>Ga0265297_10008023_pt1 | contig 14296 bp, 15 predicted proteins | sample Munlanlwell13791_FD_192502 | JGI IMG/M metagenome (GOLD analysis project Ga0265297, IMG submission 192502) | Leachate microbial communities from a municipal landfill in Southern Ontario, Canada - Leachate well 137-91 | ecosystem: Engineered > Solid waste > Landfill > Unclassified | place... | reverse complement strand
GCAGTGAAAAGCCTGGTCTATTGCCGCGAGCGCCGCGGTACAGATTATAACTTTATCGGCCCTGACACCATCCGCAATTTTTGCGTGCAAAACTTCATCCGCGCCGCATTCTTTCGCTTTTTTAAGCCGGTATGGATCCACATCGGTCGCGATCACTTTTGCCCCTTCTAATCCGGCAACCAATATATTCAACAATCCGGATACGCCGCTGCCGAGCACAAGGACAACCTGGCCTCTCTTTACGTCTATAACCCTCTGGCCCCTGAGCGCGCATGCCAATGGTTCGATCATGGTCGCTTCGGCAAAGGATAGATGTTCGGGCAGGATATATACGCCGCTCTCAACGTTTATCCCGGGCACCCTTATAAATTCGCTGTAGCCCCCGGGATCATAATTGCCGGTATGCAATGTTTCACAGGCTGTATGGTTCCCCGCCAGGCAATATTTGCATTTATTGCAGGCGACATGATGACTTACAAAGACTCTCTGTCCGACGCTGTATTTTTTCGATTTCGATTCGACGATGGTGCCGGCGATCTCGTGACCCAGAACACGCGGTGCCTTTTTTATACGATACCACTCCATGACATCGGTACCGCAGATACCGCTGGCGGCCACCTTGACAAGGATCTCACCGTCGGCTATTTTTGGTTTGGGAATATCTTCCAGGCGAATATCGGTATTGCTGTAATATTTAGCGGCGAGCATTCCTCTTTTCCTCATCGAAGAGCCCTTTTGCCTTCTTCACAGACGCGTTTTCGTGAATGATCGCCCGCAAAGCCTTTGCCATCGCGGCCGGGTGCGGACTCTGCCAGACGTTGCGGCCCAAATTTATCCCCACAGCTCCATTCTGCATCCCGTTATGAACAAATTCCAGCACCTCGAGCTCGGTATCGCATTTCGGCCCGCCGGCGATTATCACCGGCACAGGACAACCATTGACGACCTTATCAAAATCTTTTTCGCACCAGTACGTCTTCACCACCCTGGCCCCAAGTTCGGCGGCTATGCGGCAACTTAAGCCGAGATAGCGGGCCTCCCGTTTTTTCATCTCCTTGCCGACAGCGGTAACCGCCATAACCGGAATGCCATAAGGTTCACACTCATTAACGAGCGTCGCGAGGTTCTTCAGGGTCTCTTTCTCATAGTCGCTGCCGACGAAGACCGATACGCCGACCGCCTGAACATTAAGACGGATTATCTCATCGACAGAAGTTGTCAATTCCTCATTGGCGAGGTCTTTGCCCGCCATGCTCGTACATCCGGAGACCCTTAAGATGATAGGCTTGGAATTGCTCGGCGGGATGGCGGAGCGCAATACACCCCTCGTACAGAAGATAGCATCCACATATTTCATCAAAGGAGCTACCGTATCTGCCGGCTTCTCAAGACCCGTCGTCGGCCCCTGAAAATATCCGTGATCTATCGGCATAAAAAAGCATCGTCCTTTGGGCATAAGCTGACTTAAGCGGTTCTCCATTCCCCAATCCATCTGTACACCTCCGTTTTTTAACCTATGTGAATCTTGCCTGCTACTTTAACATACTCAGTTCGGCTTTGTCAATCTCTCGACGTGTCTCTAAATTTTTACGGGCTCTGTCGCCGGCAGGCGTGGACCTTGCGGGGTAGTTGCCTCCGCGGACATAAATTTGGATTGGGCATCCAAATTTATTAGGAAAAATTCTGACAAAATTTTAACTTCTTTCAGGAATTTAAAATTTTTGCTATATCGCCATAAGGTGTCAGAATTTTTGACTCCGCTTCGGCAACTACCCCGCAAGGTCCGCCTGACAGCTGGAAGTGAAAAAATTCTAAGCCGCGAACAAAGGCCAGTCAGGGGTGGCAGGAGGAGGGACTATTTATTACTTGAGTTAATCTGGGATATAAAATATAATCATAGCGAAAACCATAGGAGATGAAATGTTAAAACTTTTCAGAAAAAAGATAGTGATGAAGATCATATTGTGGGGACTCGTTGTAATAGTGGTGCCCGCTTTCGTAATGTGGGGCGGAGCCAGCTCGTCACGTTCAAAAGATAAGGGCCCGGGCTACGTAGGTTTTGTGGATAACAGAAAAGTCTCATTCGATGAACTCTCTAATGCCCTCTCCGGCGTTAGGAGCCAGATAATATTGAGCTATTTTAACCAACCCAAGGCGCTCAATGCCCTCCTCTCCAATAAGCCTATTCTCGCGAAACTGGCGTGGGACAGGATACTCATGATGGAGGAGGTCAAAAAAGCCGACATAAAGATTCCCGACAAAGAGGTTATCGATGCCTTGCAAAGACATCCCCTCTTCTTAAGAGACGGGGTATTCGACGAGAGATTCTACACCTATATGCTCAGGAATAATATAGGTCTCGATCCCAGGGCCTTCGAGGAGATAGTGAGAGAGAATATGGCTCTGCAAAAATTATCCAACTCTATCACTAAAGACGCCATAATATCGGACGAGGAGCTATTATCCGAATACAAGAAGGAGTTCGCGAAGATCAAGATCTCGTATATACTGTTCGATCTCAAAGATTATATCGATAAGGTCAACATAGATAAGAATGCCGCGAAAGATTTTTACGACAAAAATAAGGACGGGATCATGATAAAGTCCGATCAAAAAGGCGGCGGCGTGGATCGCCTGGCAACATTCGAAGAAGCGAAAGGCAATATAGAAAAACACCTTAAAGAGGTTGAGGCAAGAAAGATCCTCAAGGAGAGATCCGGCGAGATATATAAAAAGTTGGCGGACAGGATCGGTGATAACGGCGAGACATTCGGTAAGGCGGCTTCAAGACTGGGCCTGGAGGTCAAAGACACGGACTTCTTTTCAAAAAAGGATCCCATTGAAGCTACAAATAACGCCGCCTTTATAATTACAGCATCCCGCGGATTGAAAGAACTGGAATTATCTGAACCTCTGGAGATAGATAAGGGCTATATAATATTCGAGATCACAGGTAAAAAAGACGCGGACGAAGAAGCGTTCGCGAAAGACAAGGAAGAGTATTCAAAGAAACTGCTCGCGGCCAAATCGGACATCATGATGGAGAAGTGGCTTAAAGGATTGGAAGATAGAGCTAAATTAGCTATAAAATTGGAAGAGACAGATAAATATTAAAATAGGGACGCTTCCCTATTTTTCTTTAAGTTAGCGTATGAAAAAATAGGGAAGTGTCCCTATTTTAATTACACATTGCCTATGTAGACGTATTTAAGTTTCTCTTTGGCAATGCGCTCGGCCCTCTTCAAAGTCTCTACCGGCGTGGGAAGCAGATCCATATTGTAATATGGAAAATATCTGGATATATGCAGAGGGACTTCCGGCCCTAAATTAGAATATATCCAATCGACCATCTGTCTTACAGAGCTTTCCGAATCATTCAATGTCGGTATAATAAGGTTAGTAAGCTCGACATGACATGCTTTCGCGGAGATCTTTATAACATCGAGCACCGGCTTTAAACTCCCCTTGCATACCTTAGCATAAAAATCCTCATCGAAAGCCTTCAGGTCTATATTCATGGCGTCTATATATGGAAGCATCCCTTCGAGCGGGGCGCGATTTACAAAACCGTTCGTCACCAGTACATTCTTTAACCCGTTTTGCCTTGCAAGTTTCGCGGTATCGAGAACAAATTCATACCATATGAAGGGCTCATTATACGTGTAGGCTATCCCGAACGAGCCCACCTCTTTTGCCCTTTCAACCACCTCTTCGGATGTAACATTCTCCATGGGTCCGTCCACCTCCTGCGATATATGCCAGTTCTGGCAAAAATCGCAATGAAGATTACAGCCGCGCGTTCCTAAGGATAAGATCTGCTTGCCCGGGAAAAAGCGATAGAGGGGTTTCTTTTCTATGGGGTCGAGCGATATGCCCGTGGTCTTGCCATATATGAGGCTATAGAGGATACCATCGATATTCTGCCTTACGCCGCACGCGCCCTTACTGCCGGGCGGGAGAGAGCATTCATAAGGGCAGAGATGGCAATGAACCCTTTTGCCGTGAATCTTTTCGTAATATAGCGCTTCTTTCATTTCAGGAAAGTCTTAAGTTCCTTCATGAATTGTCCTACATCCCTGAACTGCCTGTAAACGGAAGCGAACCTTACATACGCTATCTCATCTATACCATGCAGGCCCTTCATGACAAGCTCGCCTATATCTTTCGATACGACTTCTTTCTCGTGCTTCTTCTCTAATTGCCTCTCTATTTCGTCGACCAGCCTCTCCGCACGCTTCATGCTGACCGGCCTCTTCTCACACGCAACGAGAATACCGTTCATCAGCTTCTCACGATCGAACGCCTCACGCCTGCCGTCCTTTTTTCTTACCATAAGCGGAATTCGTTCGACGTATTCGTAGGTCGTAAAGCGGCGCTTGCATTTCAGGCACTCGCGCCGGCGGCGGACGTTCGAGGCGTTGCGCGACATGCGTGAATCTATTACGCTATCTCTTTTATTGCCGCAGTACGGGCATCTCATTTAAAACTTATTATTAATTTTTGCGACGCCGAAATCATCCATACCGACGCATGTGTCCTGATTAACATAAAGGCCGCCCTCTTTGAGCTGCGCGTTCCGGCATCCGGTAAGAACCATACAAATCATTATAACGGCTATCGATATTCTCATCTCACCACGCGGACCTTAACCTTAGCTTCTTTCAGGATTTCACGGGCCATCTTATCAGGATAAGTGCCCTTTATAACTATCTCTTTTATGCCCGCGTTTATGACCATCTTGGCGCATATTATACATGGCTGCGTGGTGCAATAGAGCGTCGCCCCTTTCAGGCTCGTCCCGTGTAATGCCGCCTGAAGAAACGCATTCTGCTCTCCATGTAATCCGCGGCATAATTCATGCCGTTCGCCCGAAGGTATCTTAAGCTTTTCACGAATACATCCTGTTTCACTGCAGTGAGCGATCCTCGATGGAGCGCCGTTATAGCCCGTCGCGAGTATTCTTTTGTCTTTTACGAGCACCGCCCCTACCCTGCGTCTCAAACAGGTCGAACGCTTTGATACGAGATCCGCTATCCCAAGGAAATACTCATCCCATGTCGGACGGCTATCTTTCGTATTGCGTATTGCGTATTGCGTATTGCGTATTTTTCCCACTATTTTCCGAGCCTCCCGATCAAGCCTTTATACAGCGGAAAATCTTTTACAAGAGCGCTAACCTCTTTGCGTACCCGGTTGATATTCTTTTCATCATTAGGATCGGTCAATACCTCGTCTATAAACCGGGCGATCTTCTTCATCTCGGGCCCTTTCATGCCACGCGTCGTAACAGCGGGCGTACCGATACGAATACCGCTGGCGACAAAAGGAGATTGTTTATCATAAGGAATGAGATTCTTGTTAACCGTTATGCCTGTTCTGTCCAAAACGGTGGCCGCCTCTTTTCCCGTGATATTCTTGCTTGTCAGGTCTACCAAGAAGAGATGTGTATCCGTTCCGCCGGCAACGATCCTGTATCCCAGCTTCGCCATTTCACGGGAGAGCTCTTTGGAATTCTTCAATATCTGCGACTGATATTTTTTAAACCCGGGTTCGAGCGCCTCTTTGAAGCATACGGCTTTCGCGGCTATCACATGCATTAACGGCCCTCCCTGAAGGCCCGGAAAGATCTGGCTGTCTATCTTTTTGGCATACTCTTTTCTGCACATTATCATTCCACCCCTGGGTCCCCTTAAGGTCTTATGGGTAGTGGTCGTCACAAATTCCGCGTAATCCATGGGGTTCTGATGCAATCCCGTCGCTACCAGCCCCGCTATGTGGGCTATATCCACAAATATAAAAGCGCCTACGGAATCGGCTATCTCTCTGAATTTCTTGAAATCTATCGCTCTTGGATAAGCCGAAGCTCCTACAAGTATCATCTTTGGCCTGCTTTTTTTGGCGAGTTCCGATATCTCATCGTAATCGAGCATCTCGGTCTTACGGTTAACGCCGTATGGGGCCATCTTATAGTATCTTCCTGAAAAATTATGCGGGTGGCCGTGCGACAGGTGCCCTCCGCAGGCGAGGTCCATCGCCATGACGGTATCACCGGGCTTCAGCATCGAGAAATACACGGCCATATTAGCCTGCGTGCCCGAATGAGGCTGTACATTCACATGCTGGGCGCCAAAAAGTTTTTTTGCTCTTTCGATCGCCAGACTCTCGACGTCATCCACAAATTCGCAGCCGTTATACCATCGCGCCCCGGGATAGCCTTCGGCATATTTATTGGTAAGAACGGAGCCCTGGGCCTCAAGAATGGCTTCGCTCACGAAATTTTCACTGGCTATCAACTCTATGTTATCGTTTTGACGCTTCGTTTCATTAATGATCACGTTATAGATCTCGCGGTCCGTTCTCTTCAACATACTCATTTCTCACTCCCCTTTAATTTCGATTCTATATCCTTTATCTGTTTCACCCGTCTCTCATGGCGATCGCCTAACGGTTCTGTGGCAATCCATATCTTGAGCATATCGAGAGCCTCTTTAAAACCGGAGTAATTAGCGGCAAAAACTATTACGTTGCAATTATTATGCTCCCTGGAGGATCTTGCCATATCTTTGTCATAACATGCCACCGCCCTGACGCCGTGAACTTTATTCGCTATTATCGCCATGCCGATGCCGGTCTTGCATATCAGTATACCTCTGTCGACCTGACCGTCTCCGACAGCCTTGGCCACATCAAATCCGATCAGCGGATAATCACATGACCCTTTGGAGTGCGTCCCCAGATCGGATACCTTATATTTTTCTGCCTTAAGATATTCTACAAGTTTGTTTTTTAGTTCGTAACCGCCATGGTCGCTTCCTATCGCTATCTTCACGTGCGCCTTTCCTTTCATATTTATAAGATCCGCGCTATCCTGTTAACCTCTCTCTTTATTTCATCGAGAGTGTATTCATATGTCTCCATAGGCATACCTATAGGGTCGCGTACATCGAACGATGCGGCGGAACCATTCTGCAGGCCATACTGTTTAAGCAGATACGTTTTGGAAACAGCCTCCGGAACGCGTTTGATCACATAATCCATGTGGTGGGCCGCCATGACGAGTATAAGGTCGAAACCTATTATCAATTCATCGGTCAGGCTTTTAGATCTATAATCGGAGACATCCACTCCTTCGCGCTTCATTACTTTTATCGTCTCGGGCGTAGGGCGATATCCGTCTAGAATATTAGTTCCGGCGGAACTTACGACTATATTATCCTTACCCAGATCCTTGAGCGCCTTCCTCAAAAGCCCTTCGGCCATTATCGATCTGCAGCTATTTCCCGTGCATACAAAAAGAACCGATCTTATCTTACCCATTTATCGCTTCCAGTAATTCCGATTTCCTTATTATACCCGCCCGCAATATCCTCGGCGGATCCTCTGTCATATCCACCACGGTGGATTCCGCGCCCATTTCCGTTGGGCCGCCATCGATAACCATATCCACACTCTCAAGCATGTCGATCATAGCTTCGGACGCCGTATTCGGCGGGATCCTGCCGCTTAAGTTCGCGCTCGGCGCAACTACGGGAACACCCGAAGATTCTATAATATTAAACGCGATCTTATTGGACGGCATCCTGAAACCCACTTTCTTGCCGTGCCGCGAATTTAAAATAATAGTGAGAGGGCCGGGCCAGAATCTATCCATCAATTTCCGGGCCGCGTCCGTTACGCTGCAGCCCATATCCCTTATCATCTTTTCATCGGATATGTGAACGGTGAAAGGTTTTTCCCTGGGCCTCTCCTTTAACTTACATAGCCTCGCCATGGCTTTATCATCTGACAGATTGGCCGCTATCCCATAGACGGTCTCTGTGGGAAATACGACGAGACCGCCGGCCCTTATAACCTTTGCCGCGGAGGATATCTTTATCTTATCCGGATTTACGGGATCTATCTTTATTACGGACGCTTTCAACGAGCGATCTCTTCAAGTTTTCTATTTTTTTTGCTATCGATCTGTCTGCGACGCCAAGTATCTGGAGCGCCAATATCCCCGCGTTCTTCGCGCCGGTCCTGCCTATAGCCACTGTGGCAACGGGCACCCCGGAAGGCATCTGTACAATAGATAAGAGTGAATCTATGCCTTTAAGTTCTTTTGTCTCCATCGGAACGCCTATAACAGGAAGCGTGGTATGGCTGGCCGCCACACCGGCTAAATGAGCGGCGCCTCCGGCTCCGGCTATTATAACAGAAAATCCTTTTTTTCTGGCGTTTTTGACAAATTTTACAGTATCGTCAGGCGAACGGTGCGCGGATAATATCCTGACTTCGCAATCAACGCCGTATTCCGTAAGCACTTTTACCGCTTCATTCATTGTAGGCCGATCGGAATCGCTGCCCATCATGACCGCGATTTTTGGTCTCTTCGCCATAAACTTACCTCTCTCTTTTAATTTAAATTTTTAACCGCCCTGAGCCCTATATCTCTGCGATAGTGCATGCCGTCAAAAGATATCTTACCCAGCGCATTATAACAATTATTGACGGCGTCTTTTATATCCAAACCCAAAGCCGTAACATTCAAAACTCTTCCGCCGTTGGTTAAAAATGTGCTGCCGCCGTCTGTAGCGCGCCTGCCGAATCTCGTCCCGGCGTGGAAGATCACCACATCTTTTAAGGCCCCGGCGGAGGCCAGACCTTTGATCTCGATCCCTTTTTTGTAACCACCCGGATATCCTCCGGACGCCGCCACAACCGAAACGCACGGCCTGGGATCCCATGAGAGCGAATAATTCTCCAGTCTTCCTTCTATCGATCTCATCATAAGATCTACGAGATCGCTCTTAAGTCTGGGCATTATAGCCTGCGTTTCTGGATCTCCGAAGCGGGCGTTGAATTCAAGCACTTTCGGGCCCTCTTTGGTCAACATTATTCCGGCGTAGAGAGCGCCTTTATATGGTTCTCCTTCTTCGGCCATACCCTTTATCATGGGTAATATAACTTTATCCATGATCTCCTTAAAGATACTACCGGTGACCACCGGCGCGGGGGAATAAGCCCCCATTCCGCCCGTATTGGGCCCTCTATCACCGTCGAAAACTCTCTTATGATCCTGGCTCGACGCGAGAGGCACCACGTTCTTACCGTCGGAAACCACTATTATCGAAGCCTCTTCGCCGATCAGGCATTCTTCTATAATGATCCTGTTTGCCGCGTCGCCGAAAGATCTCTTCATCATCATCTCATTCACCGCATCCCTGGCGATCCCTATGGTCTTACATACTAAGACGCCCTTACCCCCGCACAATCCATCCGCTTTTACTACTAAAGGCGTCTCTTTTACGGTAAGGTACTTAAGGGCTTCGTCAGCATTGTCGAATACTTTGAAATCCGCGGTGGGTATACCCCATCTGGCCATCAGCTCTTTTGAGAATATCTTACTTCCTTCGACAAGAGCGCGATTCTTTGAGGGGCCGAATATCTTTAAGCCCTTCGACTCGAACCTGTCGACTATTCCCGCGACGAGAGCGGCTTCCGGACCCACAACAGTCAGATCTATCTTCTTCTCCAGCGCAAAATTCAGAAGTCCGGTGATATCATCGGCTCTTATACCTACGAGTTCGGCTGTTCCGGATATGCCGTCGTTTCCCGGCGCGGCGTATAACTTATCGCAAAGCTTGCTCTGCGCTATCTTCCAGCACAAAGCATGCTCTCTTCCGCCCGAACCTATTACTAGTATTCTCATAATATCGTTACTTCTCTATTGCCTTTTACTACCCTGCCGATAACGTGGCTCTTCGCGCCATTATCACCCAATATCGATACCGCTCTTTTGGCGTCGCTTTTGGAGACAGCCAGTATCATGCCTATACCCATATTGAGAATGCGATATATCTCTCTATCATCGACGTTGCCTTTAGTCTGTATAAAAGAGAATATGGGCGGTACGCGCCATGAATATTTATCTATCTCTATCGCGAGTCCCTTGGGGATTATGCGCGGTATCTTATCGTAAAAAGCGCCGCCCGTTATATTGGCTATGCCTTTTATATTGACTCTCTTTTTAAGCGCAAGCACCGGTTTAGCGTAGAGGCGCGTCGGCGCTAAAAGTTCTTTCGAATGTTTTTTCAGCTCTTTTTCCGTCAATATCTTTCTGATCAGGGAGTAGCCGTTGGAATGCGGGCCGCTTGATTCGAGGCCTATTACTACGTCGCCAAGTCTTATATTTTTGCCATCGATTATTTCGGCTCTTTCGGCTATGCCAACTCCAAAACCGGCGAGATCGTATTCCCCGTCCTTATACATGCCCGGCATCTCGGCGGTCTCTCCGCCTATCAGCGCGTAACCGGACTCTTTGCATGCTTTCGCGATACCGCTTACGATATCTTTCAGGACAGAGCTCTTTATTTTGCCCGTTGAGATGTAATCGAGAAAGAAGAGGCCCCGGGCCCCTGAGCACAGAATATCATTGGCACTCATGGCGACGAGGTCTATGCCTACTGTATCGTGTTTATCGGCCAGGAACGCGAGCTTAAGCTTTGTCCCGACGCCGTCGGTAGAGGATACGAGGATGGGATCCTTCAATCTCTTTATGTCCGGGCGGAAGAGCCCTCCGAAACTTCCTATATCGCTTATCACGCCCTTTATCGCGGTAGACTTCGCGAAGCGTTTATAATCCTTCACAAGCGCATTCGCTTTGTCGATATCAACCCCTGCCGTCTTATAGGTAACTCTCTTCATTACTCCATCACTCTGCGAAGCACTTCCTGGTACGCGCCCTCTACGTTGCCGAGGTCGCGCCGGAATCTGTCTTTATCGAGCTTCTCTTTTGTCGTCTTGTCCCAGAGCCTGCAGGTATCGGGCGATACCTCATCGGCGAGTATCACCTTGCCCTTACATCTGCCGAACTCCAGTTTAAAATCAACAAGGATCAGGTTCTTTGAATCGAAGAATTTCTTCAAGAGCTCATTTATCTTATAGGAGTACTTTTTTATCGTCTCGAGTTCTTTTTCGGTCGCGATCCCGAGCGCCCTTACATGGTCGTCGTTTATCAGCGGATCGTGCAGGGCGTCTTCTTTATAATGCCATTCGAGGACCGGATGTTTTAATATTATACCCTCATCGAGGCCCAACAGTTTAGCCATACCACCGGCCACTATATTACGCATAGTAACTTCTATCGGTACGATCTCGACCCTCCTCACAAGCATATCCCTGTCGTTCATGCGTTTCACAAAATGCGTCGGTATATCCTTCTTCTGAAGAAGCGTGAATATCTTTTCCGAGAGCTTATTATTTATAATTCCCTTATCGGTAATTGTGCCTCGCTTGGTAGCGTCGAATGCCGTAGCGTCATCCTTGAACTCCTGAATAAGAAGATCCTTTTCTTCCGTCTCGTATAGTTTCTTTGCCTTGCCTTCATAAATCTGTTTCAATTTCTGCATATATTCCTCTTTTTCGTCATTGCGAGCGAACCTTCAGGTGAGCAAAGCAATCTCTCTTTTTAGAGATTGCTTCGGGCTTCGCCCTCGCAATGACATATTTAATTTAAATTCCTACGCGTCTAAATATACGATCGACGTTCCTGATATAGTGCTTTATATCGAACATCTCCTCTATCAGCTTCGCGCCCAGGATAGAATGTATCTCGCTATCGGCAAGAAGCGCGTCCATAAAATCTATCTCGTCCTTCTTTGCTATAAATGCCGCGCGTTGGACGAGGTCATAGGCTTCATTGCGGGCGAGACCTTTATTCACAAGCTCCAGCAATATCTTGCCCGAGAATAGAAGGCCCTTCGACCTGTTAAGGTTTTCGAGCATCCTATCCTCGTTTACGACGAGCTTCGCCACAAGAGTTGTGAATTTATCCATCATGTAATCGAGCAGTATGGTCGAGTCCGGGAGTATCACCCTCTCGGCCGAAGAGTGTGATATATCGCGCTCGTGCCAAAGAACCATATCGTCCATGGCCGCGTGAGCGTTGGCCCTCAGTATCCTGGCCAGCCCCGCCATCCTCTCGCAAAGTATCGGGTTCTTCTTGTGCGGCATCGCGCTCGAGCCCTTCTGGCCCGCGGCAAAGTACTCCTCGACCTCGCCTATCTCCGTATGCTGGAGATTCCTGAATTCCGTGGCAATTTTCTCAATCGTCGTGCCGGTAATAGCTATGGCCGTCAAAAATTCAGCATGCCGGTCCCTCTGCACTATCTGGGTCGATATCCTGGCCGGCTTTAATCCCATCTTCTTACACGTATATTCTTCGACAAAAGGATCTATATTGGCATATGTGCCGACGGCGCCTGAGATCTTGCCTACACTGACGATCCTGCGCGCTTTTTCAAGGCGCTCCAGATTGCGGTTCATCTCATCGAAATAGAGAGCCATCTTGAGGCCGAATGTCAACGGCTCGGCATGAACCGAATGCGTCCTGCCTATCATCAGGGTTTTCTTGTGCCGTCTCGCCTTCTGTCTCAATATCCTGAGCAGTCTCTTAGTATCGGCGATCAATATGTCGCAAGCCTCCTGCATCTGGGCGGCAAGCGCGGTATCGAGCACATCACTTGAGGTGAGTCCCATATGGATAAACCTGGCATTGGGCCCAACGTATTCCGAGATATTCTTGATGAAGGCAATGACGTCATGGTTGGTCTCGAGCTCTATCTCTTTGATCCTTTCGACGTCAAAACGGGCTTTTCGCTGGATCTCGGAAAGAGAGGATTTTGGGATCTTGCCCAGTTTCGCAAGAGCTTCACAGGCGTATATCTCTACGTCGAGCATCTTCCTGAAGCGGTTCTCTTCGCTCCATACACCCGACATTCTTGGGAGGCTATATCTCGTTATCATAGGAGGAGATTATTTTATATTATAATGGTAGGAGTGTCAATATATTCAACAGCCGATGTTACAATAACGAATAATATAAATAGGGCGCTATCCCCTATTTCACTATTTCATATTTGTCGCACTTGTTATAACGGCAGCTGAATTAGGGTAGGCTCCGTAGCCTCGGGACAATCACCGCTGTTATCGGTTTTTATAACATACCCGCCTGGATTAGAAGCTGGGCTTAGCGAGAAGGTCTTGCTTCCAACTATTATATATCCACCGTCATTTGTTTGTTCGATATCATTACTCATCTCATTATCCCTCATGTAGGTTGGAGTTAAAGTAGGACGGTGAACAAACGACTTTGTCCATCCTCCCATAGCATCATTCTTGTAAAGGAGTATGTCTCGCTGGCCATAAGGTTCGGGCGTAGAGGTTGATATATTCGTTGCGATTACGTAACCGCCATCCGCGGTTTGCGTAAAAGAGCCATTTATAAAAGGGAAAGCTTTACCTAAATATCCGGAGTAGTAGTAAGCCATGGCGATATCGGTAGAAGCATAATTAGAAGCGTAGGTTATTGTCGATAAAGCATTGCCGAAAGTGTCGGTTGTGACTATTGATGGGATAACATTCGCGCCGGACATCGTATACATCAATGCGATATATCCACTGCCGGATCTTCGCTGCTGAACAGTCCTGACATAACTGTAACCAGAATATAGCTGCGTCCAGTCATCCGTAAGGTCATTTTTTAATTTAATGATGCGGGCTTCTTGATCGCTCGCCCCGTAGTAAAAGCCTCCTATTATATAACCGCCATCGGTAGTCTGCCCTATGCTGAACGCCGCGTCGTAATTATTAGACCCGTACTTTATTAAACGTCCGTTGGGAGACTCGCCGTTACTGTCTGTCTTAACGACATAAATCTCCGCATTGTACGGCCACGAAGGGTTCGATGAAGCACCACTGTAGTCCGTTATCCCCACAATTATATATCCGCCGTCGGCAGTTTGTTGAAAATCTGTAGGGCACGTAACCGGACCATAAGCCAGGGGGATATTCGGTCTTAAATCTTGTATCCACAAAGGGTTGCCCCTATCATCTGTTTTATGAAGAACGATGTCTGTAACAGCTACCGGATCACCGTCTTTTTCGTAAACCATCGCATAGCCACCATCCACAGTTTGGTGAACTTTAATATAAGCATAGCGCGGTCTGGGCAATGCCCAGGGATAAGGCCTGGTGAATTTCCTGCACCATTCCAGAGAACCGTCGTTATAGAGCTTGATCAGATAGAATTCACCATAGCCGGCATGAGAACCCGGGACGGCGCCGGTCATTATGTAACGGTTGTCCGCGGTCTGCTCTACGGAATGGATATGTACCAGTTGCCCGGATGAATTCATAATTATGTCTGCCCATGTATCGGAAGTCTCTCCCGCCACCGCTACCCTGCAGCCAAGAGATATCGCGCTGGTGAACGGCATGGTGGATGGGGCCTCGTAATTGACTGTGTAATTTACTA
>Ga0265297_10008022_pt1 | contig 14298 bp, 4 predicted proteins | sample Munlanlwell13791_FD_192502 | JGI IMG/M metagenome (GOLD analysis project Ga0265297, IMG submission 192502) | Leachate microbial communities from a municipal landfill in Southern Ontario, Canada - Leachate well 137-91 | ecosystem: Engineered > Solid waste > Landfill > Unclassified | place... | reverse complement strand
CTCCTAAGCTGAGACCTTTGCCAGTTTTTATATAGTTATACGCGGCTGTACCACCTAAAAATACCTGCGCAGTGGTTTTCGTAGCTGTAAAATAAGAAGCTAAAGGAAAGGCTGCCCCCTTTATTGTATTAGATAAAAGATTTGTACCTAGCTTTTCGCCTGTCAAAGCATTGTAGGCTAACGTACCTGTAAAAGCTCCTGCACCTGTAATGGTAGATGCTGCAATAATTGCCCTTGTTGTTCCAGAAGCCACCTTGCCAAAAGTAATGGTCTTACCTAATCCTTGTAACCACGCACCTGTTCTTCCCACTGCCACCACTTCACCTAGGCCAGCCGTTCCACCAATTATTATGGCTTGTCTAAGAGGTTCTGCGTTTCGAGAAAACAAAAAGTTGCCTAATAAACCGCTATTTGAATGCAATCCTGTTTCATTACCAAACCTTTCTCTCTCTAAAGTTCTATCTTTCCAAAGTATCCAGCTATTCTGAAGATATTTACCTGGGGCACTTGTAAATTTACTCCATCCAGAAGGTGTAGCGCTAAGATATGTTTCCCCCAATGTTCCTGTTTTACTAGGATCTATCCCCTTGAATGCATCGGGGTCATACCCTGGCCTATATTTCTCTGAGCCAGGCTTATATAATCTTTGACCGCTATCCCATTTAAATAATATATCTGTATTTCTTGTATGTAAGCTATTAACACTGTCTATAGCACCTTGACTATCAAAGCTTATATTCCCATCTTTAGGACCAGCTGTATAAGTAGTCATCTGGGCTTCACCATATGAGTTATCAGTAAAACCAATTAATTTGCTGCCTTTAGAAATAGTCAATTCTGCATTATTGAGATCAACAGAAATATTAGAAGGCGTAGTAAAAGAATTATTTACATTTACACGTATATTACCTTCATAATTAGTCCAACCAGTTAAAGGATTTGTAGAAGCTATAGCTTTTGTTTTGAAATCGTCCCTAGATGATACACTATTACTGCTAAATAGATTCTTTATTGTAGATAAAAAAGACCCTTCTGTGCCTGCCTGATCACTATGAAGATTAAAAGTTTCTCCGGTGAGACTCCCTGAGCCAACCATTTTGCTCCCACCAAAAGAAGTGTATCCGACCAAATTAGATTGGCTATATTTATTATTTCCTGTTCCAATATAATATAACCTTGTTCCATTTTTATCTGTATAAATTGCTGATTTAGAACTTGCATGACCTTTTACATCAACAGAAACAGACCTAGAATCCAAGTAAGACGAAGTGAACAATTTTCCACCTTCTCTAAATTCACCATAGAATTTATAGGAATTAGCCACTAGATCTGGGAACTTTGTTGGATTGGGTGATTTTGCAAGCACTATTTTATCCGTAGGAAGAAACAACTCTCTAGTAGGAGTATAAATTCCAGTTGAAACATCACCTGGAATTTTACCTACAACTTTTCCATTTATCACAACACTATTAAAACCCTTAACCACCTTTTCATCCCACCTAACCACTCCTAAAATACCAGGCTTACCTGTAAATTTTAATAAATAAGTGCCTTCTCTGGCAAACGAATTGGCCTTTTGCCCATCGACAAACCCTCTTATATCGCTAGGATTAACATTAACTGAATCCTTATGGTAGGCAAAATAGACACTCACCGGTTGATCGCCAATGCCTAACTTGTCAAACTTCACATCATATAATGTAGTAATTTTATTACCCTCTGCATTACTAGAAGAAGCGATAACTCCTCGCGCATCTTGTCCAATACCAGCAAATTGACCGTTCTTAAAGTATACTTCTCCTTTATATACGCTTATGCCCTTACCAACATCTATTGCGCCTACTCTATCTTTATTACCAAGCGTTCTATCTTGTTTAACATTGTTCAGCTGATAACCTGGCACGGAATCTGGAATTTCGTAACCAGCATTCATTGATAGCGCTGTATCAGCAACTAAGCCGGCTGGGGTTGCTTTGCTTGCAAAAGGAGAAAAAATAACTGCATCTCTTAAAACATCTCCCTGTATTTCCTCATATTTTACTCCATTGTAAGAAATATTCTTACCCGTCATTCTTGCACCTGCCACCACCACAGAATACGGAAGATTAGAAAGATTAGATCTATTAACACCTTCATTGGCCACAACAGGAAGCAGGTCAGCGTTATGTCCTTTATGAAGCTTTCCTTCACTAGCACCATTAGAATTATTATTCCTCAGTAAAGCAAAATTGCTTGCGCCCTGGTTCATATCGAAACTAAGCACAAACCCGTCTTTCCAATAAGAAACTTTGCTTGAACCAGCATTCTCTATATAGCTACCTACTTTTCCTACCTTATTATATAAAGAAGAAACACCAATATGTGAAGAAATGGAAGACCGAGAATCGAGTTGTTTGCCATTTGCACCTATAGGAACAAACATAGTGCCCGTCTTAGTCGCTACAGCCTGCCACTCTCCACCTTTCTTATAAGCTACTGCCATTAACTTATTAGTCTCGCTGGAAGAAGCAACTGAAGTAACTAGGGAAGGTTCATTAAAAACCAATCTTGTTTTTAATCCAGCGCTATAGGAAGTATTGATGCCACTCTTGTTTTGCTTAAGGGAAATCTTTCCTATCCCTTGATCTACAAAATATTCTCTAATAGGCTGACCACCTACGGCAAGAAAACCACCTTGCTTATTGAATTTCCAAGTTCCTGTATTATTAAATACTTCGTAGGTAGCAAGCGGATTTGTTTTTTGATCAGAAGTATATACGCTAAAATATGGAGAATTATTATTAAATTTCTCGACCAGGGTACTTGCTGTACCTATTTTATCCGCCTTATTACTGCCAGCAGTAATGGGGTTGAACGAATAAGATGGGAATGCTTGATTTGCTGGTATAAATCTATTCCCCATAGAAGAACCTTCTTTTTCAGCAATCCATTCCACTGGGACAATAAATGCTTTTTGATCAGCATCCCAATTCTATTGAATTTATTATTGGTCAAATCCACTGGCTCTAATTTGTTAGCTGAGCCAGCAAGCATCTGATAAGCAACTTTTTCTACACCATCACCTGCCTGATTTGCAATCTCATTATAATTAATCTGAACAATATCTGGAATATTCTTATTGAGAGCTTTGAAGGCTGCCGTTGAAACTGCGTCTGAGAATTTATCAATATTTTTATCGACTGCATATGCTTTATAAGCTGCACTGTATGCTTCCATAATGGCTCGTTTTGCCATTTCTGCATCATTTGCATTAATAGTAGCTGGTAAATCTGCTAAAGCTTTTCCAAAAACCCTGCTGAACTGTTCATCATTCAATAAGCCATTCTTTAAGTTTGCTGAACATGCTTCAACTACTTTACCAACCGCTAAAGAACTAGCATAAATTTTAAAATGATTAAAAGCTTCTAAGTATTTGCTGACTGCTCCTAATCTTACACTCTGGAATCCTTTGATGGCTGGAATAATCCCATTATCGGTTGCAATCGGAAGAAGTCTTTCTCCTATTGTGCGCTCTATCTTACCACCCATGCTACTAAATTTAAACAATGTCGTACCAGTCAAGAATACTGTACTATCTGGCCCTAGGCGGGTAGAACCTTCTTTCGAACGAATGATAAAAGATTCTTGCGGTATAGCATCTTGTACTAATAAGCCTACGCCAGATTTATTTATTAATTCTGGTTCAGATTGAGGAGCAGCTACAAATGGATTAGGCTTAGTAAATAAGAAACTACTATTCTCATCTGTAGCCCTGATTAAAGGAGAAACTGTTACGTTATCGGTTGGTTTAAAATTTGCATCGAATATCTCTTGAGCAGAACCACTATACTTAGATAAATCTGTTAAGCCAGTCTTTAATACAACGTCTTTAAATAAAGATTGCTGATCAACATTCCATGTCCCATCCTTAGCATTAATCATGGAGAGATCTCCGGAACGCGCCATATCCCAATCGCCTGCAGTAACATGAAAGGTTAAAGGATTGCCCTCAAATGTAGCATCCGGGTCAGTTATATTAAACTTGTTAGCGTCATCTTCTCCCCACATTAATTTTCCATTTAATATCACAACACCATTAGAATAGGCTTCTTTGGGTGTAAAGTCAGCTGGGGAAGATACAGGATTGTTCGTAGCTGCTGACGTAGATATCATCGGATTCCTCTCACCTATCATGGCACCTTGCCATTTAGGTACAACTTCTTCTATATTAGATGGTAAATCATTCGATTCTAGTATCTGGACCAGACCTGTTGTCTTTGCACTACCACCAACTGCTTTAATATCACCATTATTCAAATTGTTAATTATAATCCCCACATAATTTCCTATAATATTGCTATTGGCGTCTTTCTTATCTTTATATAAGACTACATCATATTTAGAGCTAAGCGTGGTTAGAGCAACTGGTTGATCTTTAAAATCAAGCTTTGCTACATCTCTTCCTATGAATTTGCCTTCTTTATCATAGAAAGTATTGATGATCTTTATGTCTCCTTTATTTATAGAAGGATTATAAAGTGGTATATCTGCAAAAGGAGTGCCTGTTGTATTAGCTCCAATAGCAACACCTCCAGTTACAGCCATAGCTCTATCAATATTGCCATCTTTATCAAATGCTAATTTCCCAAATGACACCTGAGTGTTTTCTGTGGTCTCAAAATTTGTTACTATGTATTGATTAGCAGTATATGTTCCAGTTGCTGGCTTAATTTCTTTTGAACCTGGAGAGACTGTTGTTACAGGCATCCCTTTGGGAATTTCTATCTTTGAACCTGTACCTAAATTCTCATAAGGCGTAAGTCCGTATCCTGACAAAAGATAGGAAACTTTTCCACCTATTACATGATTGCCACCAGCTGACAATCCTAAAACCTTTATTGCAGTATTGCTACCATCCCAAGAAGAACCATTCATTGTAAAGGTTTCCTCTGGACTCCCAACATTGATAGGATTGTTTATATTTATAATTGATAGGACGTTTGATTCTCCAGTTTGAACATTTGTACTCATCACCGGCATTGCAGCATTCTTTGCTTCCATTGCTTCGGCATATTTTTTAGGATCAACACTGACATATGTACCAGGATGTATGCCGGGTAATTTAAAATCAGCCATTAGTTCTATTGCATATTTATTATTTCCAAAAATATTTTCCTGAGACACATCAGTTACAACTCCTAAACTTAAATCACCATAACCATCTGTAAAAGCTTGCCATTGTCCATTAACTTTTTCAAAAGTATTTAATCTATTAATTACTCCACTTAAATTAGGCGCATCTTTTGCATTCACTAAAGATATCTTTCCATTTTCCATAAGCTGTTTTACGGTTTCAACTGTATCTGCACCTTTTACTCTCCACTCTGCTGGTAAACTTACTTTTGTGCCATCTTCTAACGTCTTCTCCAAGCCCTGCCAAACCAGAGGATTATTTTTATCAAATTCTATAACGGCCGTTGTAGCTGTAGCATAACCATGAACTCCATTAACATCAGAATTAATATTCTTCACTATGGCGTACTGTATACCGAGATTAGAACTAATGCCTATATTATTATCAACTTCGGGAATAATCTTTTCTTTAAAATTAATAGACGCTGATTTATCTTTATCTGTAGAGAATGTCCACCATCCAGTTAAAGGGTTGGGTGCGCCTGTGTTATCAAATTTTATTGAACTATGTTGGGTGATAGTTGGAGAATTTTTTAATATAGCGACTTGGTCGCCATCTTCATTTAAAACAAAACTGCCTCTCTTAGGAGCACCTTCATTCACCCACTGTTTTTGATTTGCAATATCTTGGGAGAGAGCCTCTACTGTAGCTATTGTTCCACCATCTTTACCCATATCTGGTAATACTAAATTGGGTGGCACTTCATTTTTCACTGATTCTAATTGATCAAGAATTGTTTTTTCTGATATCGTCTTTCCAAAATCAAATCCAACTTTATTATTAATATCCCACCCACCTAAGTTCGGCTTATCACTTTTAATAGCCTTGCCATTGAAAGATGTGCTAAGATTTTCATCTATTGAAAGACCTGCATTATCACTAACTTCTGCATACAGCTTACTGTTTCCTGTCGGCGTGATTATCACAGCCTGCAAACCATTATTATCGTCTTGATTTTCATTTACTCCGTACATTCCAGAATTCACTGTAAACTCTGATTGCTTTACTCCATTATTCATTTTGAAATAATCTATCTGCTGAGTTACTGTGCCGCCTGCTGCGGAGGAATTACGCATTATTTGAGGCGTAATGCTTATTGCTCCATTACTATCTGTTGTAACATTCAAATCGTTTGTATTGATATAATATGTGCCTGAGAATGAATTATCTCCAGTCCTGCTCTGCACCATTAAAAGATTTTTGTTTTGAATTTGTTGTCCGTTTTGGCCAATTCCATTGCTATACATACTGAGAGTAGATATATCGCTACCGTTGTCTTTGCCTCCAAGAATACTGGCATAATTCCTCATAAAAGAGTTATGTGCTGGGTTGGCATTTAGATTGGCTAAATCATTCTGTCCAACAAATAGAGAGCCACTCTGAATAGTGGGCTTACTATCTACAACGGCCTTCTGAGAAGTCGTGCTTGCTTCATACTTAGTCGTAGTTACTTCATAAGCCATATCCTTATCGCCCCAATATCCGCCTGCTTTATTAAAATAAGAAACTGTAACTTGATTTATATTTTCATCAGGGTAAACATTTCGATAAGGAACACCCGCCCCACCTATATTCGCATTTATGTTAGTCTGGGCATATCTATTACCATTTTCATCTTGCAACATAATTGTTTTCCCGTCGATGTCCATAGTTGCGCCATTATTCTTACCTTCGAACCTCTTAAGCAGTTCTGCAGGAAGAGTGGAACGAGCTTCCCTGGAATTAGCGCCCAGAGCATTAAAAGAAAGTTGCGTACCTTCTTGTGCATTAACTTTATTATTATTTTTATCGTATGTTAACTTGCCTTTGTTATCTCCCTGTAGATAAGAAATCTGTGTTTGTCCGCCATCGCCACCATTTGGCATATTAAGCACTTCTTTTTTACCAGAATTCACCAGGAATTCATATGACACCTGATCTTTAATTATTTCTATATCCTGGAGAGATATTGCTTGGCTTCTTACTTTAGATGTGTTTATTCTATGCACATCCGGTGTTGTCATGGCTTCATCATAATATGCCACATCCACATTAACTTTGACTTTAGTATTATTTGCGTCATCTAATGTAACTTTCATTTTCTGCCCGTAACGCATATATTGCGGGAACGCTGGACCAGAAGGCGTTACTGCAGATTGGTTCTTTTGTTCTGGATCTATCATATAAACTTTATTTTCTTCTGATTGTGGCTGAACATAATTATTATCGCCTTCTGATTTCCATGACCATTGAGCAGATTTAGTTGGATCTGTATTTAGTTCTACTGGAACCGGGGTATTCAGTTTTACCAATTTCCCACCTGTGAATTGAACACCGCCTGCTGAAGCAACTGTTGTTGGAGTTACATTATTGTTTAATGAGATTTGGTTTGAAACATTCGAAGGCTGTGATGAAGTTTGAGCTATTGAAATTTTATTTGAAGTATTAGAAACTGGACCTGGCACTGGATTATCTTTCTGTGGTTCTTTTCCAGGAGCATATGGTATTTTTGTATTATCAGTACTACCAGTTATGCCATTTTCATTTCCCCAGATCAAATTATTAACAAATTTTTCTGTGTCTGAATAAATATCCGTTTTGTTGGAATTATTGTTTGAAATATTAACTGGTGCTGGAGCTGGGGTATTCGAGACTACTGTTGAAGAAGAGCCGCCATCGTTATCATCAAATGAACTCTGCATTCCTTTATATTTATATTCTTTTGGTTCATTGCCAGGGGCTACTCCTGTGTATGCTTTGCCGCCGCCTTGCTTTGGGAAACTTGAAGATTGATTATAATCTAGACTGCCGCCAGTAGATGTATTCTTAGAAATTGAATTACTAGCATAAGTAGGTGTTGCTGATTCATTTTTAGGCCTGAGCGGAACTTTTACATCATTTGCATTATTTTTTATCCCAAGGCTTTCACTGCCACCATACAAAGAAGACGTGTATTGATTTACATCACCAGCACTAGAATTATTGTTTGCAGAAGTACCACTACTAGCTCCAGAACTGCGGCTTGAAGAAGCGCTATTAGTTGTGGAAGTAGTTCCTGTAGAAGCCGATTGTGGGCTAACTAAATCTTTGACAGAGTCATACGTTTGTGTTGCAAAATCTGCTACTTTTGTCGCACCATCTGCTACAACATTTGCAACGTTTACTGCTGCATTGGGGACTGTTTGGGTTACTGTATTTGCCACGGTATTCCCTACGTTTGTTGCAGCTCTTCCCACCCAAGCTATAGCTTTACCAGCTGCTGTTTTATGATTACTGGGTGCGACATAATTCTCTGTACCTGCTGGCCTCTTTGCACCATCTTTTATCATTGCACCCAAAACACCTGAACTTGACCAATCAATTGAGTGGTTTGGATCAGAAGAAATAAAAATTGGGCCATTGCCTTGATTGTTTGGCTCAACAGGCACTGAACCATTACTAGCGCTTACAATTGAAGGTGGCTGTTGTAAAAATATTGGAATCGATTGCTGGCTATCAGAACCATTATTTATATCTGAAATTATTGCTGATACTTGATTGACCGGTATTGAAGTTGAACCAACTGATACGCAAGTTGAAGAGTTGGGTTGTGTTGTATATACTGGCTCACTACCAGTATTTGGAACTACTGGAGTATTATTTGAATTTGACATCCATAAAGAAGAAGTGCCTTTGCTTTGATTAAGGTTGACAGGGGTACCTGTCGTAACGGGGGTGGTATCAGTTGCCGTATTCAAATACGATGGCATACCATTTGAATCAGTAGATGTCATCCATGATGGATCAGACCCTCCTGTACTGGCTGAATATATTGCTGCGTTTACACCATTAGGAGTACTTGCTGCGACAGCTTGCGCTACGGGAGATTGATTGGCATTAGGTGTGCCAGTTTGAGTCTGTGCACCACTATTCGCTGCTTTGCGTCTATTTGCATAAAGATCACTGCCTACATCAAACAAAGCACCTACTGTTTCAGTTGCAATGCTATAGAGCGCGGGATGCTGCTGAGGATCAAATTGATGCACAACCGATTGGACTGCTGCAGCTCTGATAGCCGCGTTAACTGCTCCCTTTCTACTTTGAGTAAGAATATAACCTGCCATACTTTTATTCGTTACTTGAGGGCTATAAGTTACAGCTGCTCCTACGGCTGATGCTATCCCATTGGTAACAGCTGAACCTAAAATAACAGATGTATCTTCATCACCAGTAGCCTTATAAAGTAAATTAGTTATCACAGGAGCAACAAACGGCGTAGCAAGAGCTCTAACCATCTGATATGTCATTACGGTTTTAGACGATACTTGGGCGGCTTGTCCTACCACGCTAACAGCTTGACTTGTTGCACTAGCCGTTTGACCTATGCCTCCAATAATATTGACTGTTTGACCACTCGCAGATATTGCTGCTACGGCTTGAGCTGTATCAGCTGCCCCATTGACAGCCTGTCCTGTATCACTTGCTGTCTTAGCCGCTTTAGCTGCATCTGCAGCTGTCCTGATGTAGTGTGTACCCACCATTGTAGCTAAATCAAGTCCTGCTGATATAAAAGGTGCCGCTTTTACCTCCCAACTTGGATCATCATCTCTTCTACTAACCACAACATTCCTTGCTTGATCTTCACTAAGCAAAGTAAATCCCTGGTTTGACAAATCCACTTCCAAAGCCAAACCATACTCTCTAAATCTATTTGAAAATTCTTCGCCAGAAATTAATACTTCTTCATTATTGTCAATCATCAATACGCCATTATCATCTATCTTTTTAACTAATACAGTGTGCGGCTCATCGATTGTAGCGATGAAAGGTATGGATACTGCTTTGTTAAGACTTTTTAAATCTCTTTCATAAGTAGAGAAATGAAATGGCCTTAAGCTGATCCCATATACTTCTGCAGTTTTAATTATGCTATAAAATGATGTCTCAAGTTCATTATCTCTAAACTTTGGCGAGAGCTCTGAATCACTTAACAAATCTATCAAAACAAGTGTATTTGCGATATCGATTAAAGATGGGCCTTTTTGTTCTGTTGTTTGATTATTATTATTTAACGCGGATTCTCGCGAATCTAACGCAGATTGTCGCAAATTTAATTCGCGTGAATTAGCGTTTGATTGGCGTGTATTCGCGTTCAAATCTTGCAAAGGATTAGTTTTCCCATAAGCAAGCAATAAATTATATATGGCATAAGCGCCGCAGGTAACAATGTTATTCTTGGAGTCTACTAGTGCCTTATATATGCTATCTATTTTCTCTTTGCTGAGTGCGGCTTTATTAGCCAATTCAACTATGACATCATTATTAAACTGGATACTGCCAACACTTGATTTAGTCAAAGATTCCAATGAATTCTTTACATTGAAAGCTATTTGTTTCTCAAAGTTAGCCTTATTAAAATTTGCATAAGGCATACTATTTACCTGGGGCTGAACGCCATAAATATTAGAGGTCTGTTTATAGAGTGAGCGCCAATCATAATCTATTGCCCATGATATCTGCTGTGGGGTAAAGACTACGACTATTATAAGAGCCGTGACTCTGATCCACTTTTTAAAACTGCTTTTATATGTGCCTTCCAGGCTATTGATAGGATCCACTGGAGAGCCTGCTACAGCTATCTGTGGACTCGTCCTATATATCATATTCTTTATATAATCAGCCATCAAAATAAAAGCCGAACGTATCATTATCCATATATTGGATAAGACAATTCGGCTAGATAAATTTAGGTTATTTTTTGTTTCGCTTTGCATCCGTGGCTTTCTTACTGCTTTGTGTTCTTGTTCCCGATCCAGTTAGAATATAACATATATATAGCAAATTTCAAGGGTGTAATCGATAATTTTTGGTAGCGCTTTCTCGTGTATTACCAATGACTTACGTCAAAATGAATAAATTATTTTTTGCATTGAGTTTTGACACAAATTCTGAGTTTTTTTGAAATACTAAATATTTGCCTAAAGTGTTGTATTACAACATCTTATAAAGAATATATCAAAACTTATAAATTACCATTTAGCGCAAAGGGCAAAATAAGCAGATAATTGTGTAAATTTCATCATCATTTTTGGGTCATTTTTAGCGAAGAATTAGCCAAAAAAATTAGTAAATAATTCTTATCTATCAATCGCGGATATCTAAGATAAAAACAGCCCAAGATCGAAACAATCCTGCCTTTATTAATAGTAAGAAACAACATTCAAATATCTACCCTAAGACTTCAATAAAATCCAATCAAACTTATAAGCTTTTAGTTCAAAGATATGCATTATACTAAAAAACAGACAATAATCAAACTGGAAATTCTGGTTATTTTTTCAAATAATTATACTATTTATTTTGATAATATTTGGGCAGAACCTAGCTAGAAATACAATGCTAATATTGTGGACATTATAATCTTTCTAACTATTTATTAACAATAACTTATGATAACTAATATAATAGACTGGACATTGAATGTGACTGCTTATCAAGCGTTTTGATAAGAATTGCCATATATTCAGATGTTGCTTTCTTCAGTTTTTTTAATTAATCTTTCATTAATTTTGTGGGTTTGGGGAGCACTGAAGAATGCCTTCTATTTGCTCAGAAAATGGCTTTAGAACGCCTTTCCTCTACTGCTTAGATGGAGCTTAATTACTAATTATTTCATGCCTGTTGAGTGGGATTTGATGGAACTTCTTGGGGTATGCTAATGGCTTATTACAGACCGCCAAAACCACCTGCCATGAATTGGATCATGATAGGCCCGCCTACTATAACGCCTACTACTGGAAGGATAAAAAGTATCAAGGGGATAAGCATCTTCATGGGTGCCTGTAGAGCAGCTCTTTCTGCGCGCCTAAAGAACCTATCGCGGGTATCATCTGATAGAACTGCCAGGGCTTGGGCAATTGGGATACCCATCCTGTCAGCCTGAATTAGCGTACGACAGAATGCAGTAACATCAGGCATGTTCAGGCGGTTAGACATAGCTTTAAGTGCGTCTCTTCTAGACTTTCCTACTTTGATTTCATGTATGACTAATCCGAGCTCTTCAATAAATGCATTAGACATTGATTTCTCTACAATCCATTTAGAAGCTGCCATAAAATCTAAGCCTGCATCTACGCAAAGAGATAGTAGATCTACAACATCTGGGAGAGTCCTTATAACCTGTGCTTTCCTGGTATTTATTTTCATGCTGAGCCAGAGATCTGGTGCAAAAAACCCAATAGCAGGAAGGATGACCAGAGGCAAGATATCTCCACTTTTTACAAATAAAAATGTCAAAAACAAAAATAAAAATGCAAATAATTCTTTTATGGCCAGAAAGTGCTCTGGCATTATAAATACTCTTGCGCTAAACATCCTGTCCTGTAACTGGTCTCTCTTGATAAATCTTTCAACGAGCATATGGTTGATCGGCACCAGTAGGTCCAAAACACCCATAAAGATCGTTTTCTTTTCTTTCTTTGCACCAAAAATATCTAGCTTTAACCTTCTCTGGATAGCTGTCTTTAATTCATAGGAAGTCAACATAGACATGAGAAAATTGGCTATGATAACTACCAGCGCAATAAATATAATCATTTGTGCTGCTATTACCATGATTGCCTCGTTTGACTGCAAAGATTAATACGTTTAAGGGTTGGAAGGGGATAGTGAGGGTTAGTATGGGGTAGTAGGGGAAATAAAAAATCCCTTCCTGACCCTTCCTCACCCCCATAACCCTTACTAACTCCTGATCCATAAGTATCCCAATTGCCCCGTATTCTTTCTAAACCTTTAAGAGTTAGAATGGGGTAGTAAGGGATAGCAGGGAATAGTAGGGGTTTAAATATTGCCATCTCGTTTCCTGACCAATGATTGTATTAGTCTCTTAAACAAATATTCTGTTTTTGCTGATAGTTCATTAGCCACCAAAAATTCTTCTTTTGTTATCAATCTATCATCAAAACAATCCTCAATATCTCCCCTCAGTTCTGATAGAGAGCCTTGAGCGATATTTAAATAATTGATGTAACTGGGCAGAGTCTTTGAATATCCTTCCTGAATATTTTGTTTTACTGACCTTGCTGAATCTCTCATCTGACTGACTCTCCTCATTTCCATCTTGGGCAATTGCTTGGTCATTTCATATATCAAACGTCTTAATTTATACGCGTTTTGCCAAACGATTAATTTTTTGTATCCTGGCTCTTTATTCATTACCCCTTCCTAACCCCTACTCACCCCTGTAACCCTTCCTGACCCCTAATCTTTATATTTCTCTCTTAAAAATTCACCTTACTAAACATCTTTATCAAAAACATACCTATTAACTCTGAGATAACTGCATATGCTAAAAGCATCCTGCCTATAGGGCTTGACAACATAGAATCGAAATAGTGCGGGTTAAATGACAAAACCATCATCGTAAATGCAATAGGAAGTATTGACATTACTATACCCTGGATCTTACCTTGCATACTAAGGGTCTTTACATTGTCCTGTACTTTTATTTTTGCCCTGATCGTATTTATCAATGTGCCGAAAAGCTGGGTAATATCACCACCCGTTTCCCTGGCAACGAGTATTGCTGTAGTCAAAAGATTCAACTCTTCTGAAGGAAGGCGTTTATTTAATTTTTCAAATGACTCCTCGAGTGACATACCCATTTTATTCTCTCTAAGTATCAACCCAAACTCCTGGCTTATGGGTGCGGGTAGTTCTTCTACCAATGCCTCAATTGCCTGTAACAAGCTCAAGCCACCTTTTAAACAACTGGATAATATCATAAGGCCGTCTGCAATCTGAGAATTGAATTTATTCTTACGGTGAGTGACCATAAACTTAATGGCGATACTTGGGATAAGGAACCCTATGGCTACTCCTATCAATCCGCCAATAATCGCGCTGCCAAATTTAGCTCCGACAAAAGCCATTCCAATAACAGCTACTATTGGGGCTATTATATTAAAGAAAACTAACTTCTGGGGATCGACCAACAACATCATGTCTTTCAAATTTTTTCTGGTGTTCTCAACCTGCACAGCTTTCCAGTCATTAATATGCCTGGAAATCGTAGGCGCTAACTGGCCGGCCTGGTTTAACAGTATGTAAACCACACCAAAACATAATAGGAAGGCAACTACAAATACAAAAATCATTTTTGTCCCCTG
>Ga0265297_10008021_pt1 | contig 14299 bp, 13 predicted proteins | sample Munlanlwell13791_FD_192502 | JGI IMG/M metagenome (GOLD analysis project Ga0265297, IMG submission 192502) | Leachate microbial communities from a municipal landfill in Southern Ontario, Canada - Leachate well 137-91 | ecosystem: Engineered > Solid waste > Landfill > Unclassified | place... | reverse complement strand
AATCAATAGCACCTTCCCGGCTATCGCCGTTCCCTAACGCGTCCAGCACGAACCTTATATAATTGCCTGCCCTTTTCCCTGCTTGCCCGTCACGGTACGGATCCATCCTGTCAAGATATCGCGACCAATTACCTATATCCGATGAGCCCTTGCCTGAATCCCTGTATCCCTTAAGCGCCGTTATCAACCTGTCTATATCATCAAAAATAAGTTCGTCCTTGCCCCACTTGTAATATGGATGGAAACCGTGTCCGGCTATGTCGCAGTGTACAGCCCTGCCGCCGGCTATCGCCGCCTCGATTACAGCCGAGGATATACCCACCCCTACGGAAATATCCGCGCCTTCGGAGGCGGTCACGGGGAGTTTACCCAAAGGGTCCTCAAAACGCACGAAACGTCCTGTCGCGGCGGCTTCGCGCAGTTTAGGGCCCAACCCTCCTATCCTGTCAAGATATCCCGCTTTCTTCTCCTTGGCTATTACGACAATACCTTCATCCTTAAGCAGCCAATCCAGGAATTTGCCGTAGAACTCCTTTATCATCACGGCGGAATAATGCAGCTCCTTTGAATATACGTTATCGAATAAAGCTATCGTGAACTTCCCTTGCCCGTGATTTTTGGCCAGTTCTTTCGATTCGATCTTCGCGTGGCTGAAGGCGTTATCGAACGGATACCCCGATACCACGAATTCCTTGATAAGACTGCTCGTTCCCCGGTGCGTCGAAGTAAGCTCTCCCCATATGAAAAAAACATCGTTACTATTGTAAACCAGGAAAGGCAGGCAATAATCAAAAGACAGCGATGACCTTTGTGCTCCGAATTTCACGCCGCCGAGACGTTTCAGGGCGGCATTCTGTGCTATCCCGCTGCTCGTCTGGGCCCCGATGTCTATGACAGCCTTGATATTGAACTTCCTGTAAAATGCTTCCCATGCCGCGGCTTCCGTATACAAGGACAGCGCCGTAGCAAGGTACCACAGGTCGGCGCCTGATCCGGCCGCTATGAATTTCCATATACCTGCCTTGGGCCTCAGGCCGCCGATACGCGTCCTCGGCACCTCTCGCGAGATGGCGGCGTCGTTCAGGGATACCCATGATGCACCCAAGCCCCGGATATATCCGCAATCGCTTTTTTCCACGGGGGCTTTTGAGCTTTTACTTGTATCTATATACACGAGGATCCTGGCAGGATCGATACCGCTGCCTTTTATCCAGAATATATCGGAACGCTTTCTTGTATCCAACCCTTCCGCATAATGGACCGCTACTAAAGGCCCCTGTCCCGCGGCAAAACCTTCGTTCACGGAAAGGTCTTTGAAGAAAGTCAGCCCCTTGGCGGCGCACTTGAGCACCGTTACAACAAAAAACCTCAGGTCAAATAAGCAACCGTAAAAGCGGGCGGATATGCCTCGCTTGGCAGCGGCACACGCAAGCGCTTTCCCCGTCTTCGACGACCGCAGGAACAGGATGTTCCTGCCGCCTTTGCCTGAAGACTGCTCCGAACCGGCCATAAGCATGAGTTTAAGACCGTAGAATATCTCTTCCGAGACCTTCATCTCGGTAAACAGGTCAAGGTTCTCCGAAGGCAGCATGCCGATGATCCCGGCATAGGGTCCGGACCGTCTCATGCCGGCAGCTATTTCTTTTGACAGCTCGGGAAGATCGAACTGGAATTTCATGCCAAGCGTCGATCCGCCGCAAGGCATATCCCCAAGGTAAGGATCGCTCTTTTCAAGAACGGCTTTCCTCCCTGAAAATCTCAATAATAAACCGAGGAACAAAACCGCACCGGGCCTTCCTTTAAGATATTTGACCGTAACAGTATCCCCGGATAACGATGAAACAAATACGCCTGTTATACAGGAAAGGCAGACCTCTTCTATCCATATCGTCAGGCCTTTACCCGCCATACCGCCTCCTGATATGGTCCAATACGGTATCAACTATCTTCGAATACGGTTCTTTAACCGACAAACGCTTGGTCATCTTAAAATATTTTACCACCGGGGTTTCTCCGTCCAGGAGTGACGACAGCAACGGGACCGCCTCATCCTTATCCTGCACGCAATAACCTATTCCCCTTTCAAGCAACGGGTTGCGGACATATCCGAAATTCTTCTTAAGGTAACTCTTTATCCTCTTGCCCGCCAAAAGGTATAAGGCCGTCCCTATGGGCTTGGAGGAATAAGCGCTTAGGTATGCGTGGTCTATGGCGGACGTGGAATAGCATGTGGCGGCCACATCACATCCGCATATAAGTTCCTCGACCCTCCTGAAACGGCTCGCGTCTATATACTGCACCTTGTTCTTCTCCAGATAACGCTTGTAAGGACGGTAATCCTCCTTGTAAGCCGGGTGAGGACGCAAGGCAAACCTGTATTTACAGGCCTTTCCGCCATCGCAGTCCCTGAAGGCATCCGCCAAGATCCTGAAGTTATCCCAATGTCCGGGAACCGACGGCATCTGCCCGAAATACGCCACAAGTTTCTCGCCTTCCGCCAGGCCAAGCATCTTCCTGGCCTTGAGCCTCATCGAATATACGTCCCTGCCGGAATACGCGTAATGTTTCGGTGAACCCGTTACTACGATCGGCGGCGAAGGTTTCTTCGCGAATCGCGCGAAATCCCTGTCCATGGCAAAATATACCGAAGGCCCGCATCCGCGCATGGTATTGAAAGTCCCCCATGAATCCAGGAACTGGAACGAGGGTATGTCCAATCTCTCCGGGGAGGCCCAATACAAAACCGCCTCGTCTATGCCATGTCCTATGGTAGTCAGCCCGCAGAATACCGCTGAAGGCAAGGACCCGGCTAAAAGGACAAGCGACTTATCAATAAGCTTTTCGTCATCACCGGGTTCATCGAATTTCTTGGGCCTGAGCCCGGCATCTTTTAATATGACAAGAGCCGCGCCGCTGGCTGCGAGCACGGTCCTTAAACCGCGCGCCTTGAAAGCCGGTATTATCTCTTTAATCTGGTGTGCCGCTCCTGCATCACGACATGTGAACAGGACACAATTGTCTTCATTCATGAAAAACCTGCTTGTCCAATTTTCTAAATACAGGTAGATACTCAACGGCCTGCTGCTCAAGGCATGCGAACTTTTCAGATTCAGAGGCGAAAGGATACCCCTCATCTTCTTCGTATGCATATACCAAAACACACATCGAGTAATAACATATTTGCCGCATCATACAGGCCAACTGTTCTGCGATCTTGCCATTTTCCGAATACCACCTTGTGCTGTCCAAACCGCTATAACCATCGAAAAACGACTCCATCCTACTGCCTAATAGCGCGATATCAGGAGCGTCAAAGCATATGAACCTCTGGACAAAAAAAGCTATATCCACAAGAACCGGAAAATAACTGTGTCTGGTTTCTTCAAGGTCCAGGATCACGATTCCACCGCCAGCTTCGCGGTAAATGTTGCCCGCATTAATGTCGCCATGTATCGGCTGGCTTTCCGGACCATGTAATATCCTAAAATCAGGAGTATAATCTTTTACCAACCTTGAGATAAATCCGGGATGCTTTTTCGAGAAACCTTTTACTGCTTCATTCACTGCTGATATCCCGGTTTTTTCCTCCCCGGAGAAGACGCGCTTTACCTTTTCAAGTTTTTTCGTCCTCTCCGAAGTCGCAACCGCAACCGTACCGGCATCCTTAAAGCTTTTTAGGCATTTATGGAACTTGCCAAGCGCATTCCCGGCTTTCCTAAGGGCATCTGCCGAAGGATATAGCTGCTCCAGTTCCCTGAATGGCGAGACCGAGATCTGGACGCTCTCCGCAAAAGAACTATTATCGATCAAGAAGGGCCCTTCATTTCTTTTACTATTCAACCATTCTTGAACATTGCATCCTCCGATAGAAAGATGCGATGAAACCGAAGCCAGTATCTCCCTCTCTGCGGAAGTCCATGGTTTTGCAACCCTTACATATAACCCGATGCCTTTGTCTGACGACCTTGCTTTGATATAGTAATGTCCAAACGGTCTGTCGGAACTACATTCCGACAGTGCGGCGCATTCCAGTACCATAATATCGCCTTCGAGGAACTTGGAACGCAGGATTCTTTCGATCCATCTCCGGATATTTTTCGGGACATGCCTGGTAAATTCGTTATTAGCAGGTCTTATTCCCGGCCAAGCCGGCCTATTAATCCTCACCTGCGTCAACATCCCCCATTTTTATTACGCAACCTTTCTTTACCGCTTTTGAGAACTTTTTTCCTTCCACTATGTCCCAATCCTCGACCGGGACGCCTTTCGCAGGAAACGCAAAACCGACTGTACTATAATCTATCTTCTCTCCCGGGTATACATCTGTTTTTGCAACCAAGCCCATCCTGTCATTAGGTACTTTACGCGGAGAGGGAATATGGCGCATACTCTTTCCCAAAGCCGTATATATATTTCTGCATTTTTGTACTACTGGTCCCAACTCGCTCATGGCCATCGACCAATAAAAATCCTGATCAGGCTTGTCTGGATCATCGCACACGCCTTTTTCTATAAGGTTTGCGCCTAACGCCACGGCAGCGTAGAGCATCTCATCCCCTGAATGATGGCACGAGAGACCGACGGGTATATCAAAAACCTGCTTGAATGTTTGTATCATCCTTAAATGGTGTTCTGTCAACGGATTTGGTGCAGCTGCGGGCGCGTGCTCAATTATTATGTCTTCGCAGCCGGTATCCCTTATCCATTGCATTTCCCTCGCAATTTCCCCAAGAGTCGACTTTCCGGTATCAATAATGATCGGCTTGCCTTCTTTTTTAACCGCCTTTGCAACATATCTGATGAGAGGAGCATGCACGATGTTCGATGTGGCTATCTTCAGTGCACAGGCCCCTTCCTTTAATGCAAAATCCGCGCCCTCAAAATCGTATACCGAAAGGACAAAAGGGATCTCGATCTTCCTGCAGAGGCCGAATATCTCTTTATAGTGTTCGAGCCGTACAACTTTACGCTCTATGAGGGCCCTGTAATTCTCGGCCTTGTTGCCTTCTTTAAATGTCATATAGGCCGCGTCGCCGCCTTCGGCCAGACAAACTTCAGGACTATGTAAAACTTCTCCCTTAACTATATCCGCCCCAGATTCCTTTATCTTCCTTACAAATTGCTTTGCAAGTTCGATATCCTGGTTGAAATATGTCCCTATTTCCGCAAGAAATACGGGCTGATGTGAATCGTCAAGTGTGAACTTGTCTATCCTTACGCTTCTCATAATCGACTCCTCGTGTTGTTCTCTTCCATCAATAATTCTGCCAGTTTGAACTCTATGTCATAATCGATATCTACGGAATCGCAGCGTTCCATAACAAATGCGGCAGGAGCAGGCACATAGAATGTCCTTGTCTTCTTGAAATTATCAACATCCGATATATATATTGCCCCGTTCGGCAAGAAGACCTTCGGCTGTGATTGCCTTTGTTTCGTCGCATATTCGCTCTTTATCAGGCTATTCAGCTTATTTTCGGGGCCTATGGTATACATCCAGTAAGGCGGTTCCGACACTTCGCATACACTTACCAGCGTAGGGCTGATCTTCTTTTCGAACAGGTCTATTGCGGCATTTATATGCTCGGAGGACCTAAGAGGAGTTGTGCATTGGAGGCACATAACAGCGTCGTATCTCTCCCCCTTATGCTCCAGGAACTCGATGGCATGCATTAAAACCTCTCCAGACCTGGCGGAATCTGTGGCAAGCTCTTGCGGCCTTGTAAATGGCACTTCGCAGCCGAATATAGAAGCAAAGTTCGCTATCTCCCTGTCTTCCGTAGAACATATCACCTTTGTTATCCTCGGAACCTTAAGCGCGGCTTCAATAGTCCAAGCTATCAGGGGTTTTCCGGCTAATGGCCGGATATTTTTACGGTTAAGCCCTTTTGATCCCCCCCTTGCTGGTATTACAGCTAAAATCTTCATTATTCGGAAATCTCCCATACTGGATGCCTCAGTTTCCATCGGCCACCTTCATTTTTCCATAGGTGAGGAGACCTTGCTTTGTCGCAAAGCTCGAGAAAATGTTCCTTCTTTATCTCCAGGTAATCCATAACGTCACTAAAATACCTTTCCGGGAACTCTCCGTCAAACTTCTTGACAAGCGCGACCCCCTCTTCCCTGGAGAGATGTTTGTTGCGTATTTCCTGCGAAGCATCGTATGTAGCGCGCCCTATCCCGAATTTGATAAAGGTAGTGTAATAATGAAAATCATCTATTTTATCATCGATACTGCTGTATTTGCTGTATGTCCCGTTAGACCTGAACGGCCTCGCCTCAAAACCTGTCTTCTCGACCGCATAATAATAACTTTCCTGCGGTGTCCATTTAAGGTAATATCCGAGATAGCGGACTTCGACTTTAGCAGCCTCCAGCTCTTTATAATCAGGCGGCAGATATGACGACAGGTCAGCCATGGTGAGCCCGTATTTCTCTTTAAGCTCCGGTATCTGCACGCCTCCGATGAAAAGGTCGTTTATGTTCTTCATTGTATAATAGGACTTGTCCCTCAGCGAACTCTCGTTGTCCCCGATGGGGTTGCCGTATTCCGCCTCGTTCTCGCCGTAAACGATAAGCGGTATCTTATACTGCATCGCAACTTTTACAGGAAAGTTCTTCTGTCCGAGTATGAACGTCTGGAACGGATGCAGGAGGTTCTCGATAGCGAGCTTGGTCAGTAATTTGTGCGTCTTGCCGCTGGGTTTAAACGTTATGTTATCGAACCCTCCTATTTCTATCCAGTTCCTGAAATTCTTATAACCGTAATCCGTATATAGGATTGGCGGCCAGGTGACCGTAAGCGGATGCATACCGTATTCATGTTTAAGCACATGCGCCGCCCTGGCACTATCCTTGCCCCCGCTTCCGGGGCAAACACAATCGTAACTGCCGTCCTTGCTCCTGAATTTATCGAGCATGGCAGCCAATTCCCTCTCCCTCTCCTTCCAATCAATATTCTCTTTTTTTTCCGCATAGCAACATGCGTCACATATTCCTTCTTCGCCTATATGCAGCGTAGGCGTTATTCTGTCTTTCATATGTTTGAATTCCGGGTACGAAGCCGGCCGCTGGTTAGACATCACGCAGCGTTTGCAGAAAACGACCTTCTCAGGCAGTCCAAACAAAGTTTTAAACTGGTTAGACATCTTTAATTCCTTTCGTATGTTTGCGGATAATGTCCTTAAGGTTCCTGTATATCTGTATACCCGTATTTGCGCTTCTTTCAGGATGGAACTGGAATCCGGTAATATTCCCTTCCCTAAGACTGGAAACGAATTCTATATCACCGTACCGGCTGATTGACGTGGCAATCGAAGAATCACTCGGTTTAACATAGAACGAATGCACAAAATACATATAAGAGCCATTGTCTATACCGTAAAGCGGCGAACCGCTAGAAGCGCCTGCCTCCGTTATTGATATCTTTCTCCAACCTACCGAAGGGACTTTCAGTGCCCTTTTCCCGTCTGCCGGTTCATTAAACCTTACCACTTGCCCCTTTACGAGATCCAGTCCGTCATGCCTGCCGAATTCAAAGCTCTCCGACATAAGCAATTGCATCCCAAGGCAAATACCTATCATGTACTTTCCTGATAAAGCCGTCTCTTTAAGCGGCGATACAAGATCTAGCCTCCTGAGAGAACCCATCGCATCACCAAAAGCGCCGACTCCGGGCAGTATAACCGCATCCGATAACAGAATCTCTTTGCTGTCTGACGATATTACAGTGTCCATACCGACATATTCGCAGGCACGCTTGATGCTGAAAAGATTTCCCAAACCATAATCTACTATCGCTATCTTTACGCGTTGTTCGTTATCCATATAGCCCTATATCCTGCAGCAGATCCCGAGATCGAAAAGATATCTTTTGATGTCGTTGATGCTCACATCCTCTACCATCGCCGGCACTTCACCCTTCTTCAAGAACTCTATATTACCTTCGGATGAAAAATCGGACTTTTCGTACTTAAAATGTCTGAAATAATTGTAATGGAGCATGGAAGCGACGCTTATTGCATCGGCTTTTCCTTCGGATATCGCCTTAAAAATATCCTCCGTATTACCGGCTCCGCCGCCGGCTATGACCGGGACTGGCACCAAGGCAGCGATCTTGCTTGTAAGTACGGTATCGAAGCCGCTACCGGTCCCTTCGCGGTCTATTGAAGTAACCATTAACTCGCCCGCCCCTAATTTTACGGCGCGAACCGCCCATTCGACAGCGTCAATGCCGCTTCTTTCACGGCCGTATTCCGTATACGCCTCATACACCCCATCAGGTCTTTTGATCGCCTCTATTGAGACCACTATCGTTGAAGAACCGAACGTCCGCGACGCTTCACTTATAAGTTCGGGACGACGAATAGCGGCCGTATTTATCGCGACCTTATCTGCCCCCATCCTTAATACGGTGCGTATGTCATCTATAGTCCTGAGGCCGCCTCCTACCGTAAGGGGTATGAATATCTGTCTTGATGTTTTCTCGATAATATCAACGAGAGAGTTCCTCTCATAAAGGCTGGCGACCGCATCTATATATATCAATTCATCCGCACCGTTCTCGTAATAATAACGCGCAAAATCTTCGGGTTTACCGAGAACGCGCAGTCCCTCGAACTTTATACCCTTGACCAGGTTCGGTCCTTTTATATCAAGCCTCGGTATTATTCTAACCGATCTTGCCAATCTACCAAATCTCTCTTATGATTTTGAATGCTTCCGCGTATTCGCAACCTGACATTGCGCCCCTTAGTACGGCCAGAGAACGTATCGACCTTGCGCTCCTTGGGAACGGATGCTTACCCATCTCACCTGAATATATGGACATCGCTTTTATCTTTTTGTCTACAAAACCGGTAATATCATTGAAACTGTCCGGAGTGAAGGCTCGTTTTCCCGAAGCCTTCGAGGCTTCTGTTTCCGACAGTATCTCGCAGGCAAGAATCTTTTTTATGGAAGGGCTCCTGAAAGTCTTTGCGCAGCTAAGTACCGCATCATAAACAATACGATGGTCCGAATGGATGTCTCCTCCATTAGGTATGAACAATAATGACGGCTTGGCCTTTTTAACGGCTTTCGCAAGAGCAACAACAATATCTTTCCTTTGTACCTTATCCAACTTTGCGGGCGGGAAACCCAGTCTGAATACACCGTTAAACCCGTAAAATTCAGAAATTTTCTTTATTTCGCTCTCGCGGCGCCTTATTTTTGCAGAGTCAAAACCATCACCACTGCACATTTCAGTAACTATGACCCAATATACACGTTTGCCCTGCTTCTTCAGCTTGAGTATCGTACCTCCGCAGCCCAAAGTCTCATCATCGGGATGCGGGGCTATGACCATAACGTTTTCTTTCATAGATAACTTCCTTCTTTAGGCAAAGGTTTAAATGTGTGCCTTATTATTTTGACTGCCCCGTCCCCCGTTTTTATAGAAACTTCCCTCCCTGCAATTGACAATACTTTTCCGGGCTCGAGATTATCGTATTTATCGGTATTCGACAGGATCGCAGCTTTCCATATTTTTATCTGTTCGCCTCTATATATACAATGGGCCCCGGGATAAGGCTCGGATAACGCCCTGATAAGATCGCATATCCTTTTTGAGGACATCCTCCAGTCTATTCGCCCGTCTTCTTCCATTCTTTTCCTCCAGTAATTAGCCCTGGAGTGGTCTTGTCTCTTTCTTCTTATTACTCCTCTTTCAATCTCCTTGACGCCCCTCGTCAGAAGTCTTGCAGCTATCTTCTCTGCCCTTTTATACAGGGACCGGGCGCAATCATTATCTTTTATATTGAACGCTTCCTGCTGCCATATATCACCGGAATCTACACCCCTATCAAGCCAGAATAGCGTCATGCCGCTTTTTTTTAAGCCATTCGCCAATGCCCAGACCAAAGGGTGTCTACCCCTGTTCTGCGGCAATAATGCAGGGTGGCTTCCGATGCACCCAATGGCAGGTATACGCAATATACTTTCCGGGACTATCTGTGAAAATCCGATCACGAAAATGACATCCGGTTTGGCCGCTTTTATATGATTTGCTTCTTCACTAACATTCCTGAAATAATGCACCTTTTTGCCGTAGCGCACAGCTGGCACTGCAAGGTCATTATAATCATTATTGTGCGCAGCCGATAACTTAACAGGACACATTATCTCTACTATGTTAACACCTTCCTCCAGCATTGCCTTGAGGCAACTGGCGCTGAATTCTACGGAACCGATGAACACATACCTCTTCATCTGATATTTTTCTTGAGTTCTATCGATAATATCTGGAGGTTAATCTCGCCGATGGCATTCTTGAAAACCCTCCCGCCGTCTTTACCAATCTCTGTCCAAGTCCTTATAGGGTCTTCCTGTTTTTGCAGGTCAAAAGGCAAGACGAACTTTTCGAATGCAAAAGATTGCACTTTCGGATGCATTGACAGGAAATCAGATATAGTTTTTTTGGAGAACGTGTTATATCCGGGATTATAGTCCCCTTTCCCGCTGTACTTCCATCTTACCAATATATCAACAGGAAATTCGTTAAAGGGTGAAACGACTATTACCTGACCATCTTTCTTGCATACCCTTATACATTCATTCAGGGAAAGGGTAAAATCATCGAAGATATTCATTACCCCAACCATCGTAACTATATTGAACGCATCCTCTGCGAAGGCATTCATTTTATTGGCGTCACCATTCACAAAAGTGATGCCCTTATTTGTTTCTTTGCCTGCCTTGAACAATTCCTTGTCGTATTCAAGAACGGATACCTTCAAGCAGGGAAATCTTTGTAGCATGTACCCACCCAATTCGCCTGCCGCGCCGCCTACGTCCAGCAAGGAAACACCATCCTTTACAATTTGGGATATTTTGTCGCCTATAACAACAAATATATGTTTCGGACCAATTCGTCTGCCGCTCAAATAGACCTCGGTCCTTTTATATGAGCTCTTATCCATGAAACCTCCTTTTTAACAGCTTATCATCCAAAACAACCGTTTTCAGCTTATTTACTATCTTCCTGCTAGCCTTCCCGTTCCCGTAAGGATTTTTCATCCCTTCCAGGGATTTCCTGAACGACGCTGACAACGCTTTCCTAATCGCTCTTTCGATGGCTTTCCTTTCGCAAAAAGTCACATCTATCACGTTCCTTCCGCGCGCTCTACCCCTTTGTCTGTCGCCTATATTCACAACGGGTAAACTGAAGGACGGAGCTTCTATCAGGCCGCTCGATGAATTGCCAACCATAACATCCGCCATCTTCAATAATGACAGATATCTTAAACGTCCGAGAGAAACAAATACTTTTGCTCTCTGCGGATTTTTCTTTGAAAATAATATTACCCTACCAGTTATAGCAGATGCTTCGGTATCTATATTGGGGAGAGTAAAGACCCAGAAGACACCGGTTATTCTTGATATGGCTGCGAGCAATTCTCTTGTCTGTTGTCCCGCGGTTCCCTTCTCAAGCGTAACAGGATGGTACGTGACGACCCCGATCTTCATTCCATGCGGCAAGCCAAGATCCTTCAGGAGTTCCTCCCTCCCTGACAGATTAAGGTTCCTTATGTTATCCAGCCCAGGCGCCCCGAAACAGAATATGTTCGCCGGGTCCTCGCCCATTTTCGCCACTCTTTCGGCGTATTGGCGGGCAGAAGTAAAATGGAGATGGCTCATCTTCGTTACCGAGTGCCTTATAGCCTCATCGATCAGTCCTTCGGTCGATTCCCCCCCGTGAATATGCGCGATAGGTATCCTGAAAGGCAACGCCGCACTTACCGCAGCAAGGATCTCAAAACGATCCCCCAAAACAAGTATTATATCCGGCTTCAATCTTTCATAAGCTGCGGCAAACCCTTCTACCGCACGCCCTATAGACTTGGCTATCGAGACTGGGCTATCCGATCCTTTTGAGATCCTTATTCTTGCGGCTATCGGGAAACCGTCCTTTTCGATCTCTTTAACTGTTTCACCGTAGCGCTTGATGAGATGAGAACCGGTAACAATTAATTTAAGATCGAGACCTTTGCCTTCCTTGATTCCTTTTATTATCCAATACAAAAGCCCATAATCGGCCCTTGAGCCTGAAACGACAGCTATCCTGCGTTTTTTCATTATTCCGCTCTCCCATCCTGGAGCATGTAAAGGCTGTCCTTGTATTCCTTCCATTGGCCTATATCGAACCACCCGTCGCATACGGGATAGACCGATACCTTGCCTTTGGCCATTATCCTGCCAAGGAGTTGATCCATATCCAGGCGTTCGTCCTTGCCGATCAGGTCGAGCACTTCCGGCTCAAATATATATACACCTGTGTTGATTATCATGTCGAAAGTAGGCTTCTCGCTTATCGACTTCAGCTGGCCTTCGCTTACTTCGAGCGTTCCGTAAGGGACCACCATCTCCTTGTGACAGCCTATGAGCGTAGCAATGGCCTTCTCTCCCTTATGCCACAGCAGTATGTTCTTGAAATCACTTTCAAGTATGACATCGCAGTTGCTTACGAAGAACGTCTGCTTGATCTTCCCCCTGAAGAGCCCGAGGCTTCCGGCCGTACCGAGATATGTCTCCTCTTCCAACCAGTCGACGTTATAGGGGAACTGGTTCTCCTTGAGGTACATCTTTATGATTTCCTTCTTATAGTTAAGCGTAAGGGTAAAATCGAAGAATCCCCTTTTATTGAAATTATCCATTATCTTCTCTACGATGGTCTTCTCGCCTATCGGGATCAACGGCTTCGGGAGTATCTTCGTGAAAGGATCGAGCCGTTCGCCTTTGCCGCCGGCCATTATGACTACCTTGTTCGAAAGCTGTTCTGCCGGTGCCGTTTCATGAGGATGGACCTCGAAGAAATCGCGCCAAAAGAGTATATCGACCACGCTTCCTTTATCGTCCAGAACGGGTATTACGTATATCCTGCTGTCGCTGACAAGCCTCCTGGCCTTCTCCTCATGGTCCCTGTCGGATATCCTTACAGACCGGGGGGACTTGAACATCATTTCCGAAACCGGGTGCTCAAAAGCTATGCCGTTAAGGATAGCCCTCCTGATGTCGCCGTCTGTGACTGAACCGAGAAGCCTGCCGGAATCATCGGTAACAAAAAGCACCTTACCGCTGACGCCATTCATCGTCCTCATGGCAACCTTAAGCGAGGAATCCGGCGATATAAGGTATTTCCTTATCTCTTCCCTGTTCATCTTTTCTTCCTTCCTCTTTTTAAAAAACTCTTCTCTTTTATGAGGGTGTCCTTCTTTATATTCTCTACTGCCGTCCTGTTAAGCAACCTGTGAGCCTGCTCGGGGGGGATTCCCGTGCCCGGCCTCTTAAAAACTATATCCTTCGCCTTAAGGACCTCCTCTGCGGATATATCCCTGGCCGCTACTATGCTCTTCCTGGCCATTATCTTTATTTCCGTTTCGCTTGAAGCGGGTCTCTTGACGCCGTCGCCAAGCGCCTTTTCGACGTTCCTGATAGCATCAACCATTAATCTGAACTGCGCGGGCTCGAGGGAGGCTTTATGGTCCGGCCCTTCCATCTTCCTGTCTAAGGTAAAATGCCTTTCGACCACTTCCGCGCCGAGGGCAACCGAGGCTATTGACAGTTCCGTGACGAGCGTATGGTCAGAAAGCCCTGCCGGGAGCCCAAAGACGGTCTTCAAGGTCTTGACGGCGGAGAGGTTCATGTCTTCAACTTTAGCCGGATAATTTGAGACGCAATGCAGCAGGGTCAGGGACGGCTTTTTCTTCATCCCTTTCCATTCACGCCTTATCCAGCCGAGGGCGGTCCTGATCTCTCCAAGGTCCGTCATACCGGTTGAAAGTATTATGGGCTTCTTCTTCGCAGCTATCTTGCTGACCAAAGGCCTGTCGGTTATCTCCCCGGACGATATCTTGAACGTCTTCATGCCGAGTTTATCGAGAAAATCCACGCTCTGCTCATCGAACGGCGTGGACATGAACTCAACTTTTTTCTTCCTGCAGTAATCCATCAGCGTCCTGTGGTCTCCGGCCGAAAGTTCAAGTCTTTTAAGCATGCTGTATTGGGACTCGGAAGCCGCCGCGCCCTTCATCTGGTACTTGGCTTTCGGCGCGTCAGGTGTGACCAGGTTCTCAGCCTTGTAAGACTGGAACTTTACCGCATCACAACCAGCCCTAACAGCCTCATCGATAAGCCTCTTCGCCAGTTTCATCGAACCGTTATGGTTTACGCCTATCTCCGCTATTATAAATACTTTTTTCATATTAGCCTCGCGGGTACGCCGGCAACGGTCCTGCGTGATGCAACGTCGCTGATAACGACA
>Ga0265297_10008020_pt1 | contig 14301 bp, 9 predicted proteins | sample Munlanlwell13791_FD_192502 | JGI IMG/M metagenome (GOLD analysis project Ga0265297, IMG submission 192502) | Leachate microbial communities from a municipal landfill in Southern Ontario, Canada - Leachate well 137-91 | ecosystem: Engineered > Solid waste > Landfill > Unclassified | place... | reverse complement strand
ATCGTAGGAGCGTTTGTGATAATAAGCTATCGCCCGGCCGTGATAAGTGTTGGGATCATCTGGTTTCAACTCGATGGCCTTGGAGAAATCCGCAATGGCGCGGTCGAAATTCTGCAGAGACACATTGGCGTCAGCGCGGTTGTAGTAAGCCTCCGGCAGCGTCGGATTCAGTTGGACCGCTTTGTCAAAATCCTGCAGGGCACGCGCATAGTCGTTCTTGCGCTCATAAGCAACGCCGCGGTTGTTGTAAGACGTGCCGGTGCTGGGCCGCAACTCGATCGAACGGGAATAGTCCTTGATGGCGAGATCGTAATCGCCCTTCATCATATAGGTATCGCCACGAGCCGTGAAAGCATCGGCGGATTCAGGCGCCACCTGAATGGCCTTGGTCAGCAACTTGACCTGCTCGTCCAAGTTGGGGTTCTCCTTGGCCTTCGTAATCAGTTCTGTCACGTCCACAGTGGGCGGGACAGGTTCCGCCTTCGCCGGTGTCGGCGGCTCCGGAATTGCCACCACCGGAGCTGCAGCGACTTTTGAATCTGCCGGTTCGCGGAGCCGTGGCACCACCACATCAATCGTTGCTGTCAAATCTGCTGGCGGAGTCTTGACCTCGGTTGCCGACTTGGGCGGTCTGACAGGCTCGCCAGCGGGCTTCTCCAACATCGGCGTCGTCTCGAAGGTCTTGAACGACGGCGCGGGCACGGTGGCAACCGGTGATTCCGTTCGCCGGAGGGTGTCGCCGGGCGTGGGCACGCGCATTTCACGCTGCGGAGCCGCCTGCACATCTACGGCAACCCCGCCGGAAAGCCGGCTCATTTCATTCACCAATCCATAGTCCACCCTGCCCCCGAGTCGTTCACTCGCCTTCACGTCAGCCACCACTTGCTCCATGGCGGTTTTCAAGAAACCCCGTTTGGCTTCCGCCCGCTTCGCGTAAAGCTCGGCGTCGGTCGGCCTTAATTCGATGGCCTTATTGTAGTCCTCAATCGCGCGGCCGTAGTCATTCTTGCAGCAATACGCCAGCGCACGATTGGCATAGTCGTCAGCGTTGGAAGGCTTCAACTCGATCGCCTTGCTGAAGTCGGCAATCGCACTGTCGTAGTTGCCCCGCGCGAGGGAGGCCAGACCGCGGCAACTGTAAGGCAGCGGATCACGCCGGTCCAATTCAATGGCCTTGGCAAAATCCATCGCCGCCCGGTCATCCTGCCGCAGGACCGCATAACCATAACCACGCCACGCATAGGCGCTTCCGTAGTCCGGCTTCAGTTCGATGGCCCGGCTGTAATCCGCAACTGCTGCGCTAATCTCGTTCCGTCGGCGGTAAGCATCGGCACGACCGATATAAGCCAGTGCAAACTCCGTCTTCAACTTGACGTCAATGATCCGCGTGAACTCCTCAATCTGATCATTCGCACCGGCTGAAACGGATGTTCTGGGTCGAAGATCCTTCGGATCGGAATCCGATGAGGCGCAAGCAGTTTGGAGAAACAGGACACTGAACCCTCCCCACGCCATGACGACGCAAAGATTATTGATCGTTCGCGAGGTCAATCCCTTATTCATAGTCCAAACATTCCTGTTCACGCGTCCTACCTCCACAATACGCGCAGTTAAACATACGGGTGGGGTTTTTCCAGCACAAAGTTTGGACGCTTGACCGTCTGGAAACTCAGCCGGTTCCGGCCACCGCGGGGCCATGGCAGAAGGCACAAGACGCCGGCTTTCTCCTGAGAGTACTTCTCGCAAGCACACCCGCCGCGGCACAGTTCGCCATCCCACCCACCCCGTCCCTGTCGGCAGACCATACGCCAACTGACCACCTTGACAACCGTCGGTGCCGCTGGCACGATGCGCCGCTCGTTTCGGCAGACTAGAGATCATATGAATGTTGTGGACAGTGCTCGGCGGGTCGTTGACCTGGAGATCGCGGCGTTGCGCAAGCTGCGCGCGCGGCTCAGCGATCCTGTTGCGGGCAGGCATTTTGAACGCGCGGTGGAGATGTTGCAGGCATGCCTGAGGCGGCGCAGCAAGATCGTCGTCACCGGCATTGGCAAGAGCGGCATCATTGGCCACAAAGTGGCGGCGACGCTCACGAGCACGGGCGCAACGAGTGTGGTGCTGGACTCGGTGGACGCGCTACACGGCGACTTGGGCGTGATAGCCGACGGCGACGTGGTGCTGGTGTTCAGCTACGGCGGCGAGACTGAAGAGTTGATGAACATGCTGCCGGCGGTGAAGCGCTTCGACGTGCAACTCATCGCGGTGACCGGAGAGCCCAAGAGCCGTCTGGCGCGCTACTGTGACGTGGTCTTGAACGTGGCTGTGGACAAGGAAGCTTGTCCTTTGAATCTCGCGCCGACGGCGAGCACGACGGCCATGGTGGCGATGGGCGACGCGCTGGCCATGGTGTTGTTGGAGGCGCGCGGGTTCAAACGGCGCGATTTCGCCCGGTTGCATCCGGGCGGCTCCATTGGACGCAGCCTGTTGTTGCAAGTGAAGGACATCATGCGCACCGGCGATCGTAACGCGGTGATCGGAACCGGCAGCACGGTGAAGGAAGCGATCATGGCCATGACGCGCGCCAAGAGCGGCTCGATCAGTATCGTGGACAAGCGCGGCCGGTTGTCCGGTATTTTCACCGATGGCGATTTCCGCCGGCACATCGAACGGGATGAGAACCTGTTGAGCCGAAGGATTGACGAGGTGATGACGCGCAAACCGACGGTCGTGCGCGAGGACCAACTGGCGGTTGAAGTGGTGAAGATTTTCAACGGCCGCGAGATTGACGATTTGGTGGTCGTGGACAAACAACTTCGGCCGGTCGGGCTGGTGGATTCGCAGGATTTGCCGAAGTTCAAAATCATGTAAATGCAGTGACGGTTCCCGGCGTTCGGGACCGCATCAACCCAAAGAAGAAACCAAGAAAGACAGAGTCGTATGGCGTCAGCAAACGATCTTCGTAAAGGAATGGCGATCAAATACAACGGCGACGTGTGCGTCGTGCTCGAGACCCAGCACCGCACGCCGGGCAATCTGCGCGCGTTTGTGCAAGCGAGCCTGCGCAGTCTCCGTCACGGCCGCACCAGCGACGTGCGGTTCAGCTCCACCGAGAAGGTGGAAGTGGTGCCGATGGAAACCCGGAAGCTGGAGTACAGCTACAAGGACCAAACCGGCTATCATTTCATTGACTCGCAGACCTACGAGGAAACGGTGTTGCAGGAGGACCTCGTCGGCCACGCAAAAGATTTTCTGGTTGAGAACCAACAGGTGGAAGTGGTGTTCGTTGACAATCTCGCGGCGCAGGTCGAACTGCCCGCAACCGTGGAACTGAAGATCGTGGAGTCAGCGGACGGCATCCGGGGCGACAGCGCCAGCAACGTGACCAAGCCCGCCAAGCTCGAAACGGGTCTGATGGTCCAGGTGCCGCTTTTCATCAAGGAAGGCGAGAAGATCAAGGTCCGCACCAACGACGGCGCCTACATGAGCCGCGCGTGATGGCGTGACCGGTCACGGCGTGGTCGCCGGTGTCTTGCCATCCGTGGAGGGCTGTGGCTTGCCATGAAATGTGATGGGTCCCGGTGTCTTGGGCGCACCGCCCTTCGGGGCGCCGCCCCCGCCCTTGGCCGGGGGCGATGGAGCCTTGCCGACCGGCCTTGGGGGCATCGGCTGCGGGACAATAATCGGCACAGGCACCACCATGGGCGTCGGTATCTCCTGCGCTTGCGCGCCACCCTCTTTGGCGCGGATGGTGGTCACCACGCCGTTGCGAAAGACAACTTCCCTGCCACCGGTGACCACCTTGCGGTTCAGCGTCTGCGTCACATAATAGCCGTTGACGAGCGCAGTCTGGGTGTAAGGCTCGTAGCGATAGGTGACGTAGCCCCAGGTTTCCTCGTCACCCTGTGCCGTGCGCGAACCGCTTTTCTCCTGTGGCTGGCCGACCGCCGCGAGCACTTCGGGTTGAGTCATGCCGATGAGCACCTCGTGACGGGCGATGGCGGGTTTGATGACTTTGGCACGTTCGCATTGCTGGTCCAACACCGCGCGCTGCTCCAGCGTCAACGGTTCCATTGCTTCCGCGTCCACCCAGCCGCGCACCGTGCCAAGCGCAATCGGCTTCTCGACATAATAGCGCTTCTCGGCGTAGCCGATCAGCATCACCACTTGGCCGGCACGCAGTGAGCCGAGCACTGCCGATGCGCCCCGCGAAAAAGCAATCTGTGTTCCGACGCGCGCTCTGAGCGGAATCGGCCTCATCCCCACCTCATCGAGGTAAAGCACATCGTGATGGCGTATTTCATCGGCCAGCGCCGCGACCCCATACGCAGCCGCCAGCAACAGACCCAACCACCATGTTCTGTGCGATCCGCTCATTGCAGCGTAGGCTACGCTGCCGCCCCAGCACTGTCAACGCGCGCGGAAATTGCAGGCTCCCAAACTCATTGGAAGAACACGATTGATTGGCCGGCAGAGAGAATGCAAACCACGACCCACGCGCAATCCAGACTGCTATATCGGCCCGCGCCGGAAGAACCGTGACGTTGAAATGTGCGATGGCCGGCTGAATGATCGTCGGGGAGACTTTACGATTGCTCATCAAGACGACTGCCGCCTACACTGACGCCGAGGTTCAAACGATCAACGCAGACGCCTGTGAATCATTTTACGCCATGAACGTTCGTCTTGCTATTCAGGCTGATGACAAGCCACCGCTTTTCACGCCACATGACGCGGACTGAGACGAGTAGGACAGGACAGAACGCATGAGCGACGAGCAACAACCGGCGGTTGAAATATCCGTGGCTGTGCTCTGCTACTGCGCCCAGGAAGCAATCGTGCCCTTTGTTGAGCAGTTGCATCGCATGATGTCGATGTTTCGTTTCGATTGGGAACTGGTGCTCGTTGCAAATTTTTGGCCAGGGACGGATGACCGCACGCCTGCAATCTGCCGCGAGCTTGCGGCACGTCTTCCGAACGTCCGGGTGCTCGCGGAGCCCAAGCAAGACGCCATGGGTTGGGACATGCGGCGCGGATTGGACGCCTGCAACGGCCGCTATATCGGAGTCATCGACGGTGACAACCAGTTCCCGATCGAAGCGATCTTTTCCTGCTTCGCCAAGATCAAAGCCGACGATCTGGATTTCGTGAAGACCTATCGCGTCATGCGCGCGGACGGCTGGTTCCGGATTTTTATCTCGAAGGTTTACAACGTGTTTTTCCAGATCATGTTCAGGGACTATCGCGGGTTTCGCGATGTGAACTCAAAGCCCAAAATCATGAAGCGCGAGGCCTATCGGCGAATGACGCTGGAATCAACCGACTGGTTCATCGATGCGGAAATCGTGCTCAACTGCCTGGCGCTGAAATTGCGGATGTATGAGATTCCGATTCACTTCAACGCATTGGGTGGAAGAGAATCATTTGTCAACACGAGCACCATTTTCGAATTCATCCGCCACATGTTCGCCTATCGTTTCGGCCCGCGTTACAAGGCCCACCTTCAACCGAAATGAAGAGCGATTGACCTCTCCTGCCACCCAAAACAGTCGCGGCCCCTCTGCCAGCGAACGACGGTGCGGACGACAGGCGTGAAGAGGCCGAAGGACGGTTCTTCCGTTCGTCAACAGTTGTTATTGACACGCGGGAACCGGCGGACATCCGTTCTACGCCGGCATCGCTGAACGTTGCGAGGCGATTTCGCGGACTTTGCGCAAGTCCAGTTTGCCAGTGCCGAGGTGCGGCAAGGATTCGATGCGGAAAAACTGGTTGGCGCGAGGCACCCACAGATTCGGCAGGTTCGCTTGCGGCAGTTTGTCGAGGACGGGCTGGAGTTTGTCGTCGGGCAACGTGTGCAACACCACGAGCCGCTCGCCTTTCTTCTCATCGGGCACGCCAGTGACAACGAAGGTCTGCTCGGTCACGCCCGCCAACTCGTGCAGCTTCTCCTCCACCTTCATGTGCGGCACCATCTCGCCGCCGATCTTGCTGAAGCGGCTCAGGCGGTCGGTGATCTGGATGAAACCGTCCTCGTCCTCGGTCGCGATGTCGCCGGTGACATACCAGCCGTCGCGCAACACCTCCGCTGTTTTTTCCGGTCTGCCGAGATAACCGTGCATCACGTTCGGCCCTCGCACGAGCATCAAGCCGGGCTGGCCGGTGGGCACCCTCTTCATTGTGTCGGGGTCCACGATGCGCACGCTCACGCCGGGCAACGGATGGCCGATCTTGCCGCGCTTGGCGCCGACCTGGCGGAAACCGGCGGCGCGGAAATCGCGCGTGTTCACCGTCACCGCCGGCGAACACTCAGTGCAGCCGTAGCCTTCCATGGGCCGGATGCCGAACTGGTCCTCGAACGCTTGGGCCAGTCGCTCCGGCAGTTTTTCCGCGCCCGTCATGACGAACCGCAGGCTGCCGAAATCCTCCGGCGTGCATCCGCGCATATACATCTGGAGGAACGTCGGTGTCGCCAGCAGGAACGTGACGCCGTATTGGCCGGCGAGCGCGCCAATGGCCCGTGCGTCGAGCGGACTGGGATGATAAACCACGCCCGTGCCAAGCACCGCCGGCAGGATAAGCGCGCCGGTGAAGCCGAATGAGTGGAAGAACGGCAGGACGCCGAGGATGCGGTCGGTGCCGTCGAACGCAAACGACTGGCCGAGTTGCTGGACATTCGCGCCAACATTGTAGTGCGTCAACATTACGCCCTTCGGGTCGCCGGTGCTGCCGCTGGAGAAGATGACCGTGGCGAGATCGTCGAGAGTGACTCTCTTCCGGCGTCCGACTGCGCGCTCCAACAGTGGCGCAGGTAACATCCACGCCAGCGCGAGCGCGGCGAGTTTCTCGGCAGGTTTCGGGTTGGCCGCAATGTCCTCGATGAACACCGCCTCCACCGGCACGGTGAGTTTCACGCGCTCCAGAAACTCGCGGCTTGTGATGACCGTCTTCAGCCCGCACTGCTGCGCGCACGAGGCGAGCGTTTCGTTGGACACGGTGTAGTTGAGATTCACCGGCACCTTGCCCATGAGCAGCGCGGCCCAGTTCACCAGCGCGCCCGGCACCGACGGCGGCAGCAGGATGCCGACCATCTCCTGATCGTCCCAGACTTTCCGCAGCCGCCGCGCGAGGAAGACCGCCCGCATCAACGCCGCGCCCGCAGTCACGCGCGGCGTTCGGCCGTCAGCCATCGCGAAGCGCCACGGATGCAGCCGCGCCCCGCGCACAAACTTCCGCTGAAGCGGTTGCATCCAACGGCGGCGATACGGCCACGCCTCGCTTTGCAGTTCCTGCACGGCCTGCCGCACCTCGAACGGTGTCGCCGTCGCCGGCAGCGGCGCGCCGAAACTCACCGTCACCGGATACGGCACGCGGTGCGGCAGTTTCCAGACGAAGCGGCCTTTCTCGAAGCTGAAGATGCTCCCCCAGACGCCATCGAGCGCCACGGGAATAATCGGAGCGTCCACGCCGTGCATGACCCGCTCGAAGCCGCGCCGGAACGGCAGCAGTTGGCCGATGCGCGTGATCTGCCCCTCGGCAAAAATGCAGACGACCTCGCCCGCCTTGATCGCCTCACTCGCCTCGCGCAATGACTTGATCATCTCGCGCGGCCGGAGCTGCGAGCTGATCGGGATCGCCCGCATGATGCGCGCGACGGGCTTGATCAGCGGGTGATCGTAGATGCCCTTGAACATGATGAACCGGATGGGCCGGTCGGTCGACGCGTTCAGCAACAACGCATCCACGAACGAGAGGTGGTTGCACACGAACAACGCGCCGCCGCGCTCCGGGATATTGTCGCGGCCCAGCACGCGGAGGCGGTAGACCGTCCTCGTAAACAACCAGAGCGCCAGCCGCAGCAGGGCATCCGGCAGCAACCACAGCACATAGGCCGTGCCCGCCACCGTGACCAACGCGCTCGCCAGAAAAACTGCCGGCGGCGGCAGTCCGCCGCCGAGCGTCACCGCCAGATGCGCTCCCGACGCCAGAAACACACCGACGAAGGAGAGCAGGTTCGCTGCGGCGATCACTCCTCCCTTGTGCTCTTTCTCCGGACGGTGCTGGATGATGGCGCTGATCGGAACGACAAAGAAGCCGGCAAAGAAACCAAGCAGCGCCAGAATGCCGGCGACGGCGTGGAGGTCCAAACCCCTCCGGGAGAGCATCGCCGCCATGAACGTCATGCCGAGTGAGCCGAGCGGCACCAGGCCATATTCGATCTTGTTGCCCGACAAATGTCCGGCGGCGAAACTGCCGACGCCAATGCCGATGGCAAGCGACACATTGAGCAGGCCGATCTGTAGCTCGCTGCATTGCAACACGTCCGAGCCGTAAAAGAAGAGATTCAGTTGCAGCAGCGCGCCGAGAAACCAAAAGTAGGTGTTGCCGACGACCGCCAGGCACAGCACGTGGTCGCGCCGGATCCGCGCGATCTGTTCCCACAGTTCGGCAAGGAAATTCACCCGCAGTTTCCTCGAGGGATCGGCGGCAGGCACGCGGGTGATGCCGAAGCTCGTCAGCAAACCGGCGATGGCCAGCGCGATCAGAATCGCGCCAGCCCATCCGAGCCGGCCGCGAAGCGCCGACGCCATCCACGCGCCGGCCACGGTGCCGAGGATGATGGCGAGGAACGTCCCGAGTTCGATCACGCCGTTGCCCCACGAGAGACGCCTCTCCGGCAGCAGTTCCGGCAACAGACCGTATTTCGACGGGCCGAACAGCGCGCTGTGCGTGCCCATCAAAAACACCGCTGCCAGTTGCACCGGCAGGCTGCCCGCCATCAGCCCGGCCAGCGCGACGGTCATCACAAGAATCTCAAAGCCTTTTACGCCCACCGTCACCGTTCGTTTGCTCCACCGGTCCGCCAGGAAACCGCCCACCATTGAAAAGAGGATGAACGGCAGCGAAAAAATACCGGCAACCAACTCCCCGATGAGATACCGCTCGGATTGCGACCGGGGCGCGCCGACGATCAGCAGCAGGATGACGAGGTTCTTGAGCGCGTTGTCGCTGAACGCGCCCTGGAACTGCGTCACAATCAAGCTCCAGAACCCGCGCTCCGACAAAGCAGGACAGGCATCTTGCCTGTCTTGTCTCAATGGTTGGACAGGCGGGACGCCTGTCCCACTTTTTCCGCTATTTGTTCCCGGCTCAGACATGCTCACGTCTCACAAGGCGCAGCCATTCTGCCGATGTAACGCCGGAAAATCAACCGCGGGCAGACCTAAGGACTCCGCAAGTCGACAGGAAGACCAGGCGGTCTGATTTCGCTGTTGATCCGAAGTGGCGGACAATCCAGAGGCAGCCGCGTTGCCGCCGAAGGACACGCTGAATGTGGGAGGGGCCTTAGCGCCCCGACCCGCGCAGCCGGCAAACCGAGACGGTCGGGGCACTAAGGCCCCTCCCACATTCAGGACGTGCCTCTCCGGGTCCGCCACTTCGGATTCCACCCATCTCCGCAGTCGCGATCACCATTTTCGTTGCGCCATTCGTATTCTTCCGTCCGCGCCTTCGCTCCCCTCGCCCGCCGGGGCGGCAGGCCGACCGCTCCGAGTTCATCGGGAGGACCCGTACAGAGAGAACTTCATGGGTCCACGCTCTCGGCTGCGTCGAGTTTCACGAAACGATTAAGAACCGAGAACAAGAACTCTGGAACCTTGGTCATATCGTTTGGCTTGACGACGTAGTCGTTGGCGCCCAGTTGCAGGGATCGGTCTCTGTCGGTTTCCAGATGAGACGCACTGAAGATGACCACCGGCAACGACTGAAACTGAGGTTGCTCGCGAATCCACGCCAGCACGTCCAAGCCCTGTATCCCGGGAAGCTTCAAGTCCAGCAACACCAGCGATGGCACCGGATAGCGTTGCCGGTCGCCAAAATCGCCGGTGCCAGCCAGGTAGTCCACGGCATCCTTGCCGTTGCGGACGACCCGCAGCGGATTGGAAACGTTCAAGTGCGCAAAGGCACGTTTCACGAAAAACACATCAGCTTCCTCGTCTTCCACGTAAAGCACTGTTTTGTGTGTCATACAGTCTCCTGTTTCACAGCGTTAACGGCTTCCAGATCCAACCAAAACCGGCTGCCCTGACCCGGTTCGGATTCGACGCCCACGTGACCGTTCATGCGTTCGACCACCTTGTGCACCAGCGCCAGCCCAATGCCAGTACCCGGGTAGTCCAGGTTCAGTCGCTGGAACATCTCGAAGATGCGGGCGTGATCGTCCTTGGGTATGCCGATGCCTTTGTCCTCAAACCACACTCGCACCCGTCCGCCGCCCTGCTCGGCCCAGATGCGCACCTGCGCCTTCTGGCCCGGCGGGACGAATTTCACCGCGTTGTTCAACAAATTGGAAAAGCACTGCGTCAAGCCCGCCCGATTACCGACCACCGGCGGGATCGTTCCCTGAATTTGGATACTGGCCAGCGACGGTTGAAACGCCGGATACGATTCCAGCATGCCGCGCAACAACGCGTCGGCATCCACCGCCGCGAGGGGCAGCTTCTCGCGCATCGCCTTGCTATAGTCCAATGCATCCACGACCAGTTGATCCATCCGGTCAGCCGACTTGGCAACGTTTTCGAGGTAATCTTTTCCCTCTCTCGTTAAACTCCCCACGCACTCCGTCAACAACAGGGTGGCAAAACTGCGCATCGCGCGCAGCGGCGCGCGCATGTCGTGGGTGAGACTATAGGAGAAGTGCTCCAACTCGCCGATGGTCTTGTGCAGCTCGGCGGTGCGCTCCTTCACCTTGACCTCCAGTTCGTCATTCATCCGGGCCAGCTCGCGCGCTGCCGCCTGCGCCCGTTGCCGTGCGGTCCACAACGCGCCGCCAATATAGCTCATCGCCACGTTAATGCAGATGAACAGCGCCAGTCCCGTGATGTCCGCCGCGTCCAGCGGCCAGGTGAACACCGCGGCGACGGTGGCTGCGGACAAGGCCGTGGCCAACAGCCCGGCCAGTCTGCCGCTGAGGAGCGCGCTGAGGATGATGACGGGATAAAACGTGATGTAGGGCGGCAGCGCCTCACCCACAAGCTTGCCCAGCCCCCAGCGGACGAACGCCGCCGCCGCCGTGCCCAGCACCGCCAGTCCGTAGCCGAACCATGCCGACGTCGTTGCGCGCGCGCTCAAGAGCGTCCACCATCCTCCGTTCTCTTTCGGGGCTGTTCGATTCAGTGCAGCTTCGTCTGGCAAGTCCGTGAGGCGGTGGGTCGCAGTCGTGGTTGAAACGTCAGTGGCCGCCCTCCCTTCCGCTGGTATTGAGTGATCCAGCTTCATCTCTTCACCATTTCACCTTCAATACCAAACTTGTTGAGACGCCGCAAGTTGATCTCAGCCACTGCCGCCACGGGCGACGCCCCTCGCGCGGCCGGGCTTCGCTGACCGTCAGGGTGCGGGTGTCAAGCCACGCCCCTGGCAACCCTTTCCCAGACACGATTGGAATAGCTCTTTACCATGCGTGCTCAAACCAAATAGAATTAAACCTGCTGTGAAGGAGCACTTGTTTGGAGTCACTTTGAACTGCATGCGCATCAAATTTCACCGGCATACACGTTTATGGATGTTGTTTGGAATGGTGGCGATGTTGGGACACCAAACAAGCCAGGCGGCGATCACGTTTAATTTCAATTACACGGACACGGCAGGGACGGGGTGGTATGACAACACGTATGGCCCGACACGGCGAAACGCGTTGACGTATGCGGCCAACCAGCTGGGCCAGTATTTCAATGCAACCGCGACGATTGGTTACACAGTCAGTTCCATCACCAATCCGGGCACCAATACGCTGGCCAGCGCAAGCAGCAGCACTTACGGGCCTCCGAATCCCGGATTCGAGCCAACGGTGGTCCAGTACAAGATACAAAGTGCTTACAGTGGACCTGTGAGTTACACAGACGGCAGCATCAACTGGAACTTCGGCTATTCCTGGAGTTATTCCTACACGCCGTCCGGCGTCAGCGCGGGCGAGTATGATTTCGTGTCCACAGCCATGCATGAGTTGTTGCACTCGTTCGGATTCATCTCCGCGATTGGGAGCGACGGGACCGGCCTGCTGGTGGGCAAAGTGTCCGGCAATTCCGACTTGTGGTATACCTTCGACAGATATCTGACCACCTCCGGTGGCGCCAGCTTGATCAACCCGACTACCTACGCCTTTAACACGGGTCTGCTGGGCACATTGACGGGAGGCGCCGCAGCTATGAGATTCAGCGGCACGAATGCGACAATCTCGTTCCCCATCGGTGTGCCGATCTATACCCCAACCACTTGGTCAGACGGCAGCAGCGGCAGCCACACGGACGATTTGACGTTTAACGGCTCTACCTACACTCAATTGATGATGAATGCGCAAACGGGCACCGGTCCTGGAGTGCAAAGCCTCAGCAGCTACGAGCAGGGTATTCTGAAGGACATCGGATATAATCTAGTGCCGGAGCCGGGCAGTGCGATGCTTTGCTTGGCGGGGTCGTTCGCAATATGTTTTTCCCGCAGGCACCGTCGGGGAACTGCCTGAAACGTTAGCCCTCGTCGCACCACGGGCCGAGGCCGGCGCACACTGCCAAGACACCCGCTCACAGCTCCGGGGGAAGGTTTTTATCTCCGCGGGGTGTGATCCGAAGTAACGGACAATCCAGAGACAGCTGCGTTGCCGCCGAAGGGCACGCTGAATGTGGGAGGGGCCTCAGCGCCCCGACCCGCGCAGCCGGCAAACCGAGACGGTCGGGGCACTAAGGCCCCTCCCACATTCAGAACGCGCCTCTCCGCCACTTCGGATTCCACCCATCTCCGCAGTCTCGTTCAACATCTTTGTTGCGCCATTGCGAACGCAACGGCTCGTCAGGGACGGCTCGCCCTACCAACATCCATCCGTTGCGCGGCTCTCAAAAGGTCCGACAGACAAAAAAGAGCGCCTCGTTTGCACGAGACGCTCTCTTGTTGGAAACTAAAGTTCCTGTGGAGTAGCTGACGGCTTAGCGGCCACCACCGCCACCGGGACACTCCTCGCGTGATCGGGCTTCGCTGACCGTCATGGTGCAGGTGTCAAGCCACGCCCCTGGCAAACCTTTCCCAGACACGATTGGAATAGCTCTTTACCATGCGTGCTCAAACCAAATAGAATTAAACCTGCTGTGAAGGAGCACTTGTTTTGAGTCACTTTGAACTGCATGCGCATCAAATTTCACCGGCATACACGTTTATGGATGTTGTTTGGAATGGTGGCGATATTGGGACTCCAAACAAGCCAGGCGGCGATCACGTTTAATTTCAATTACACGGACGCGGCAGGAACGGGATGGTATGACACCACGTATGGCCAGACACGGCGGGACGCGTTGGTGTATTCGGCCAACCAACTGGGCCAGTATTTCAATGCAACCGCGACGATTGGTTATACGGTCAGTTCCGTAACGAATCCGGACGCCGATACGCTGGCGAGTGCGAGTAGCAACGCTTACGGGCCTTTGGTCCCTGGATTCGAACCGACGATAGTCCAGTATAAGATACAAAGCGGTTATAGCGGATCTGTGAGTTACACAGATGGCAGCATTGACTGGAACTTCGGCAAGTCCTGGAGCTACTCCTATACGCCGTCCGGCGTCAGCGCGGGCGAGAATGATTTCGTGTCCACGGCCATGCATGAACTGCTGCACTCGTTTGGATTCATTTCCACCATTGAAAGCAACGGGACTGGCGCGTTGGGCAAACCGATTGGAGACCCCGACCTGTGGTATACGTTCGACAGATATCTGACCACTTCCAGCGGGTCCAGCATGATTGACCCAATCACCTATGCGTTCGACCCTGCGCAATTGGGAACTTTGACGGGTGGTGTCGGAGCCATGAGGTTTAACGGCACGTATGCGACACCCACCTTCACAGACGGTGTGCCGATCTATACTCCGACCACTTGGTCGGAAGGCAGCAGCGGCAGCCACACGGATGATCTGACGTTTAACGGCTCCGCTTATCCCGAACTGATGATGAACGCAGCATCGGGCACCGGTCCGGGAGTGCGAAGCCTCAGCAGCTACGAGCAGGGTATTCTGAAGGACATCGGATACAGCATGGTACCAGCATTGGGCGGTGGGAATGACATGGTGCCCGAGCCGGGCAGTGCGATGCTTTGCTTGGCGGGGTCGTTCGTAATATGTTTTCCCCGCAGGCACCGTCGGGGAACTGCCTGAAACGTTAGCCCTCGTCGCACCACGGGCCGAGGCCGGCGCACACTGCCAAGACACCCGCTCACAGCACCGGGGGAAGGTTTTTATCTCCGCGGGAGTGATCCGAAGTGGCGGACAATCC
>Ga0265297_10008019_pt1 | contig 14301 bp, 28 predicted proteins | sample Munlanlwell13791_FD_192502 | JGI IMG/M metagenome (GOLD analysis project Ga0265297, IMG submission 192502) | Leachate microbial communities from a municipal landfill in Southern Ontario, Canada - Leachate well 137-91 | ecosystem: Engineered > Solid waste > Landfill > Unclassified | place... | reverse complement strand
AAGGTAATTATAAAGAGGTATAGAACTCCTGTAGAGGGAGTAGTAAGACACATATGTCAATATGATTTAAGACCTGACTGTATATTAGTAGAACATAAAGATGGTAATGGTAAACAAGAATGGTATACTCCTTATGAATTGGAGGTGCTCAATGGACGATAACTTTGAAGATTTAGTAAAGGAAGCAACCAAGATAGAAGCAATTGAACACTTAAGAAGAGCATATAATAAGTTCGGAATAGAGGGAACTGAAGAAAAGATTAAAGAGGTGTACAATAATACACCAGGAGCACGTGACTACTTATTAAATATTCACTATAAGTTATTACGTGGAGAAATAAAATGACATGTATAAAGTGTAAAAAGGCAGTATACATACATTGGGAAATAAAGATAGGTTGGATAAGACTATCTTATTATGGGTATGGAAAGAAATTAACTATTAGGGTAGAACTAAGTAAAGGATGGAATGCCTAATGGACGAATATAATAAAAGATGTAAGAATTGCGAAGGGGTAGTAGAAACAGAAGGTGAAGAATTATGTAACTTCTGTATAAGTTTAAAGACTAAAGAACTAACTACAGAGAAAAAAGTTGTTAAGAAACAAAGAACAAATCCTTTACCTAAACCAAAGTACGTTAAGATACAATGCACTAAATGTAAAAAGAATGAAGAGATTAGAGCAAACAGACCAGAAATTTATACAGAAGAAGTAAGAGCAAAATGGGAATGCTTCTTGTGTAGTGGATATAAAAAAGTTAAGACAACAAAGGAGGTTCCAAATGTACCAACTACAGAAATTAGTAATCCAGTACCAGAACAGCAAGGATAATAAAGTTCTGGAATTAATAATAGCACAACTTAAACCTTTCTTAGATAAGAAGGCAATAACAATTGCTAGAATCTGCCAAGCAGAGTTTAAAGATATTAGGCAGGAACTTATTATAGTATTATTAAAAAGGTTAGAGAAATATGACAGTAATAAATGTCAGTTTCTTACATACCTATTTAATAGTATGAAAGGTGACCCAACAGATACATTACAGACTATGGTATGTAAAAAAAGAGGTGGAGATGGTAAAAAGTTATTTATGAACAACATCTCTATGAGTCAAGTAACAAATGAAGGTTCAGATGGAAATGAACTTTCCTTAGAAGATAAATTAGCAGACCCTCATAATATAAGAGACCAGATAGAACAGAATGACTTAGAAGAGTTAATTCAAAAAGTTGGTCCTGAAGAGGCTGCAAGAATAATTAAGGAGGAAAGATAATGAAGAAACTTATTACTCAAACTAAGAAACTAATTGATTTACCATATAATCAATTCAACTTAGATAATTACTTTCACGTTTTAGCAAAGCAAATAGACATGGGTTTATTAGACACCGATAAGAGTGCTCCTATTAAATTAATGTCTGGATATCATATGGAAAGTGGTATTGCTGTTACTAATTGTCCAGTAGATAGAAGTGGTTCAGAAAGAAAAGTCTATATAGTAGGAAAAGGCATTCTATTTGATTCTGGTGGATATAATCTTAAGTCAGTAGATGAAGGTTCATATGGAATGCACGGAGATAAGGCAGGAATGATAATTGGTTTAACAGTTGCCAATTATTTAAAGGATAACGTAATAGCATTTTGTCCAGTAACAACTAACTTCCTACATAACAGTTTAATTACTCCTGGAGACATTATTAAGATAGGAAAAATAAATGTAGAGGTTACTAATACAGACGCTGAAGGAAGATTGATTCTAGCAGAAGCACTATCTGCATTAAATCAAAATAAAGATGACATCGTAATTACTATAGCAACTCTAACTGGAGGTTGTTCTAAGGCAGTAGATAAAGCAGTTGGAGTATGTAGTGATAATGATGAACTGGTAGAGAAATACTTAAATGCTAGTAAGGATGCAAAAGAATATGCATGGAGACTACCTTTATTTGATTACATGCAAAAGTGTTATGATAAACAACCAATTAAAAATTATGAACCCAAAATAAAGGCAAGTACTAGTCAAGGAGGAATGTTTGTTAAACAGTTTGTTAAGTATCCTAATAATTGGATACATTTAGATATTGCTAGTGTAGCACATGATAAAGAAAATAAGGCTACTGGATTACCCGTTAAGTCTTTAGTAAATTTTATTAAGAAAATTAAATAGGAGGAACAAATGGAAATACATGAGATGTCAAAAACAGGATTGTGGAAAGCAGTAGATAAGAATGGTCATAAGTATTATAGAGCAACTCTGAAAGGAAAGAAAATATTTATTTTTGAAAACAAATTTAAAAAACGTGGAACAAATCAGCCAGACGCATTTTTATATGAATCAAAAAGAGAAATAAAACCTAATCGGTTAGGTAAATTTATTATTAGTCTGGGAAAGGTATTTAAAAATAAATCCAGTTAAGGGCTTGATTTTTACATGAAAATAATATATAATTATAATATGAAGAGAATAACTAAGAGACAAAAAGGATATCAACCTTGGGTAGGTAGCAATCTTAGAAGTTTGAAAAAGAAGACTAGGAGGTATAGTTAAATGAATTCAGCCAAAACAGCAGCAGCCAGAGCAGCTATGGACAGACACTATACAGCCATGGATAATAATATGAAGAACGAAGTAGAGTTAGCTGGAAAAGTTAAGAAAGCATATGTATATGGAGCAGACGTTCCAGTTATGTGTCACGATTGTAAGTTGGTAAGAATGAAATGTTATAATCCTATAAAGAAGAAATTAGTAGAAGGAGTAGAATTTACTTGTGATAAGAAAGTGAAAAATGATTTGTAAATTATGTAAGAAAAATGAAGTAACAGATAAGAATCCTAAGATACATATCTGTGATGCATGTAGATTAGAAATTGAACTAAGTTTTACTTATCATATAGGTGGAGTAGAAGTAACTAAAGAAGAATATAATAGAAGAATAAAGGAAGAGTTTAAAGGAGGAAAGATGAGAACAGTATCTTTTAGAGAGGTAAAAATAGGTCAAGCATTTACTTGTGGAGACCTGGTATACATAAAGACAGAGGACGACAAAGGATTAAGTTTAGCAGGAGTAAGAACATTTAATTTAGAAGAAATAGTATCATTATAAAAGGAGAGTGTAAGATGAATAAGAAATTAGATAATGTTTTGTTTATAGTAGGATTAGTAGCAATTGCTTTAGTATTATTATTTGTAACTGATGCTTATTCTGCTAATGTTACAGATAATAATAAAGGAACAAATGGATACATTCTTGTTAATAATGGTACTGGACAAGGTCATCAGGGGACTTGGACTGACCCAACATTTTTAAAAGGCAAGGATGGACTTAATGGCATCAATGGTTTAGATGGAAAGGATGGATACACACCCATTAAGAATATAGATTACTTTGATGGGTTAAATGGTATTAATGGAGTAGATGGTTTAGATGGACTCACTCCAATTAAAGGAGTAGATTACTTTGATGGAACAAATGGTGTTGATGGACTTAATGGAGTAAATGGAAAAGATGTGGACCCCATAGAAGTAAGTAGATTAGATAATAGGATAGATACATCCAATACAAATATAAATAGTGAAGCAACAGTAAGAAGTAGTGCAGATACTAAATTACAGAACAACATTAATTCTGCAAATTCAAGAATTGATGATGTGAGCAATAGAGTAAGTAAATTAGAAAGAACTCAATATGTAGTAAAGACAGAACTAAAGTTTATTAGAGAGAAACATTTAGAGGTAGGAGTCTATACTGAATATAATGCAGGAAGAAATGTTGTCTCTGAAGTAGGTTTAAATATAGTAATACCTATTGGTGAAAGTTATTTAGACAGAGAGAACAAAAAGATAAATGCAAGGTTAACTGCATTAGAACATAAAGTAGGTACAGCAGCAGTAATAGAAAGAACTGTAGATTCTAAAGGAAATGTAAAGAGTATAAGTATTACTGAAGGACAATTAAGAGTAAATGGACAATTCTAAGAGGTAGAGAAATGTTTAGAGTATGTATCATAACATTAGAAGGAACACCAAAATCAGAGAATAAGAATACTCTGGACGAATGTTATGATTATATACTTTCGTTTACCAATCCTAAACATTATAGAATAATGGATAAGGAAACCAAACAAATTATAGAAGACGAGAACGGAAAGAGAAACTAATTTGGAGTTATAATATAAACAAGATGCCAAATTCTAAAGAGATACTAGCTATAACCATTTTAGGTAGTGAAAAGAATGAGCAAAGATTGATAGGATTATTATTAGAATTAGTTCAATCTGAGCGTTATGGAGAGATTCCTGGTTCAAATATACGGTCAATCCTTGATTTAACAAAGGAACATTTGTTTGACTTAATAGAGAGATTGGTGCAAAGAGGAATATTTAAATACTTAAAAGAGGTTCCTGAAAAGACAGTTTATATAAGAGGTGGTGAAGGAGCATACATATTTAATAGTAATTATAAGGAATGGGCACCCACTAATGATTCACTATTTTATAAGTTATGTAAAGTTTATGGATTAAGATTTAACAATACGAGTTATAATTATATAATAGAGAGTATGGATATCCGAGTTGAGAAGGATAAAAAGAGTACTCCAGCAACTAAAGGAATAACACCATATGAAATTTATGATATGTTTTGTCAACAGTATCATAAATGTTTTAATAAAGAATACAGTCCTTTGAATCAGTATAAAGATTTTTTAACTCTTAAAAATATCATCTGTGAATTTAGTTACAGTAATATAGATGATAAATATATTAAGGAATTTATTGATTGGTGTTTTAGAGTAAAGGTAAAAGATTTTAAGCAAGGGTTTATTATAGGATTTTTACCTATGTGTCTTAAAGATTACTTAGGTAGTAATCAAGTAGAAAAGATTAGACCAGGATATATAAAAGATGAAGATGGGAGACTAAGAAAACAATGAACGGACGAATTTGTCAATTAATACATTGCATTTGTAAAGAACAGAAAATAGAATACTGTTCAAAACATTATGAAGAAAGTGTATTTACAAAGGACGCAGAAACTCTGGCTACCATTTATAGTTCACTAAAGAAAATTATAGTGCAGTTAGAAGAGATTGAAACAAGACATAGTGTAAATGGTTTAGGAAAATTACTTTTGGATGATATACATGCATTGGTAAATATAGACCATGATTTAATGAATGCAGCCAATAAGATAGTAAGGGAGCAAGATGAAAATAAAAAATCTTAATGAAATTTTAGAGCAAATTAAACCCAAATTAAAAGAGTATTTGACTAGGCAAGGTACAGAGTTTACAAGAACTCATTTTACTTGTCCAAATAGAAAATGGCATACTAATAATGATAATAAACCTAGTTGTGGATTTTATCCAGACGAAAGTCATTTTCATTGCTTTGTTTGTGGTGCTTCTGGAGACATATTTAACGCTGCAAATTACTTAGAAGGAGTAGCAATAGAAGGAAACGATTTTATAGAGGCAATAGCATACTTAGCAAAACAATTTGAAATAACTGTAGATGTAGAAGAAGACCAATATGATAAACAAAATAAAAAATTATATGGTCTATTGGAACTTATAAGAGATGTAGCACACAAGACTTACTTATCTAATAATGAAGTTAAGCAATATGTAGCAAAAAGAGGATTAACGGAATTAGAAGAGAAAGCAAAATTTGGTTATGTAGATTTTGAAAAGTTAGTAGGATACTTAAAAACTAAAGGATATGTAGAACAAGACTTAGTAGACGCAGGAGTAGCAAGTAAGGATAGTAATGGAGCATATTCTTCCATGCTATTAAATAAGAGATTATTGATACCAGTCTATACTGAGTATAATAAACTGGTAGCATTTTGTAGTAGACAAATAGCAGATGATGGTGGAGAGAGATATTATAATTCATACACCAGTCAAGTCTACAAGAAACAGAATGTGCTATATAATTTAAATGTAGCAAAACAAAATGAGACAGTAATAGTTACAGAAGGACATATGAATGTTTTAACACTAAGTAAATTTGGTGTTAATAATGTAGTAGCATTAGGTGGGACATCTATATCAGATGAACACATAAGACTGTTAGTTAAGTATGGAGTAAAGAAATTAATCCTATGTTTTGACAATGACCAGGCAGGAAAGGAAGCACTTAAGGAAGCAATAAAAACTTTAGCACCTATAACAGAATTAATATTAGGTGTAATTGAATTAACAGAAGCTAAAGACCCAGACGAACTTATTAATAAATTAGGTATAGATAAATTTAAAGAGTTACCAGTAAAAAGTGTCTTTGACTTTAAGTTAGAAAAATATATTAGTAGTGGATTAGATAAAAATTTGAAAGTAGATTTATTAAGTTACATCGCAGAAGAATCAAGTCATATTGAAAAAGAACAAATGTGCAAAAAAGTAGCTAAGGCAGCTAATGTAAGACAGGAAGCAGTAATTAGTGAAATTGAACAAGTAGAGAAATCAAAATTAGGTGATTATGGAGTAACAACTGCTGATGTTATAAATGAGAAGGACATATTATTAAAAGAAGTTTTAATGTTTGAGAATTGGGCGTTAAGTAGAGGCAAGTTATTAGGATTGAATGTAGCACAATATCCTATTATGACAGAGAAGTTAGATGGTATTCAAAATAAGTTATATATAATTGCAGCAGAAGAGAATACAGGTAAGTCTGCATTAACTACTTCATTAATGGTAAATATTGCAACTAGTAATCCAGGTAAGGCATTTGTATTATACTTTGGATTAGACGTAGATAGTAGAACTGAAGTAGCAAGAATGATAGCTAATGTTTCAGGTCTACCTATTAATACAGTTTCTAATCCTAAATATAAGATAATGGAAAATTCAGAATGTCAAAATAAAGAAGAACAGATGAAGTTAAGAGAGCAAGCAATAGATACAGTTAGAGGTCTTTCAGATTCAATTTCTATTAAGGATGAGAAGACGGTTAGGTCAATTGAAGATATGGAAAGAATTATAAAGGTATATCAAAAACTGTATCCAGATAAACAATTAGTAGTCATTATAGACAGTTTGAATCAAATGAATACATCTGCGAAGAAAGAAACGAATGATATTCAGATGTATATTTCAGACAAGATAAAAGAATGGTCAGTAAAGTTTGACATCGTAGTAATAGGTATAGCAGAATTAAGAAAGTTACAACATCCAGGAATGAAACCTACAAACGATGATATTAAAGGTATGAGTGATATTAAGTACGATGCGGATGCAACTATTCTTCTATATAATGAATTGCATTCAAGGAGAGAATCAACTTCTACAAGAACATTTGAAGGACCAAATGGGATTATACATCCAATTGTAGAATTGATATTCTATAAGAATAAGACTAGTGGATTTAAAGGAACATTCTTCTATAAATTTTTTACAGACACAAGTAAAATGGAAGAATGTACAATAGATGAGATGAGACAATTTTGGGGAGGTGCATAATGAAATGTCCAGTATATGGTATTACGTGTCAGGGAACAGATTGTAGTCAATTTTATAAATGTGACCATGTAATGGCAGATGGAAAGAGTCAACTAGGAGATAACTTTCCACATCTTCCTCCAGTAGTTGGAGTGTCAGATAATGGTAACGCCCTGGTACAATATACTGAACAATTAGAAATTGAATTAAGTAAAGATGTTAACTCAAAATATTATAAAGGACCCAAAATTACTCAGAGTGAGGTGGATGATTTTATTATAGATTTAAATAGAGAAACAAGTAATAGTATAATGAAGAAACTTAAGGAGAAAAGTAGTTGGAAGAGTACCCAAAATAGAAAATGAAAAGTAAATTAACTAAAGATTGGATAGTAGGATTTTTTGAAGGAGAAGGATGTTTCTCTGTTACCAGATGGACCGATAAAGACAAAGTTTATTTCTATCCCAAAATAACTTTAGCACAAAAGAACAAAGAAATTTTAGAAGATATTAAGAAATATTTAAGTTTAGGTAGTATTCATAAAATACAAAGAGATTGTTATCAATTAACAATAGACGGATTTAAAAGTGTAAGTTTAGTATTTAAAAAATTAAATTTTCCAGAGTCATTTAGATTAAAACATAGTAGAGAAAGATATAGCAGAATGATAGAAATTACGAGGTATAATATTAAAGAGAGCAAGAGATTTAAAGGAGATAAAAAATGAAAATACAAACAGAATTAAAGATGGATTCAGCTCACAAGTTACCTAACTATAAAGGTAAATGTGGATATCTTCATGGTCACACATGGAAGATAGTAGTAGCAGTTGATGCAGATATCTTAGATGAGAATGAGTTCGTAGTAGACTTTAATAAGATAAAAGATGTAGTAATGCAATATGACCACGATTATTTAAATGAACCACAAAGAGGTCAAGAACCAATTGCTAATCCTACTGCAGAGAATATGGCTGCATTTTTTGCAAGAAAGATTAAGGATATTGCTAGTGACAGATTTAATTCTGTTACTATAAAGGTCTTTGAGAGTGACGTTAGTTTTGCTGAAATATCTATTTAAGGTTGAGTGATACCGACTAACTAAGTCCGGTTAGGACGCAGGCTTAATGCCAAATAAAAGGTCGGACAACAAAACGTTAAATAGTAAAGAAGCAAAATAGGAGAAGGATGAAAAAAGTCAAGTATAGTTGGGAAGACTTAGAATCGGATTATCAGATACTAGTTAGAAAGATTAGACGTAGCAAATTTAATCCGGCTACTATAATCGGTATGGCTAGAGGTGGTCTAACTATAAGTGTAAAGTTAAGTCATAGGTTACATAAACCACTTATGATAGTGAGTTGTAAAACTTATGACAACAATTCAAAAAGTATGAATACTGCATTATTAAATTCTAGTTATACTGTTCCATTACAATCACCAGTCCTAATAGTAGATGAGATAGCAGATAGTGGAAAAACATTAAATATTGTAGCAGAACATTTTAAAAGTTTAGGAGTAGATGTTAGAACAGCTACATTATTATATAAGAAACATTCAATTACGAAACCAAATTATTATGTAAGAGAAGTAGGAGATGACTCGTGGACAATATTTCCTTGGGAAGTATAATTAAGGTATTAGATATTTTAGCAAGTATAGGTACTGTAGTAAGTATCTTCCTTGTTATCAAGTCCTATAAATGGTGGATTCTTTATACATTTGCATCTCTTTGTTTTATAGCAGTTTGCATTTATAATAGGATACCAGGACTAACAATAATGGGTATTTGTTTATTTTTAATAGGAATAAAAAATTACATTACAGGATATTTAAAGGATAAGAAAGAGAAACAACTAAAATTAGATATTGAAGACCAACGACCAGAATGGGTGGATAATTAATGGAAATAGTTAACCTAACTCTAAGAAAAGATTTAGCACAAGACCTTATAATAAGTGGAGTAGCAATGACTTCATTAGAAATGGTTATACAATCTGTAAGACCTACCATTTCATTTCAAAGAGATATGTTTAGTGATGAAGTAAAAGTTCAAGTAGATAAGAAATTTTATTTAGACTTTCAAAGATTATTTAAGATGGCTGGATATGAGGAGATAATTAAATGAATAAAATATTTATAAACAAACCTGGTAAAGCTACAATGGTAATGGTGATGGTTAAAACAGGTTCAGCCAATGAAACAGATGAGTTAAAAGGAATAAGTCATTTTGTAGAACATACATGCTTTAAGGGCAATCCTAAAAGAAATCAAAAACAAATCTCTTCTGCCATAGATAATATTGGAGGAGATTTAAATGCATTTACTGGAGAAGAAATTACAGCATATTGGGCAAAGGTAGGTAATTCATATAAAGATTTAGCATTAGATGTCATAACTGATTTAGCAACCAAACCAATATTTCCTGGAAAGGAATGCGAAAAAGAAAGAGAAGTAATTGTTCAAGAATTAAAGATGTACGAAGATAAACCGTCAAGTTATGCTGCAGAACTATTTAGTAAGACAGTATATGCACCAGATTCAAGATTATATTTACCTATTGTAGGAACAAGAGAGTCACTAAAAAATATAGGTAAGAAAGAGTTAGAAAAATATCATAAAGATTGTTATTATAATCCTATCTTAATTGTAGTAGGTGATGTAGAAGATAAGATAGAATATAGTGAAGGACCTACAGAAGCAAGTTGTGAAGAATCATTAGGAAAGAAAACTTCAACATTTGTAGAAAGAGAAAATATAACCCAAGCAAATATAGTAATGGGTAACTCAGTAAGTATACCAGTTTATACAAGATTGGAACAAATATTCTTATTAGAATTATTGGACTCAATTTATAGAGATATGAGTGGTAGGTTATTTGATGTAATTAGAGAGAAAAATAATTTAGTATACGGAGTACATTTTGGTTATGATATGTTTAGTACTGGTTCAATTCAATGGAACGTTACAATGGGATTGGATGTAGATAAAATTGGTAAGGCTAGAGATTTAGCAGTAAAGGAATTAATTAGACCAGCAACTAAAAAAGAGATAGATACTGCTTTAGCGAAAGCAATTGGAGCATTAGAAATGAATTTAGATGATGTTCAAAATGTTGCTTTAACTACAGCATTTTCTTTAACTAGGGGTTATTATGGTCCAGATATTTTTGAATATAAAAAGTATTTAGAAAGAATGAAAGATAATGTTAATGAGTTTATGGGATTAATGAACTTTTCTGACAATGTTATTGCGGGAGTAATTCCTAAGGAGAAAAAATGAAAATTGTAGAAATATTTGGAGCAGTACAAGGTGAAGGAATAAATACAGGTAAACCAACTTTATTTATTAGATTTGCTGGTTGCAATCTTAAATGTAAATGGTGTGATACTCCTTATCATAGAGTAGTAGGAAAAGAGGTACCAGTAGAAGATTTATTAGTAGGAATTAAAAATAATTTAGTAGACAATATAACCTTTACTGGAGGAGAACCATTAATTCAAAATAAGCAAGAGTTTATAGCATTAGTAAAAGGTATACATAAATTAGGTAAGAAAGTATTTGTAGAAACAAATGGAGTTATCTTTGATGAAGATATTTATAGGGTAGTAGACTTCTTTAGCATTTCTCCAAAGTTACCTTCAAGTGGAAATACTTTAGGTAATTATATGTTTGGAGTTCCAAAGTATGTAGATAAACAAGCAGGAGAATTTAACTCAAAGATACAATTAAAATATGTAATATCATCTGAAGAAGACCTCAATAGAATGAAAACAGATTTAAGATATATGGAGGTAGATAGAAAGATTACTGTAGTAGTACAACCATGCACAGATTATAAAGAAACAAAAAGAAGTTATGTTAAGAAGTCACAAAAGTTATGTGAAAAGTTAATGGTTGATACTGATATGTATAAATGGAATTGGAGATTTTTACTTCAACAACATGTAGTTTTATATGGTAAAAGACGTGGAGTATAAGGAGGACATACAACATGAAAGAATCAAAAATAATACCTGAAGAAATTGTTAGGTCTGAAAAATGGAATAATAAAGTAATTGAAATAAAAAAGAAGTGGGAGAATCCCAAAACTAAACCAAGTGATGTTCAAAATAAAAAGGTAAGTAGAACTGAACCTTGGAAGTATATTCCTATAGTAAGTGTAGGTCCCACTAATATAGATATTCCAATTTCGGTTAATAGGAAAGATGGAACATCAATAATCTTACCAGCAGTGGCAGCAGTTAAGTCAGGTTTACCTAGAAATATAAAAGGAACAAATATGTCTAGGTATGCAGAATGTTTAATGGAATTCAAAAACCAAGGTTTTGATGGTAAGAATATGAAAGAGTTTTTAAGGAGAGTTATTGAGAAGACAGAATCATATGATGCTTATGCTGAGTTAAAGTTTAAGTATTTTATGGATAAGAATTCTCCAGTAATGAAGAAGATGGCACCAATAGCATATGATTGTGCATTGTTAGGTTTAGAAAAGATAAGTTTAAATCAAAAGAAAAATGTAACATTTCTACACCAGTTAAGAGTATCAGTATTAGTTACTGCATTGTGTCCTTGTTCAAAAGAAATTAGTAAATATGGAGCACATAATCAAAGAGGAACTGTTACAGCAACTATCACATTTGCAAAAGGTCAGACTATTTGGATTGAAGATTTAGTAAGACTTCTTGAGTCTTGCGGTTCTTGTGATTTGTATACAATCTTAAAAAGACCAGATGAGAATTTTGTAACAGAATGGGCATATGAGAATCCCTCATTTGTAGAAGACTTAAGTAGGTTAGCTAATTATAAGATAGTAACTACATTTGGAGATAAAATAGTAAAGGTTAAAACATATGCAGAGAATGCAGAAAGTATTCACCCATATAATGTAGACAGTACAGTAATTAGAGAAAAGGTTAATGGTAAATGGCGTTCAAAGTGTTTAGGATTACTATAAAGGTGACCAATGCTTAAATATGTAGATATTGCAAAGGCTTTAATACAGGATGCAGAAAAGAGAGGTATCAATACTCACTTTGATTTTAGTAATATGGAAAAATTAGCAGAACAGTTAGAGGAATTATTTACATTCCGAAGAAAAGGTTCAAGAGAAAATTTAAAGAATGTAGCAGAATATATAAAGAAGCAATATGGAGGAAAAAATGAACAAGCCTAAATTAATTAACGCAATTTATACTTGTGGACCACTTGAAGGTAGAAATGACTTAGAAGCCTTTGGTTGGAGAGATAAAGCTACTAAGTATTTAAAGAGATATGGAATAGTCTCTTATAATCCTGGAGAAGACACAACTTTAAACGATGAAAATACTATTACCAGACTAGATGGTATGATGATTGATGCATCCGATGCTTTACTGGTAAATCTTACTTGTCTTGGAGAAGACAAACCTACTAATACAGGAACACTTATTGAGATTGGTAAAGCGTGGGAGCAAGGTAAACTGATAGTAGGATTTTCTTATTCAGAATGGAAAAGAGAGAATAGATTTTTACGTGGTATAGTTAAACCTTTGTTTTTTAAATCAAAATCCTTAGACCCATTAGAAGGAGCACTTGCATATATTGCAGGATATAATAATAGAAAACGGTCTAAGTTTTAAAGGAGACTAATATGAAATATTCAAGAGAGTTTAAAAAATTTATTAAAGAAATGCAGACAGGAATTGATGTTGGTCAAAAGAAATATGGAGATAAGGGTCTGTTTGGAGATTCCCAATTAGAAATGATAAAAGAAGAAGTAAGAGATTTAGCTTGCTATGCATTTCTAACTTGGTTAAAGGTAGATATGTTACAAAGGAAGATAGTAAAGAAATCTGACTTAAAAGAATTTACAGGCAAACAATCATTAAACAAATTTGGGAGGAAACAATGAGAGTAAATATCAGATGGCAAGGATTTCTAAGATACAAGAAGTTAGCAAAGGATGCAAGAATTGATATTCCTGTTTTTAAAGGAGATGCTGGTTATGATATACATTCCATAGAGGATAAAATCATAAAAGCAAAATCTTCAGAGATAGTAAGAACTGGAATAGCAATTGAAGTAGAAGAAGATTACTGGTGCGAATTAAGAACCAGAAGTGGTATGGGTATAAAGAATTGTCTCCAAGTACATATGGGAACAATTGATAGTGGTTATAGAGAAGAGATTACAGTTAAGATTTATAACCATGGTACTCAAGACCATCAAATTAAAAAGGGTGACAAGATTGTTCAGTTGGTAATACATCCAAGAATAGTCATACCTTTAAAAGAGGAACAACAACTCCGCCCTGCAGAACGAGGATTGAAAGGGTTAGGAAGTACTGGAAGGTAAAATGAGAATAAAGTTTTTAAAGTATCCTTATAGAAGATATAAAATACTAGGTTGTTATGATAAGGTTACTAGTTCTCTAATAATACAAAAAGATTTAAAATTAAGTGAAAAAATTGCAACAGGTATTCATGAGTTTGGACACTATTTAATTGATAAATTACATTTAGGGAGATACACTGATTATACTTATGATGTAGTATGTGTTTTAATAGACCCAGCATATACTAAGAAAAAGAAAACGTTTAGATGGTTAGCAAAGTACTACTGGAGATAAAATGTATTTAGAAGAACAACTTTTAAAAGAGATGCAAGAGAGTATAGATAAGGTTAATCATCTTATGGCGAATGATGAATTGACTCAATTTGCTAAACAGAAACTATTACAAGAAGAATTTCAAAAACAAAGAAATATAACACAGATGAGAGAAGAATGGAAAAACCAGTCATAGACCCTTGCGAGAAATGTGGATTGTGTAAGACGAGTTATGTATGTTCACCACAAGGCCAATTTTCTGCAAAGAAGGTA
>Ga0265297_10008018_pt1 | contig 14302 bp, 13 predicted proteins | sample Munlanlwell13791_FD_192502 | JGI IMG/M metagenome (GOLD analysis project Ga0265297, IMG submission 192502) | Leachate microbial communities from a municipal landfill in Southern Ontario, Canada - Leachate well 137-91 | ecosystem: Engineered > Solid waste > Landfill > Unclassified | place... | reverse complement strand
CAGAATTCAGAATGAGGAAAGCCCGCATGGGCCCTGATCGCCGCACTGAATTCTGTCTTCTGACGACTGTCTTCTGACGACTGATTTATTACCGCACCTTGAAGTCCAGCGCCTTGAGGCCCAGCAGGATATCGACGGCGCGCCGCAGAATCGCATCGCCGCCAACACGCTTGATGAGCGCCCGATCCTGGCGTTCCTGCTCGGCGATACCCGAGAAGATGTCGGGCTCTTCATCCGCAAAATCGCCCTCCGAGACTGCCGCGGTATTTGTGGACACCGCGCGCACTTGGGGCAGGACGCCTTTCCGATAATAGGCCGGGCCCTTGCTCAGCTCGATTCTTTGCGTGGCGATATAAAGCACGCGGTCGTTGGAAAGCGGAATGATATTGCGCACCCGGTCATCGCCGCGCGTCGGCGTGCCGATCAGCATGGCGCCTTTGCAGCCGCTTAGCAGTCCGGCCAGCGCTTCCGCGGCGCCGGAGGTGTCGTGGTCGATCAACACCACGACCGGCTTATCCATCGGCTGGCCGGTCTTGGCCTTGTAGGCGGCCACGACGGTGTTATGGCCGTCCCGCAAATTGAACAGCGTGTCGCCGGTGTGCGCGAACAGACTGCCGATTTCAGCGACCGACTCCAGATCCATCCCGTCGGCGCCGCGGATATCGAGGATGGCGCCAAAGCAATTGGCGCCGCGCCATGCATTCAATTGATCGACAATGACGGCGCCCGAATTCGTGTAGAGCCCGTTCACTTTCAGGTAGCCGATGCCCTGGGGCCAGGTTTCCGTCGTGCCCGTGACGGGGATTTGGATGGCCGCACGCCTCAACTTAACCACGCGCGTTTCCGCGGTTTTTTCGTCGGCGCGGATCGTAAGCTCCAGCGCCTCGCCCTGGCCGCCGCGCAGAAGCTGGGCGGCCGCGTCGAGAGGCATGCCTTCCGTGCTGTGTTCGCCGATTTTGACAATCAGATTGGCGGCGCCCAAACCCGCCGCCGCCGCGGGACTATTGCTGGAGACCTCCACAATCTGGGGCCATTTATCCTTGATCCGGAATTTGCATCCGATCCCATAAAAAAGTCCTTTTTCCCCGTCTTGCCGCCGCGCGGCCTGCTCCTTGGTTAGGATGGCGCCGCCTTCCGGATCGATGGCCGCGACGACCGCATCCAGAACGTTGCTTTTCAGGGTCTCAGCCTCATAAACCAAGCGCCGATCTTCCAGGATGGCGCCGATTTCGGAGACGCCGCGAATCGTCTCGCCGATAACATTCGATTGCGTTGCGGAGGCGGATTTATCAGCCGCGCCCGATTTCTGTTCCGCGTGGAGCCCTAATACAAATACCATCAAACATGTGGCGGCAAGCAATAAGGCAGGGACCAGCCTCCGGCTGGCCCATCTTCTTGTAACACGGCCCGCCCGGAGGCCGAGCCCTGCTTTTTTGAAATTCATTAACATAAATTTAGTCATGGATTTTTCCCGTAAATTTCTTTTGAACTCGATTGAACCCGGGCATTGCTCTTTTTAACTTTTACTTTCAAATCCCGCTTGTGCCGCCGCAGTTTGAGCGTCAGCTCCGGGCGCCGCAGGGCCAGGATCTGGACAGCCAGGATGGCGGCGTTGACCGCGCCGGCGGAACCCAGCGCCACAGTGGCCACGGGCACACCGCTGGGCATCTGCACGGTCGCAAGCAAGGCATCCAGCCCGTCAAGCGCGCCGCTTTTAACGGGCACGCCGATTACCGGCAGGATGGTATGCGCGGCCAGCACGCCCGCCAGGTGCGCCGCGCCGCCGGCGGCGGCGATGATAACCTGGAGACCGCGCCGGGATGCGCCCGCCGCATAGGCCGCCGCCAGGCGCGGAGTCCGGTGGGCGGAAATAACGCGCGCCTCGGATCGCACGCCGAAGCGCTCCAGGGTTTTGGCCGCGGTTTCCATCAGGGGCCAGTCCGAATCGGAGCCCATGACTATGCCGACTTGCGGTTTGGCTAAATTGGTTTTCATAGGGACAAGGTCATTCACAAGGTGTTCGGTGTTCAGTGTTAGGCATTTCATCAAAGTATGGGCGTGTGGGGGTAAGGGGGTATCGGTGTATTAAAAATCATTTACGTCCAAACGCCCATACTCCATTACCGGCCCGGCTTTTCCCGAGATATTCCCCGGGCGGCGATATCGCGGCGGTAATGGGCATCCTGGAACGCGATTTTGGCCGCGGCCCGATAAGCTTTTTCGGCCGCCTCGCAGAGTGTCAGGCCCAGCGCCGTGACGCCCAACACCCGGCCGCCCGCCGTCACAACCCGGCCGCCCTCCAGTTTCGTTCCCGCATGAAACACCATGGTCTCGTTCAGGGCGGCGGCTTCTTTCAAGCCGGCAATGGCGTCGCCTTTACGGTAGGCGCCGGGATATCCGCCCGCCGCCATAACCACGCACACGCACGTCTCCGGCCGGCAAGCCGCATGTTCCGGCAATAAATTTCCATTTATACAGGCGTCCATGGCCGGAATCAAGTCTCCCGTGAGCCGCGGCAGGATGGCCTGGGTTTCCGGATCGCCAAACCGGCAATTGAATTCCAGGACCTTGGGCCCTGCGGCCGTCATCATAAGGCCCGCATATAGTACGCCTTGATATGTAATATCCCGCCGGCGCAGTTCTTTCAGCGTCGGATTGAAAATCGTGTCCAAAACCATTTTACGGAAGGCCGCCGTTTCCATCGGGGCGGGAGAATAGGCCCCCATTCCGCCCGTGTTCAGGCCCAAGTCGCCATCCAGAGCCCGTTTATGGTCCTGCGCGGATGGGAGCAGGACGGCCCGCTTGCCATCCACAAGGGCCAGGACCGAGACCTCCCCGCCTTCCAGAAATTCTTCCACGAGAATCTGCCGGCCAGCCTTGCCGAACGACTGATGAATCATGGCGCCGGCGACGGCGGCTTCGGCCTCGCGGGAATTGGCGCAGATGATCACACCCTTGCCGGCCGCCAGCCCGTCGGCCTTGACCACCAGCGGTGTCCGCGCCGCGCGCACATAAGCCAGGGCTTTTTCCGCGTCGGTGAACGTTTCGGATTGCGCGGTCGGCACTCCGGCGGAGCGCAGGACGGATTTTGCGAAAACTTTACTGCCTTCCAATTGGGCCGCGGCGCGGCAGGGACCGAAGGCGCGCAGTCCCTCGGCTTGCAATCGATCGGCGAGTCCCGCGCACAGCGGTGCCTCGGGGCCGATGACCGTCAGGGCCGGTTGCTCCCGGCGGGCCCAGGCCGCCAAGCCGTCTATGTCTTCGGCCGCAATGGGCACATTAACGCCGAGTTCCGCCGTGCCGGCGTTGCCGGGCGCACAGAACAAGGTTGGGCTTCGCCGGTCGCGCGCCAGTTTCCAAGCCAAGGCGTGTTCGCGCCCGCCGCCGCCAATAATCAGGATTTTCATAGCCATGTTTATACCGTACCGAAACGGCCATACGCCGTCCAGCGCGAATGTGTCCCCGCCGCCAGCCGGCCCAGGATGAAAGGGACAACGGTTTCGACGCGCAAGATACGCGCGCCGATCTGGACCGGCCGACAGCCGGCCGCGACCAACTGCGCCAGTTCGTAAGGGATAAACCCGCCTTCCGGCCCGATCACGAGCGTCACCGGCTGGGCCACGGCATGCGGACACCACTCGCCGGCGCCGGGATGCGCCACGAGCGGCAACACGCCGCGGATCAGCGCCGGCAGTTCGTCCTCGACAAACGGTTTGAAAAGCGGGCGCAGGGCCACTTCCGGCAAGACGGTATCGCGCGCTTGTTCCAGTCCAAGGACCAAAGCTTCACGGATACTTGCCGGGCTCAAGACCGGGCTTTGCCAATAGCTTTTTTCGACCTGGAACCCGTTGATGAGATACAGGCGTTTAACGCCCAGGCTGGCGATCGACAGCAGAACCCGCTTGACGACCTTGGGTCGCGGCAGGGCCAGAATCAGGGTGACCGCCGGCGGCTTTGGCGGCGCCTCGTCCAAGGCCGCCTCCATCTCCACCGCAGCGGCGGTCACAGAGGTGATACGCCCTTTGCCGACCAGCCCGCCGAGCCGGCCCACTGTCAGCGTATCGCCGATGGCCGGGCGATGGACCTCGCGAATATGTTTCAGCCGCCGCCCCGTCAGCCGCACGGCGTTGTCGGAAATAAAGTCGTCGTCATATAGAAGAATCAGGTTCATGCGCATCCCACAAGATGTTCTGCTTTTATTCTCGCCGGCTCTCTCGAATCGAAGCCGCTATTGTCTCGGCCAGCTTTCTGTATCCTGCTGCGTTTGGGTGTGCGTAGTCGCTCTTGAGCGACGGTGACGAAAGAATCTTTGCGATGGTTTTAGAATGCGAATTTCCTCCCCGAAGACGCCAAGCTCGAACAGGGCAATCAGATCGGCTTCGATGAACTGGGCGGATATGGCGCGGCATAGAAGTTGCGGGAACTTCTCCGCGCAACAGGCCATGTCCTGTCTGGTTTGTACCGTGGAAAGGCGATCGCTCCCGCCCTTCGCCTGAACGGGCAGGACGTATTGCCGCCCCCGCTTGTCGATAGCGACATAGATTTCGTCGATCGCGGCCTGCCCCAGTCCGGCAACGGTTGTCCGCAAGTGGTTCCGAACGTTTTATTGTAACAACTCAGAACGTGTGAAAAAATCGCCCGGTGAGGGCGCCGGGCCTACAACAACCCTCAAAAATATGGGGAAATTGCAGGCCGTGTGCCCTCACACGGCGTCCGGATTAATTTTTTCACACGTTCTCAGGTAGTCAGGAGTCAGAATTCAGGATACAGAATAAAATACGTAAGAATCGGAAAAACGCGACAGACATTCCGCCAAGGCCCTGCGCTTGCGTTATAACCGCCAATATCCAATGCCGGCGCGGCGCAAGGCGGCGGCATCATAAACGCCTTTTACATCGACAAGCACCGGCCGCTTGCCCATCAGGGCCAGAAACCGATCCGGCGTCATGGTCAGATAGTCGCGATGCGAGACCGCCACCACGACTGCATCCGCTTTTTTCAGCTTGTTAAACGGAATCACTCCCAAGCCATATTCATGCCGGGCCGCCTTGGGGTCGGCCAGGGGATCGTGGATCTGAACATGAATGCCGTAATCCTGCAGTTCGCGGACGATATCGACAACTTTTGAATTGCGGATATCGCCGCAATTCTCCTTGAACGTCAAGCCCAGCACCGTCACCGTACTGCCCAGGACATGGTGTCCGGCGTGAACCATTTCCTTGACCGTCCGCTGGGCAATGAATTTACCCATGCCGTCGTTAATCCGCCGGCCGGCCAGGATCACTTGCGGAATATAGCCCAATTGTTCGGCCTTGTGCGTCAGGTAGTACGGATCGACGCCGATACAGTGGCCGCCCACCAGTCCCGGCGTGAATTTCAAAAAGTTCCACTTCGTTCCCGCCGCTTCCAGGACGGCCTGGGTGTCGATCCCCATGATGTCGAAAATCAAGGCCAACTCGTTCATCAGGGCGATATTCAGGTCGCGCTGGGTGTTCTCGATCACCTTTGCGGCTTCCGCCACCTTGATGCTGGCCGCCCGATGGACGCCGGCCGTCACCACCGAGGCGTAAACCTCCGCAACGATTGCGAGGGTCTCGGCATCCTGGCCCGCAACGATCTTCTTGATTTTGGTGAAGGTATGTTCCCGGTCGCCGGGATTGATGCGTTCGGGGCTGTACCCCACCTTGAAATCTTTGCCGCACTTGAGTTTGGAAGCCCGCTCCAAAACCGGCGCGCACTGCTCTTCGACAACGCCGGGATACACTGTGGATTCATATACGACGATGGCGCCGCGTTTGAGCGCGCGCCCCACGATTTCCGAGGCCGACAACATCAACGACAAATCCGGGCGTTTCGCCGAATCGACCGGCGTGGGGACGGCCACAATATGAAAATCCGCTTTTTTCAGGTCCGTCGCGCGGGATGTGAATAAAATGTCGGCTTTTTTCAATTCAGCCGCAGAAATTTCATTGGTTCGATCCAACCCGCGGCGGAGTTCGCGGATGCGGCGAGGATTGATATCGAATCCAACGGTCCTCTGTTTTTGCCCAAAAGCAACCGCGACCGGCAGGCCGACGTATCCCAAGCCGATGACCGACACGGTTCTTGGCGCACTCATGAATTCTTCCCCATAATTACACCCGATAAAACTCCCGATACCAATCCACGAATTTTTCAATGCCCGCCTCTATGGGAGTGTCCGGCTGAAAGCCTGTGTCCCGCGCCAAATCCGCGACATCCGCGCAGGTGATTTCCATGTCGCCGGCCTGCATGGGCAGAAGCTCCTTCTTCGCCTGTTTTCCCAGGCGGGACTCCAGTATTTCGATAAGCCGCAGGAGGTGTTCCGGTTTATGATTTCCGATGTTATAGACCCGGTAAGGAGCGCTGCTGGTCCCGGGGTCCGCATTGACCTGGTCCCAGCCGGCGTTGGCCTGGGGGGGCCGATCCAGCACCCGGATAATGCCTTCGACAATGTCGTCGATATAGGTAAAATCGCGTTGCATTTTTCCGTAATTGAACACTTGGATGGGCCGGCCCTCCAGGATGGCGCGCGTAAAGAGAAACAGGGCCATATCCGGCCGGCCCCAGGGCCCATAGACGGTGAAAAGCCGCAAGCCGGTTGTCGGCAGGCCGTATAGATGGCTATACGAATGCGCCATCAACTCGTTGGCTTTCTTGGTGGCCGCATATAAGCTGATGGGGTGATCCACGTTGTGGTGAATGGAAAAAGGGGCGACCTTGTTCATCCCATAAACGGAACCGGAGGACGCATAGACCAGGTGCCGGATCTGCCGATAGCGGCAGGCTTCCAGAATATTCAAAAAACCGTTGATATTACTGTCGATATAAACGTGTGGATTTTTTAACGAATACCGGACGCCCGCCTGCGCCGCCATGTGGACCACCTGTTCCGGAGCGGCGTCCTCGAAAGCCGCCGCCACCGATTCCGTCTGCGCCAGCTCTATTTTCCGAAACGTGAATTTGGCGTCGCCGCTCAGCAGTTTCAAACGCGCCGCTTTAAGGTTCACGTCGTAATAAGCGTTGATGTTGTCCCAGCCGACAACCTGGTCGCCGCGTTCGAGTAACCGCCGCGCCACATGAAACCCGATAAAGCCCGCCGCCCCGGTGACTAATATCTTCATACTCGAACAACCCCATGTATTTGACGGCAACTCTAATTTTACCAAGCGTGGCTGTCAACTATAGTTTCAGGCCGGTTCAAGCCCGGCATTTTGGGGGCGGTTGAGCGATCAGGCCCGTTGAATTTGCCGTTAACCTTGCCAGATAGACGGGGGGGGCGAGGCGCTTTTCTAAATTATGGCGGCGGGACGGTCGCACATGACCCATGGCGATCTGCGGGATTTTGACGAACGACTCGGCTTCCGGTTCTTCGGGTTGCCCGACAGCCGGCCCGGCGATCTTCTCTTTTTGTTCGAGCGATCGCTCGGATTGCGCCCAGGACGGTCTCCAACGGCGCCGTGTTTAATCCCCGTAGTATTTGCGCACCCAGGGGGTAATGCGGTCTTCATCCACCTTGACGATGCCGATTTCGCGCTCGGCGTTTTCCACGGAATCGGAGGCGTGCGCGGCGTTAACCATGACGTCGAGCCCAAATTCACGCCGCACTGAGCCGGGTTGTGCTTTGTTCGGGTCGGTGGCACCCAGCAGGCGGCGAATTTTTTCCACAGCGCCCACGCCGCCATATATCAGGGCCAGGCATTTGCTGGGGCCATCCTTGTTTTTGTCCTGCGGCGCGCAGGTTGGCGGATAACAGCCGGTCATAAATTTGACGATCTGGTTGAATTGTTCGTCGCCAAAAAGCGGTCCCAGTTGTTCTTCGAGCAAATGCCGGACGGTGTCCGGGATGGCGATGCCCAACTCCGCCTCCAGGGCTTTGGCGGCCCTTTCGGAAACCGCGCGCTTCATTTTCTCGCGCAACACCTGGCGCACCGGCCGATAAAATTCCTCGGCTTGCGCCACGCTCATGCGGTGGACTTTGGCGGCAACGATCCGCAGGCCGGACCGCGACAAAAGGTCGATGATATTGCCCGGCTTGGCGCTCGGGAAGCGGAAGTTGTCCGGCTTGATCAGCACCAGCGTGCGTTGCCAGCCCGTGTCGTCGGGGCTATTATCCACCGTGTTTTGCAGGAACCCGCCGTCGGAGAGCGCATGAGCGCTCCAGAGTTTGAGCGTTGCGGCGGTTTCCTCCCGGTCCGAACCGATCAGCACCGCCGGCTCGAAATAACTGACCTGTTTATTGCCGTTCACCACGTAGTCGCCAAATGTGTCGCGGATGGTTTCGCCGCCGCCCATGGTCACCGGTCCGGCCATATCCCTGACTTTCTGGATGGCCGCTTCGCCTTCCAACAGGATCATCATGACCCGCCGCCGGCGACCGGTGACGGCGTCGGGAGCATAGGAGCCAAACACGTAGTCAGCCAGAAGCCGGCGGACGTCGGGTTTCAAGTTCTTATCTTTGCCCACCATGGCCGCATAAGTTTCGACCAATTCCTTCCCCGGTGAAAACATTCGGGCCGCCACCAAGTCCAACCCGGTGCGGCTCATGAACCGGCCGATGACGCCGCCCGTCCGCGACTTTGCGATGGTGTATGGATTGATCAGGACAAACGCAAGTTCAGAAGCCATAATGAATCCCCTTGTTGTTCCGGCAACCGGCGGCCGACACCGCCAACGCCTCGTAGTTGAAAGCTACCATATTGGCTTCCGGTCCGGCAAGGATGAAAACAACCGGATTGCCGCCAGCGGCCGCCGGGTGTAGATTGCAGGCCATGACTTTGCCACCCAAAGCCGCCCGTAAACAAGCCGAACTGGCCGAGCCCTTGATCCGGCAACTGGAAGAGGCGGTGGGCCGGGGCCATCCCGCCGACCAGACCCTGCGCCGTTATTATCGGGAGCATCCGGAATTTGGCTCGCGCGACCGGCGGTTTTTTTCCGCGCTGGTTTTTTCATGGTTTCGCTGGCGGGGCTGGCTGGCGCCGTTGGAACCGGCGCGTTGCGCCATGGCTTATATGTTGGATGCCATGGAAACCCATCCGGCGGCGACGCTCCTGGCCGAACAGAGCCGATCGATCCGCTTGAGCCCGCAGCCTGCCGGCGGCATGACTGTAGAGGAGAAAGCGAAGCAGGCCGGTCATTGGCTCGGGACGCCGCCGCCCGCCATCGAGCAGTTGACGCCGGCCTGGCTGTCCGCCCGGTTGTATGCGCCTCACGATACGGAACAAGGCGCGCATCTTCGGCAATGTATCCAGGCGTTCCAGGTTCGGCCGCCAACCTGGGTCCGGGTGGAACGCGATGCTCAGGAACGGATGTCCGCCGCGCTGGCGCGGCATGCGATCCCGGCGTCCGCTCATCCGCAAATTGCCGGCGCAATCCGTTTGCAGGGCGCGCCCGACCTGGAACGTCTCTCCGCGGAAGTCCCTTTCGAAATCCAGGACTTGGCCTCCCAATGTGTCGGTTGGATCTGCGCGCCCGCGCGCGGGGAACATTGGTGGGACGTCTGCGCCGGCGCCGGAGGCAAGAGCCTGCACTTGGCCGACCTTATGAAAAACACCGGCGCGATTCTTGCCACGGATGTGCGCTCTGGAAGCTTGGACGCACTGCGACAGCGCGCCCGCAGCCGACGCCGGAACATAATCGAGTGTCTCGCCTGGGATGGGACCAGGGATCCCGCGCCGGGCCAATGCTTTGACGGCGTCTTGATCGATGCGCCCTGTTCGGGCATCGGCACCTGGGCGCGCAATCCCGATGCCCGCTGGCGCACCACGGAGTGCGGCATCGCCCAGCTGCGGATCATCCAGGAACAGCTCCTGTTGGCCGGCACCGATAAAGTGCGCCCTGGCGGCCGCCTGGTTTATGCCGTATGCACCTTGACGCAGGCGGAGACCAAGGCGATGATTACCGCCTTCCTCGGCGCGCGCCCTGATTTTCAACTGGAGCCGGCGCCGCATCCCCTGGACGGGCAACCGACGCCGGGGCAAGTCTGGATCTGGCCCTGGAAGGCCGACAGCAACGGCATGTTCATTGCCCGGATGAAACGCGCCGTTAATCCCGCCCCGCGACCACATCGTTGACTACGCGATTGAGCGCGTCCATCCCGTTTTTGCGGGCGAAGCGATTGACCACCAGTTCCCGGGCTTTGGCGGCCATGTTCGCGCCCATTTCGGCGTCCATAAGCAACAGGCGCACACATCTCAACATTTGTGCGGGCGTATCCGCCAGCAGAAGCGTTTCGCCGCCCCCGGAGGGAATGCCTTCCGCGCCCAGCGAGGTTGAAACCACCGGCACGCCGCTGGCCATCGCTTCCAAAATCTTGGCGCGAAATCCGGAGCCCATGCGGATTGGACAAATAAAGACCCTGGCCCTGGCCAGGTACGGCCGGATATCCTGGACTTCCCCCGTGACCACAATTTGCGGGTCGTGCCGCGCCAGGTCCCGGATCGATGACGTGGCGCCCCGTCCGACGATATAAAACCTGAGTTGCGGGCGCGTTTTTTTCAGCTGTGGCCAGACTGTGCGCACAAACCAATGGACGGCATCCCGGTTGGATTCGTTAAAATAGTAGCCGACAAAAATCAGGCTTTCTTCCCGTCCGGCCATTGGTGACAGCGAATAATAATTCACATCCACGCCGTGCGGCACCACGGTGACGCGGAGATTAGGCGCGTAGTTCAAGAGAACATGGCGTTCCTGGGACGTGAGCACCAGGATATGATCCGCATTGTGGTACATGGCAAATTCGTACCGTTGCACCTGGCTGAATCCGGCCTGTTTCATCAGACCCGCGGGCGACCAACGATGGAAGCGGATGGCCATCGCAAGGGCTTTTGTGCAGCACTCGTGACAGGAAATGATGCGGCGCACTGCGGGCAGATACGGGTTGCGATACAGATATTGCCCCATGGCGGAAAACTCGGCAATGACCACGTGAACGTGGGCGCGCTCTACCATCTCGCCCACGCGGTGACGCATGGTCCAGGCGCGCATCTCGCGAAACGGCGAGGGTATGGTGGAAAACAATTGATAGGCGAAACGTTTGAGCGGCGATTCCGCCTGCGGCGCCGGAAGCAGTTCGAGCTCCGCCACCAGCGGACGGATCGCCGCCACATAGGGCTCATCTTCCGGGCGAACGAATGAAAGCAAGCTCACCTGATGACCGCATTCCACCAGGTAACGGATGCGATTATAAATAATGATGGATCCGCTGATCCCCAGGGGGTTCGGCAGTAGTTTTGTCAGAAAAAGAATTTTCATTTATCTTCTGTTGTCCGCCCTCGGCCGTCCGTTTATTTTCCGATCGAAACTACTCGGCGAATACACCGCCGGCCGCCGGCGGTTAAAACATTTAAGTAACTTCCGGTCCATGATTGCAAAACCAACGAAATTTGCAAGAATCTCTCTTCGATGAATGACCAGTCCCATACCATCGCAGCCATCGCTACGGCGCCGGGTGAGGCCGGAATCGCCATTATTCGTATTTCAGGAGATAGAAGCCTGGCGGTAGCCGACCGCATTTTTTCCAATACCGGGGCGCCGCCATCGCGCCGGGCCCCCGGCGTTTTTCTGCGCGGCCTTGTCAAATCCGGCGCGCGCGCCCTTGATGAAGCCGTTTTGCTCGTTATGCGCGCCCCGCACAGTTACACGCGCGAAGATGTGGTGGAAATTCAGTGCCATGGAGGCTTTGTTTCCGCGCGGCGCATTCTGCAGACAATATTAACTTTGGGTGTACGCATAGCCGAGCCGGGCGAATTTACAAGACGGGCGTTTTTAAACGGCCGCATTGACCTGGTTCAGGCCGAAGCGGTTCTCGACCTGATTCGATCACAATCGGATCGAAGCGCCGCGGCGGCTGTCGAACAGCTCGAAGGGGGCCTAAGTGATTCTTTTAACGCTATTTACGACAATGTAGTCCGCGTGTGCTCCGATCTTGAAGCGGCGCTGGATTTTTCGGAGGATGATGCCCCCCCCGCGCTTATTCCCGAGACAACCGCGCATGTGAATAGGATTCTGGAACAAATCGACAGTCTGCTGAAAACCTGGGAAGAAGGGCATTTGTTGCGTGAGGGCGCGTTAGTCGTCATATCCGGGCGGCCGAATGTCGGAAAATCCACCTTGCTGAATGCGTTGCTTGGTAAGAACCGGGCCATTGTTTCACCAGTTCCGGGAACGACCCGCGATACCATTGAGGAGACGATTATCTTGGAAGGGGTTCCTATCCGGCTTGTCGACACCGCCGGCTTACGAACCGCAACCTGCGCGATCGAACAAGAAGGGATCAAGCGCGCCAGGAATCACATGCAGAAAGCAGACCTTCATTTATACATAATAGATGCTTCTATGCCGCTGGATAATGAAGACGTTTCCAATCTAAAATCATTAAAGACTGAAAAAGCTATCGTCATTATAAATAAGATTGATTTAGGCGCGCTAATTCAAGAAAGATACATATCAGGATTTATTAATATACAATCCCAACTCAATGCAGGAAAAGGACTTAAAGAAATAAAGGAAAAAATAATAGAACAATTAGGGGTTACCTATTCAGGTCAGCCACATGCAATAATTTCCGAGCGTCATAAAAAGGTTCTTCAAAAATCTTATACTGATATTGAAAAAGCATTAAAAATTATGGTCTCAGGGCAAGATGAATCCATTATTCTGGCGGTTTCCCATTTAAGATTTGCAGTTGAATCTTTAGGACAGATAACTGGTAAAATTTATCACTCCGAATTATTAAATTCTATTTTTTCTCGATTTTGCATTGGTAAATAGTTGCTAATCAGGTATAAAATGGCAGAGGCACAGAGGCGCAAAGTTTCCGTGATAACATCCAAATATTGTAATTGAATGTCCGTCGCATATCATTTTCGAGGTGCTTTATGCCAAGCAAAAAGTCGTTTTTCTTGAGATTATTTCACTTTGTGCCTTTGGTGCTCTGTGCCTGTGTGCCTATCTGAACAGTTACGGTAAATAGATGACTACATTCCGAACAGTTAATTCTCCATTCGATGTTATTGTAATTGGCGCTGGACATGCCGGGTGTGAGGCGGCTCTTGTTTCCGCCAGGATGGGAGCAAAAACAGCGTTGGTTACAATTGATCGAAAAGCTATCGCCCGCATGTCCTGTAATCCATCTATTGGCGGAATAGGAAAATCACACCTTGTTTGTGAAGTTGATGCGCTTGGAGGAGAAATCGCTGTCAATACTGATTATACAGGTATTCAATTCAGGATTTTGAATACCAGGAAAGGTCCTGCTGTTCAATCGTATCGTGCTCAATGCGATAAATCCATATTTTCATTACGGATGCAGGCTATATTAATTGCCACTCAAAATCTTGTTATTATCGAGGATTTGGTTATTGGAATATTGGTTGAAAATGGTCGATTACGAGGAGTCGAGTTAAAAAATAGCGGTAAGATAGAGGGAAAGACAATAATATTGGCGGCAGGAACTTTTTTAAATGGCACAATTCATATTGGAAATAGAAGTTTTCCTGGTGGCAGATATGGCGAACAAGCGACTTCTCAATTAAGTGAATCATTAAGAAATATGGGGTTTTCACTGGCGCGCTTTAAAACAGGCACTCCTCCGAGATTAGATAAAAGAACAATTAATTATACAAAAATGGCCATTCAGCCTGGAGTAGAGCCGCCGGCATTGTTTTCAAAGTCGGCAAAAGAAGATCTGAAAATGTTCCACGTGGAACATCGCGAGCCTGATATCGAGTGGATGAAAAAAATGTTCCACGTAGAACATTTTGATGTTTCTATGCGACCATGGTTGCCGGGAAGCAACCAATTGCCTTGTTTTTTGACGCATACTACTCAAAAAACACATGATATTATTAATGACAATTTAACACAAAGCTCACTTTACGGAGGATATATAAAAAGTATAGGAGTTCGTTATTGCCCTTCAATTGAGGATAAAATTGTTAAATTTCCGGGACGTTCACAGCATCATGTTTTCATTGAGCCGGAAGGACGTCATTCCATGGAAATATACCCTAACGGGGTTTCCAATAGTTTTCCGGAAAAAATTCAAAAAGAACTAATCAAGTCAATACCAGGGCTCGAACAGGCGGAATTTATTCATTATGCATATGCGATTGAGTACGATTATTCCGACCCAACGCAATTGAATCATTCACTTGAATCTAAACTTGTCGAAAACATCTTTTTTGCCGGTCAAATTAATGGAACAACGGGGTATGAGGAAGCGGCGGCACAAGGATTTGTGGCCGGTATAAATGCTGTCATGAAAGTTCGTGGAGAAAAACCG
>Ga0265297_10008017_pt1 | contig 14302 bp, 12 predicted proteins | sample Munlanlwell13791_FD_192502 | JGI IMG/M metagenome (GOLD analysis project Ga0265297, IMG submission 192502) | Leachate microbial communities from a municipal landfill in Southern Ontario, Canada - Leachate well 137-91 | ecosystem: Engineered > Solid waste > Landfill > Unclassified | place... | reverse complement strand
CTACATTTTTCCCGTGGACATATCCGGAAATATATTCTCAATTCCGGCAACCTGTTGTTTCGCCGCTTGGTGAAAGAAAGGAATGTGGGCAGATTTACACAGGCATTGCCAGAGCAATGGGTATTTTACCTGAGGTACCCGCTTATCTGGCCGAAGCCGCGGGCAAGGATAAGGACCTTTTCGATTACACACTCGCGTTTCTTGCCTTCCTTGGCAAAAACCCCCTGAGACTCCTGATCATGCTGGCCGACGATGATTTCTGGTCTCAGTTGGAAAACAGGAGGACTTTTGAATCACTGAGAATTGTTCCATTTATTATGGCGGAAACTCTCGGTAAAAAATTTGATTCGGCGCATCTGGCGGCTCTTTTCGGTCTGATTTTATCCATGCCGAACGGTTTGAGAAAAAGCGCCGCGCGCCTGGGTATCAAGTCGCCGTTTTTTGCCTCTATCCTTCTCGAGCCGGAAAAGATCAAGCGAGTCTTTAAAGCAGCATTAAAATATCGGAGCATCATGCCTTTCGCGGCGTTGACGCCCCAGGTTCGTTTCAGTGAAAAACTTTTTCAGGAATTGCTGTCGCACCCCGAAGGAATGTGGATCGGAAAACTTGATTTGGAAAACAATATGAAGGAACTCCGGACCAAAGACAAGAAGATAAATCTCTATATACAGGAACTTGAGGCCTGGACAAAAAGTATCAATCCTCAATCGGAGAAAAAGGCGATTACTCCGTCACCGGAATATCCTCTTATTCTCAACGCCGGAAGACACTCTAAAAATGTGGCCAACACTCTCATGCGCGATCCCGCGTGGCTCAAAGGCAAACGCGCCTGCACTCTCGCAATCAATCCGGATGATGCCAGAATCCTGAGTATTACCGACGGAGAACAGGTGAGAATAGTAACTGAAGCCGGTTCTGAAACTATCGAAGCCGAGGTGACCGATACAACGAGAAAAGGACAGGTGCTCATCCCGCACGGGTTCGGACTTGTGCAAAACGGCAAGGCTTACGGTATCAACGTGAATCGTCTCGCCAAAAACACTAACCGCGACCGGCTATTCGCGACTCCTTTGCATCGTTACGTACCGTGCCGCGTCGAGAAGCTAAATTAAGCAATACAAACCAAAGGAAGCGCTGATAAAAAACTAACCGCATTAAATACAATGCATTTAATGCGGTTAGTGCGTTATTTTTTGTTTTCTATTTCTTTGAGCAGCTTTCTGGCTCCAGGCCAGTCATACAATTCAGAATCCCAGTAATAAGTCGGGTTTTTTGTTGACAAACATCGGTTGAGTTCATCCCGTGCCTTATCGTATTTTTTAAGATTTAAATAAGCTTTGCCGAGATTCACACTGGCAAGGGTGAGATTCGGATCTTTCTTTACAGCCTCTTCGGCATATTTTTCGGCTTTTTTATTATCATTCATGGGCCACGGCAGTCCCAGATATATAGCAGCCAGCACCGCATTGGAAAGTATGGCGAACCTGTTGTCGGGATTTAGATTTATCGTTTTTTCAAATTCCCTTTTTGCCTTGTTTACATGTCCGACGCCGCTTAATATGCCGGAAATTTCCGCCAGTCTCACATAAGCCAATCCGGCCCAGTAATGACCTCCACTCGACTGCGGATTGAGAAGTATCGCTTTCTGTGAATAGTCTAGTGTCTCTCTATAAAGCTGTTCCTTCTTTTTTTTATCGCGTTCTTCGTCAGCCTTTTTAAAGGTCATCTCGGCGACCTTCCATGAAAGAAGCTCTTTCTCCTGAGGATATTTTTCCAGAGCGCTTTTATATAAAGCGATGCCTTTATCCAAACTTGTTTTATCTTTGTGCATTACACTCAATAACTGCCATCCCTGCTCCAATATTTCCTGAACGTCTTTATCGTTGGAAACATCCGGTGATTTAGCGTAAAGAGGTGCGACTAATAAAATTGTTATTATAAAGATAAAAAGTTGAATCAGTTTTACTTTCTTTTTCATGACGATTCTCCTTTCAGTATTATTTAAAATTTTTGTACTTTTCTTACACGACTGCTTGTCATCTAGTTGAATTTTATAAATACTGGCCTTCATAAGTCAACAGGAAATATGCATCAAGTATTGGAATCAAGCTCAAATTAAGAAAGATTTTCATACTTATCAAGTTTTTTACGTAGAGTCTTGCGGGTTATTCCCAGACGGCGGGCAGCTTCGCTTTTATTGCCGCCGCAGGCATTCACCACCCCCAGAATGCTTCTTTTTTCCACTTCATCCAGGGATATATTATCCGAAAAATCAGACTGTTCCCTGTCGGCAGGTGAACTATTCGTCATCAGTGGCATCAGTTCATCAGCATCAATATATTCGGAACGGGATAGAACAACGGCTCTCTCCACGGCATTCATCATTTCACGCACGTTGCCCGGCCAATCATACTGCATAAGTTTTTCCATTGACTGCGGTGTGAAAGATTTGATGCTTTTTTTATTTTTTGCAGTAAACATTTCCAGAAAATGCTGCGCCAAAAGAGGAATATCTTCTTTCCTGTCTCTCAATGGCGGCACATTCAACGTTACAACATTGAGTCTGTAAAAAAGATCTTCGCGAAAACGTTTTTGTTCCATTTCTTTTTTCAAATCTTTATTGGAAGCAGCAATCACGCGAACATCGATCTGAATCACTTCCATCCCCCCTACCGGTGTTAATTCTCTTTCCTGCAAAACCCGCAAAAGCTTTACCTGCATTGCCGGTGACATTTCACTGACTTCATCAAGAAAAATGCTGCCGCCTTCCGCCTGCCGGAATTTACCCTCCCTTTTTCTATCCGCTCCGGTAAATGCTCCCTTTTCATGTCCGAACAGTTCCGATTCCAAAAGCGATTCGGTCAGAGCAGCACAATTTATTTTTACAAAGGGCGACGCTTTACGCGGACTGTTGTAATGGATAATATTGGCAATCATTTCCTTACCGGTGCCGGATTCACCGGTAATCAAAACCGTGGCTTCCGTTGCAGCAACCTGTGCCACGGTTTCTAAAAGATTTACCATCAAAGGACTGTGGCCAATCATTCTTTGCGTGTCGAATTTTTCGTTAAGTCTTTCCCTTAAATACTCATTTTCTTTCTTGAGCCGGCTGTGTTCAGTGGCCTTATTGATGGCGATCCTGAGTTCATCGAAATCCAGCGGTTTGGTAAGATAATCATAAGCTCCTTTTTTCAAAGCGGCAACGGCGGTATCAACGGAAGCGTAAGCAGTCATAATGATAACGGGGATAGCAGAATTGATAATCTTGATTTTTTCCAGAGCTTCAATACCGGAAACATTAAGCATTCTGATATCCATCAAAATTAAATCAAATGATCGCTTTTGTACTTTTTCAATTGCAGCCGAACCATCATCGGCGTCAAATATTTCATAGCCCCAACCTCCCAGCAGTTTTTTGAGCATGGTACGGTGGGCAAAATCGTCATCTACAATTAGAATCGATTGGTTGATTTTCATGAACATTCCTTAATTTTTAATGTGATTTAAAGGAAAATACAAAATTACCTTTGTGCCTTCTCCGGTGACACTTTCCACTTTTATCCTGCCGCCGTGTGCTTCCATAAATTTCTGTACTATCGCCAACCCCAATCCGGTTCCCGCCGGTTTTGAAGTAAAATAAGGATCATATATTCGGGGCAAATCCGTTTTTTCTATTCCTATTCCGTTATCGGAAATTGTTACAGCCACATTGTCCGTGTCGCGTTCCACTTCAATTCTTAAATTACCGCCATCTTTCATTGCCTCTAAAGCGTTAAGAAAAATGTTGAGCAGAACCTGTTTGATTTTATCAGAATCAACTTCCACTGCCGGTATATCGGCGGCAACATCAACCTCTATGCTGATTTTATTTTTTTTGGCGTCAGCATCAATTAACTTTACTGCATGCCGTACTAATTCTACGAGTCGCACTGTTTCTTTTCTTAACTCCAACGGTTTGGCAAATTCGATTAGCTGACTTATTACACGATTGAGTCTTTCTGTTTCGGCAATCATAACATCCGCTGTTTGCTCTTCTTCTTTATTACCGGACAGCCTTTCTTTAAAATAAACCGCGAATCCTTTAATGGAGCTGAGCGGATTACGGATTTCATGGGCAACTCCTGCTGCCAAAGAACCGATAGAACTAAGATGCCGGCTCCTGGTAACTTCATCTTCCATCTGACGAATGTCCGTAACATCCCTTATCAGCAGGATTTTACCTATCGGAGTTCCTTCATCGATAAGCCCCGCAGCAACGGTTTCCCAAATCTGTTCTTTACCGTCGGCGAAAGTATGTTTAACGTCGCGTTCTAAAAAACCGCCGCAATAAGAAAGTTCCGCAAGCATTTTTTTCAGCTGATCGGGCAATAGCTGCATGTCTTGTTTATCTGAACCTTTACTGCAGACAATTCCCAATATTACTTGTGCTTTTTCGTTACACGCAATAATTTTATCCTGATTATCCAGGGCAATCAGACCAATGGGCATGTTTTTTACCAGCGTCTCTGAAAATATTCTAACACGGGAAAGAGATGTACGGGTAAGACGATAGGCTTGTGCCAGGTAAAGGGATATGATTGCTGAAGAACCGATTAATAAAAGAATTAAAACAATGATGGTATGCGCCCGGTTATCTTCTTTCGTTGCTTTTTCGATCGTTGCCATATTCAGGCCTATATAAATCATCCATTTGTTAGTTTCTTTACTTTTGGACTCATCTTTTAAGGAAGATTTTTCTTCCACATCTTTTCCAAAAGGAAAAAACCCGCGGTAAACTTCAAATGTATCCGCTCCGCCGGGATTAGTCACCTGACGCCATCTGATTTTTTTTGATGAGGACAATGATTTTATATCTACATCTAAACCGTATTTATCTCCGACTTGAGCAGGGTCGCCATCGGCAACGATATTACCATTCTGATCGGTAATAATTATATAATCTATGTCGGGTTGCTGGGCTGTTTCCACCAGTAGTTTTTGCAGTCTGAAAATTTCCGCCCCTATGTCTTGAGTACTATTCATGCCGGTTTCAAACGTTCTGATTAATGTCGAGCCTTTCTCTACAAGAAGCTCAACTGCCTGATCTCTTTTCTGCTGAACAAAGGTGAACGTCATTACTGCGGAAACAATCGCCATAAGGGTAATTGCACCTACTACCAACCAAAAGGAAATATTAAACCAGATTTTTTTCCTAGTCTTCATCATCAATTCCTTAATCTTCACCAACAGGCGGATACTTTGTATTCACCTGTATACAATCAATTGGGCATATATTATCCACTTTATATGGCTAAAAGACAAATAGTATTTTGGCCTGTTTTTAATTTATCTATAAAAAACAATGCGTTAATTAGCATAAACTTATTTGGCATACGGTTTGCTATTAAGAAACAACAAGTGTTGAAACCAATATATTGGTAAATATAATCATGAAAAAAACTTTAACATTATTCAAATTATCTAAAGGTCATCAAAAGAATAATTTTGAATAATAAAAATTATGGAGAGGAAACTGATTATGAAAAAAATATTATTTTTATCAATGATTGTTCTTACGGGAATAATTTTAATAAAGCCTGCGTTTGCCTTCGGCACTTTCGGAGGTAGAGGACCAGGTTATTGGAATGGTGAGCGTTGTTGCAATAACCAAACATTATGGAATCTAAATCTTTCCAATGATCAAAAAACAAAAATCGAAGCCCTTGTAAATGAGAATCAGAAATCAATACTGCCACTAAGAGACAAAATGTTTGAGAAGTCGACAGAACTGCGAAGGTTATGGTCACAGACGAATCCGGACAGAGATAAAATTTACGCCGCTCAAAGAGAAATTCGGGCATTACGCGATGAAATACAAGATAAAAGAATGTCCTTAAGATTGGAAATTCGCAAAGTTCTCACAGCGGAACAAAATGAAAAATTGGCAAATTCATATTGGAACCGTGGCCCCGGATTCGGTCCCCGCGGCGGAATGAGAGGTCACAACAGATATAGTCCGGCAACATATTGTTTTTAGCTAAAAATATCCCTTCCCTCCTTGGAAGAAGCTGTGTCGTAATACCGGCAACAATTTGAGGATTACGACACAGCTTTAGATTAATGAAATTTTGAAGGATTTATATTACATTGACTTACGAAAGCGTTGTTTTTATAATATCTCCAGTTAAGAACTAAAATCTTATAAAACAATGGAGAAAAAAATTATGCCTACTAAAATTATTAATAATATAAGTCATGCCATTCCATACCGGCTGATATATTTTCTTCTTGCATCGGTCTTCTTATTAAATTCCTGTTACTACTACCCCAGTGAACAGGTCGTTGCGCAACCGACACAGAATTTACAAAATAATACTGCCGTTACGCAAATTTATTTTTATCCGAACAAAGGACAATCAACTGAACAACAATCACGCGATCATTATTTTTGTTATAATTGGGCTGTTGAGCAAACCGGTTTTGACCCGAGTGCTTCATCAATTGTTCCCGAGCAACGCGTCCGGGTTGTGCCTATGCCACCACCGGGACACGACACCGTCGTTATGTCCATTGCTGGAGCGGTATTAGGCGCATTACTCGGAGGACATCATCATGCGGGACAAGGAGCTTTAATCGGAGCCGCCGGTGGTGCTATGGCCGGAGCTATATCCGACGCATCACGCGCGGAATCGGCAAGACAGTTGGAAGAAGCTTATCAGAACCGTGATGAGGCACGGGATTTTCATAATGAAAAAAGGGCTCTGCAATTTCGCCGGGCAATGTCGGCTTGTATGGAAGGCCGCGGATATACCGTAAAATAGCTGAAAAAGGAGGTTATTGTTATGCCATACACTTTTAATTTGAAAAAATATTTGGCCATTGCTCTATCCATAATTATGTTGTTAGCAATTAGTATTTCCGGTTTTGCCGAAACGTGGCAACGTGGAGGTTCTAAAGGACCCGGACGAGCACCGGCACAGACTGTGAGAAAATCACCTCCTCCTTCCGGACAAAGAAGTTTTGTCGATTCCCGTTATCATCATGGCCGATCGTATCCGGCACGTGGAGAATCATTCAGGAGCATTCCCCGGGACCACCGCATAGTAAGGTATGGTAATTCCAGGTACTATCATCATCACGGCGTATGGTACCGCCACCACGGCGGTCGATATGTTGTTGTTGCCCCACCCATTGGATTGTTTGTTCCTTTTCTACCTCTTTTTTACACAACTGTCTGGTTTCACGGTATGCCTTACTACTACGCAAATGATACGTATTACACATCAACACCGGGAGGTTATGTCGTTGTTGATCCGCCTCAAGGTGATGTAAGTGAGGCTCCTCCGGCAACCAGTGAAAGTATGGAAAACAAGCTTTTTATTTATCCCCGTAAAGGCCAGAGCCAGGAACAACAGGATAACGATCGTTACGAGTGTCACATGTGGGCGGCAGATCAAACAAATTACGACCCGACGACAGCAGCCCCCCAGGGGATGTCTGCCAATCAGGCTATGCAGGCACGGACGGATTACCAAAGGGCTATGGCAGCCTGCCTCGATGGCCGCGGATACACTGTAAAATAAAGGTGAGAGGGATAGTTTATTTCCTGTTAAACAATCCCTCTACTTCTTCTAATACTTTTTGCTGATCTTCATTGAGTATTTTCTTAACGGCTTCTTTGGCAGCGCCTTTGCCGGCTTCAATGGCTACGCTGCCAGCCGCATCCTTGACTACGCTGCCCAAAGAACCCAGCTGTGGCTGTGTAAGCCGGACAACGGGACTTTTTGTGGTGCCGGTTATTTTTGTTTTTAAATCAATCATCCCGTCTTTATTGAGCAATGGCTGCATGGCCGCTGTGGCAAGTTTATTGGAATCGGCATATTTTTTAATATCGGGACTCTTAATCAATGAATCTATTTTTTTTGTCAGAGAAGTTTTTACGGCATCATTAATCTCTTTTTTCATAACCACACCTGCATTCATATCAATGGCTTTCGACTTAGTATTCATTATACCGTCAAAAAGAATTTTGGCCTCCTGCAGATTAAGTTTACCGTTGGTAACCTCTGCCTTATCCGCCTTATATCTCAGATCCAAGCCGTTTTCTTTAGCACCTTTCCACTGTTGTTTGTCTTTTAAGAAAGAAATGTATTCGCCCAGGTAGTCGCCTAAAATAGGAATTGATGCGATGGAATTAAAAACCTGCAAGCCGGTTATTTCTCCATCCGGAACAGCCACATGAATTATTGCCTCCGGCTCCAACAAGCGAGTTTTCACATCAAAGGGGATTATTTTCCCATTGGCATCTATTGTAATATCAAAACTACGGACACTTCCTGTTTTCAGCGCGCCGACTGTTCTGATTCCCATGCCAAAGTCTAATTTGATTTCGTCTTTCTTTTCCAAATTTTTCGGATCAATGTATATGTCATGCAGCAGCGTTGTGAGTTTATAAATCTGGATTTTCTGATCGTTTTCGCCGTCATAATAATTAATTGTGCCGTTTTTCATGCCTACTTCACCAACGGCAATAGCCACTGGAATATCGTCTACGGAAATCGGTTTTGCCGGTTCTTCTGCCTGAACTTTCTTTTCCTTATCTTGTTTTTTCGATTTAATCAGATCGTCAATATTCAAGATACCCTGCTTGCTTTTAGACAGGTTAATAACAGGATTGTACAGAACAAGTTCTTTGAGTTCGATCTGCCGTTTTAAAAGAGGTAAGATCTTTACTCTAAAACGCAGAGATTCCATACCGGCAAAAACATCTTTTACAACCGGCTTACTTTGCAAATTAGCAAGCTGTTGTGGCGTTTTGAAATTAGAAATAGTAACGTTCTCAATCTCGATTCCGGAGATGATGGAGAATATATTGACATTAATTTTTTCAATATAGACTTGCCGGTTTAACGCTCTGGACATCTGCGATGATATAAATGCCTTATCCACCTTTGTATATACAATAACTCCGGCAACAATAATCAAAACAACAATTATTGTAACAAAGATGCTAATAGTTATAAGCAGCTTTTTAAACATATCATCTACCCCTTTTCCTGATTTTCATTTTGCAGGTTTATTAAAATAGTGAACTAATCAACGAGTTGCCATAGTAACAATTTGCTGATCAAAATAATTGCAGGACATTCCGGCATCAACCACAATACCTGTGGCGTTGATCCCGCTGGAAACCGGCGAAAGCAGGAATATCACCGTATTAGCCACTTCTTCTGTTTTAAGAGCTTCTTTTCGCAGTGTCAATTGCTCGGCAAAAAGATAATTATTAACATAACCCGGAATGCCTGCGGACGCCGAAGTTTTCAAAGGCCCTGCGCAAACCGCGTTTACCCTGACTTTGGATATTTCCGATAATGATTTCGCCAGAAAGGCTACGGTAGCATCAAGAGCAGCTTTTACCGGTCCCATGTAACCATAAGCGGTCGCCCTGGTGTTGCTGATGGAAATGGTGACAATCGAAGCATTTTCTTCAAGAGAATTTTTCAAAGCGTTTGCTATAGTCACCAGTGAAAAACAGGAAATATTTGTCGCCTGAAGAAAATCTCCTGCTCTGGTTTCATGAAACGGTTTAATTCCTTCAGTGTAATTGGCAAACGCTATGGAATGGACAAAGCCGGAAAGTCTGATATTATTCTTTGTAAAATATTCGCCCAACTGACGAATACTTTCGTCATTCTCCACATCACATATCAGAATGGTGCTATCGGGAAATAGCTTTTGAGCCTTGAGACGATTATCTTCATTCTGAACGGAAAATATTACTTCCGCGCCATTATCGGCAAGACCTTTGGCAACAAAGTAAGCCACACTTTTTTTATTGGCGACACCACTGACCAGATATTTCTTTCCTGAAATTTTTATAAAGTCCATATCCACTCCTTACACCATTTCTAAATCAAAGCGCTATTTTTGTTGGTCGCGATTTTATCGGCATTGTCGGCTCTTGCCCGACGTATGCCGGGTCCTCAAAGTATATATAATACGCTCAGAGTTTACCCGGCGCATGCTGGGCCTCTGCCTAGCCGCCTCAATATCATTTTTAATTTAAAAATGGTTTATATATCTGTCGATATTATCGCTCCTTGAAATACAATTTTCATAATTAATTTATCACCTACATAAATTGTTCCGTTCATATAATAAGCATTGTCGATTTTATCGTCCAACACAACCGTAATGGTCAGAGTATCCCCCGGTCGGGCAAAATTTTTAAACTTGGTATCCTTGATACGGGTTACAACACCAATGCCCTGCCGTTGCTCATCTTTTCCCATTAAAATAGCGCCTGTTTGAAAACACGCCTCACACAAAAGAGCCCCCGGCATTATGGGATTTCCCGGGAAATGTCCCTGAAAAAAATAATCGTCTTCTCTCAATGTCCTTTGCGTCGTTACCGAATTGCCATTTCTTTTAATGATTTTATCGACAAAAAGAAAGGGCGGCCGTTGAGGAATAGCGGCAAGAACATCTTCCATTAGAGCCCTCCCGCAACCTTTATTGATGTTCCGTTAATGTAAGAAGCTTCCCTGCTGGCTAAAAATAAAACCGCATGGGCAACTTCTTCTACTTTACCGAAACGTTTCTGCGGAATCATTTTGAGATATTCTTTTTTCTGATCATCGGGCAAATCGCCGATCAGTTCCGTATCAATGAATCCCGGCGTAACACAGTTTACGGTAATCCCTTTCTTGGCCACTTCTTTAGACAAGGATTTAGTCAGTGCTAATTGTCCGGCTTTTGAAGCGGCGTAATTTGCCTGCCCCTGAAATCCGATATCGGCACCCAGAGAACTAATGTTGATTATTCTACCGAAACGATTGGCCATAAAACGGGGAATGATTTCCCGCGACATGTAAAAGGTTCCGGTGAGATTAACATCCAATACTTTTCCCCACTGTTCATCATTCATTAAAGCCGCAATCGCATCCTGTCTGACTCCGGAATTATTCACCAATACTTCCAGTGAGGAATATTTTTCATCCAGGTACTTGAAAAAATCTTTGACTTCTTTCGAAGAAGAAACATCATATTTCTGAATATCGAGTTTTGACGAATATTGTTCATTTTTATGCCTAAACTCGTTTGCGGCGGCATCATTTGTCGAATAGCTGGCAATTACCGTCGCTCCCGTCTGTAGGAAAGCCAGCGAAATTCCCGCTCCTATTCCCCGGGTGCCTCCCGTGACAATAATTCTCTGATTGCTGAAATCAAACATAGCACCACCTCAGTTTAATTTATCCAGATAGTTTTCCACTTCGTAAGACTGAATAACACCATAGTTGGCAGCACCCAGCCATCCGGACATAATAATGCCGACAGAACCGGTATGAAACAAACCTTGAATTTCTTTGTCCAGCCTCATGGAAATCTCCAGTCCTTCATGTTTGGTACCGAAAGAAGATCCTTTCTCATGATGAGTATACCTCTTTATAGTCAGGGGTGTCGCCGATTCGATATAATCAATTTTTTTACCGATGCCGGGAATAACTTTTTCCAGACTTATCAGCGTTGCTTTAATAAGTTCTTCTTTTTTTTCTTTATATTCTTCTTTGTTTAAGGTTACCCAGTCTTCGTAACGTGCATTGGTAGACGATACTATCGAGTACCCCGCATTTTTCAGCTGCGGTCTAAGCCGGGGATAGTAGATAGAAAAGGTGCGGCTTGTCGTATCCATGGATAGAAGTTCATCTGTCTGAAATTCTTTTGCTTCCGAATAGAATATCAAATCGCCGACATCATCAATGACCTCACCTTCTTTAATTCCCATATAAACCTGACAGGAGCTGGTGTTGAGTCTGACTTTTTTAACTTTTTCAATGAATGACGGAGTAAAGTTGTCTTCACCAACCAGATTTAATATTGTACCGATAAGATTTCCATTGGAAAGAACAGCTCTGGAACGTACAAATTCGTTACCAACCGATACTCCCTGGCACACATTATCTTTTATCACAATTTTTTCTACTTTCGATCGCAGACGGATATCAACATCGTTCTTCAAAAGTTCATCCTGCATCATTTTGACCACCATATCGGTTCCGCCTTCAAAAGTATAAACACCTTTACTCATAAAGTTGGAAAAGACGATCCCATATGTAATAGCCGGATCTTCCAGTGTTGAACCGTTAGCGTAAACAATAGGCTCTATCAGGAAACGATGAATATCTTTTCTGCCCGGGAAAAAACTTTCCAATAATTCGCCATTGGTCGTCTTCTTATCGTCATAGTAATTCATGTTCATTATAAGCTGGAAAAAATTATTAACCTGTTCGTCTGATACCTTAAAATTATTGATAAGTTTGCTGGTGAAATCTTCTACTGTAAAATCAGTTTCCAGCTGATACAGAGGATTTATAAAACGAACTTTTTTCAACTGAATAATTTTATCGGCTATTGCTTTACTCCAATATTTTCTGCATGTTTTTACCATACCCACAGGAAATCCATGAAGAGATACATCGAAAATATGCCTCCCTTTTCGATAAAACCAGGTGGCAAATCCTCCAAGTTTATCATGGGCCTCCAGCAAAAGCACTTTTCTGCCGTTTTTGGCCAGCTTATTGGCGGCAGTCATTCCGCCTAATCCGCCGCCAATTATAATTACATCATAGTTTTGTGTAATCTTATCATTTTTATTAAGAAGCATTTTGTTTTCCTATGGTCAAATCCAACGCTTGTTCTATAGATATCCTGGGTTTATAACCAAAATGTTCATTAGCCTTTTGATGGGAGAAATAATGAGAGCGAGCAAATTGCAATGAAACAAAACGCGTCATCGGTGGCTCTCCTTTAATTCTAAAAAATTTATACCAAGATTCACAAAATAATCCAACACCAAAAGCGACAGCTTCGGGAACTTTTTTTGTTATTTTGGGCAAATTGTGTCGCGATAAAATTTCATTAATGAAATCCCACAGGATCACAGGCCTTTCCTGTCCTATAAAATAGGCCTGTCCCGCCAACGCCGAGCCGGGAAATAATTTTTCAAAGGCAAGCAGGTGCGCATCAACCGCGTTTTGTATGTAGGTAACATCAACAAGATTCTTGCCCGTACCGACTATCTTCAGTCTCCCCTGCTTTGCCGCATTGAGAAGACGGGGAACAAGATGCGGATCATCCGGTCCGAATATCAGGTGCGGTCGTAGGGCAACAGTGCTTAATTTAGTATCATTGGCCTGCAGAATAAGTTGCTCGGCCATTGCCTTAGTTTTGGCATAATGACCATGAAATCTCCTGGAATAAGGCGCTGCCTCGTCTGCTCCGCATAAATCTCCCCAATCGAAAACAACACTGGGTGTGCTCGTATATATTAACCTTGTTATTCCGTTTACCCGGCATGCTTTAATAACATTTTCAGTGCCAATAACATTTGTCTGATAAAAATCCTTATATTTCCCCCAAATACCAACACGAGAAGCAACATGAAAGACAACATCCATACCCTTGAAAGCTTTCTCTACGGCGGTTTGATCTATCAAATCACCCAAAATAGTATCCACTCCCATTGCTTCGAGGTGCGGATGCTTTTTTCGGCTGAAATTCCATACCTTGTGTCCCTTGGACAAAAGGCACTCCGATAAATGACTCCCCAAAAAACCACCCGCCCCGGTAACTAAAATATTCATATTTTTCTCCGCAAAACGTAATTGGCAAGTTTTAAGCGATCAATTTTAATGTTGTGTCTTACATCAACAGGGAAATGATCACAAAAATGAACCGATTTTATTTGCGCTGTCAAGTTGTTATTTTTCGCCATGTCTAAAATTTCTTTTTCTAAAACTTTTTTACCATATTTTTTTCCTGATTTATTTCTTTCAATCACTATGGCGGCAGATTGCTTTCCTCTTTCTCCAAGACCAATCAGAGCAGAACGCCTTACCCCGGGGTGTGCATTAAAGATAGCCTCGCAGTTTACAGAACATAATAATCCCCATGGAGTTTCAACCCGATGAGTCTTGCGTCCGCAGAACCAGATCCGACCCTGATCATCGATATATCCGAGATCGCCTATCCGATGCCAGAAAGATTTATCGTCTGCAATTTTTGCTAACGCTGTTTCCAAAGGGAACTGATAATAACTGGCGGTCACAATATCTCCCTTAATAATAATTTCTCCGATCTGATACGGACCAAGCAGACGCGCATTTTTAATATTTTGAATAATATCATCACTTATATCCATAATTGAAACTTCCACGCCAGGCACCGGCATGCCAACGCAAGTTCCTTTTCCTTGCGAGGTCAAAACGGCAGTCTGTTCCAAAATTATTTTCCCCGAAATCTTGGAAACCGGAAGGCATTCAGT
>Ga0265297_10008016_pt1 | contig 14304 bp, 13 predicted proteins | sample Munlanlwell13791_FD_192502 | JGI IMG/M metagenome (GOLD analysis project Ga0265297, IMG submission 192502) | Leachate microbial communities from a municipal landfill in Southern Ontario, Canada - Leachate well 137-91 | ecosystem: Engineered > Solid waste > Landfill > Unclassified | place... | reverse complement strand
CTCGTGCCCGGACGACACGCCCGCGGTCGTAATTTACCATGCCTCGTGGCCCGACCAGAAGATCATCCGGGGCACGGTTGCCGACATTGCACAGAAGGCACAGGACGCCGGTATCACGCGGTCAGCCCTGCTCATCGTAGGCCGCTCCGTGCTCGGTACCGCGTCCGGCTATAAGCGCTCGCACCTCTACTCATGACAGAGACTGTTGTGATCACGTTCCCGTATTCAAAGGCTGAAGCGGAGCGGATCGCAGAGTTCCTCGGAGCGGACGTGCTGGAGTATTCCGCGGAAATTTTCGATCAGGTCTTCTCCCAAAAAAAGCGGATCATTGCCCTGATGTCGATGGGGATCGTTGTCCGGAAGATCGCCCCGCTGCTGGATGACAAGTGGACCGACCCGGCTGTTGTCGTGGTCAGCCCGGACCTCCGGTTTGCAGTTCCCGTGCTCGGCGGGCATCACGGGGCAAACGAGCTCGCAAAGGAACTTGCCGGCCTCGGCCTCATTCCGGTCATCACCACGGCAACGGAGTCCCGGGGCCGGGACTCGGTGGAGACAATCGCGGAACGGACCGGGACGGATGTCCTGAACCGGGACTCGACCCGGGAAGTGAACGCAGCCATTCTCACAAGCGATATCCCCGTCCACGCGGTCCGGGGCCCGGCAATTGTCCTTGCCGGCCCGGATGTCTCGGTGCTTCTCGCGAAGGGGACGTACTCGGTCGGCGTCGGGTGCCGGAAAGGGATCCGGCCGGACGAAGTTGCCCTCGCTGTTGAAGAAGCACTTGCCGAGAATGGGATCGAAAAGGGCGAGGTTTTCGTATACGCGACAACCACGAAAAAACTCGGCGAGACCGGCCTTGTCGAAGGCGTTGGTGCGCTTTCCGGGAATTTAATATTCCTTGACGATGATACCATAAACGCACAGGCAGGCACCGGCCCGTCACGGGCAACCCGGCTCGGGCTCCTTGGCGTTGCCGAACCCTGCGCCCTTGCAACGTCAAGGACGAAGACTCTTGTCATGGGAAAGAAAGTATTCGGGAGAGTGACGGTTGCCATCGCACGCTGAAGAACGAAAAGGAACGCTCGCCATTGTCGGGCTCGGCCCCGGGCTCCTCGACCACATGACGCCCCGGGCCATGAAGGCGATCGCAAAGGCGGAGTACGTGCTCGGCCACTCGACGTACTTGAAACCGCTCGAACCGCTGCTCGAAGGAAAACAGGTCATCAGCAGCACGATGGGAAAGGAAGTGGACCGGGCGCAGCAGGCAATCGACCTTGCCCGCACGCACCATGTCGCGATCGTATCCGGGGGAGACGCAGGAGTGTACGGCATGGCGAGCATCGTGCTCGAAGTGCTGGAACGCGATGGATCGGATATCCCGGTCGAGATCGTCCCGGGCATCACGGCAGCGAATGCTGCCGCGTCCCGGCTCGGCTCGCCGCTCTCGGGCGACTTTGCGGTCATCAGCCTCTCGGACCTCTTAACGCCGCTTGAGGTGATCGAGGCCCGGCTCGATGCGGTCTTCACGCTCGGGATCCCGGTGGTGCTCTACAACCCGAAGAGCCGGGGGAGGCCGCACAACTTAGCGCTCGCGGTCAGCCTTGCACGGAAACATCTTGGGCCGGACACGCCGGTCGGGATCGTGCGGAACGCCCTGCGCGAGGACGAGACAACCCGGGTCACGACGCTTGCGGAGATCGAGACCGTCATGGATAAAATCGACATGCACACGGCCGTCATCATCGGGGGAGCAGAGAGCAGGATCTGGAGGAGGGGAGACGATGTCAAAGGAATCATCACGCCACGCGGGTACCACAAAAAATACGTATATTGATGTCGGTGCCGACACGCAGGAAGGATTTGCGATCTCGCAGAAGTCCCGGGCACTGGCACGGGAAGCGGTGGGCAACGAGACCCCCGAGGATCGCGTAAAGCAGCGGTGCTCGATCGCGGTCGGGGACTTTGCGATGGCGGACCTGATGCGGTTCAACAACAACCCGGTCCCCGCCATGCTTGCCGCGCTCAGGAAAGGAGCGCCCATCATCACCGACATCCGCATGGTGCAGGTCGGGATCCAGAAGAAGGGGCACAAAAGCGAGGTGCTCTGCGCCCTTGACTACGGTGCCGACATTGTCCGCGAGAAAGGGATCACCCGGAGCTCGGCCGGCTTTCTTACGCTGAAGGACCGGCTGCCGGGCTCTATTGTCGTGATCGGGAACGCCCCTTCAGCCCTCCTCTCTCTCTGCGAGATGGTGAAGAAGGGAATCCGGCCGGCGGTCATTATCGGCGCCCCGGTCGGGTTTGTCAACGCGGCCGAGAGCAAGGCGCTGCTCCGGACGATCGATATCCCGTCCATCTCTTCCGAGGGCACGCGGGGCGGCACGCCCGTCGCGGTTGCGGCCACAAACGAGTGCATCACGATGTTCATCGAGGAAACGGGAGATGCGTGACCCGGTTACCGGTTTTGTCTATCCTGATGCCTGGGTGGAGCGGTGCCAGAGGCCCGGCCAGCTCCCGCTTGTCGAGCGGGGCCTTGCGGTCCTGACCTCGTCCGGCCTGGTCCTTGCCCGGGGGTTTACGACCGGTACGACCGCAGCAGCGGCCTGCAAGGCAGCGGTCCTCTCGCGGGCCGGCCGGCCGTATTCGTCCGTTCCCATCGCCATCCCGTGCGGCCTGACCGTCAATGTCCCGGCCGAAGGATCCGGCGGGCAGGGTTCTGCCCGGAAAGTCCCGGGGGATTACCCGGGCGATGTCACGGCCGGGCTGCTCTTTGTTGCCGAGGCAATACCCAAGAACACGGGGATCGTGATCTCCTTTGGTGAAGGGGTTGGCCGGTTTGCCCGCGACACTCCACGCTATAAGGCCGGCACCCCTGCGGTCAGTCCCCCGGCCCTTGCCTGCATCCGTATCTCGGTCGAGGAGGCGATGAAGGAGGCCGGGTTCTATGGCATCGAGGTCCGGCTCACCATTCCTCAAGGGAAAGAGACCGGGAAGATCACGCTCAATCCCCGCATCGGCGTCATGGACGGGATCTCGGTCCTCGGCACAACGGGCCTGGTCGAGCCGTGGGACGACCACCTCACTGAGTCAACGCTCGAGCGGATCGCGGCAGCGGACGAGCCGGTCCTCACCACCGGCCGGGTCGGCCTCCGGTTTGCCCGGCTGATGTTCCCGGAGCGCGAAGTGATCCTCATCGGCGGAAAGATCGACCGTTCGGTTGCCGCAGTGAGAGGAAAGGCGATCCTTTTTGGCCTCCCCGCGCTCATCCTCCGGTACATCAACCCGCAGGTGCTGGAAGGCACAGGGTCGGCAACCGTGGAGGAACTCTCGGTCACCCCCGCTTTCCCGGCAATCGTTGAGAAGAACCTTGCCGCGTTCAGGAAACGCTACCCGCAGATCCGGGTGGTGCTGGTGAACCGCGAAGGGGAGATCATCGGAGAGAGCGCATGAAGATCATCGGTGTTGGCTGCGGCCCCGGGCTGCTCACGGAACAGGCGATAAAAGAACTCCGCGCTGCCCGGAACGTGTACGGATCGGACCGGGCCATCGAGCTTGCCCGCCCGTTCCTTTCCGCCTCCTGCCGGGTCAAGTCCATTGACGACTTCAAGGCCCTCTCCCGGCTCCCGCAGGACTCGGTGGTCCTCTCGACCGGCGACCCGATGCTGGCCGGCCTCGGGTACCTGCAGGGCGAGGTGATCCCCGGGATCTCGTCGCTCCAGGTGGCAACCGCCCGGCTCCACATCCCCCAGTCCCGGGTCGTTGTCGTTGTTGCCCATGGCAGGGGACACGAGAAGGGCATGGCCGACACGGTCGAGGAAGTGAAACGCGGAAAGATCGTCTTCCTCCTCGCTGACCCGAAGTTCGATGATGAAGAGCTCTACAGCCGGCTCCAGCGTCTCGCGATCCCCCTGCAGGTCGCGGTCTGCGAGAACCTCGGGTACCCGGACGAGAAGATCACGGTCGGGCCGATCGCAGAGCCGCCAATCACGACCGCGGACCTGTACTCGCTCGTGATCGGGAATTTCTAGAAAGCAGGCTTTTATCCTGCACCGGTCAACCTATTTTTGGAAGGAATATCCATGGACAAGGCAACACGGACCCAGTTCAGCATTGCGTTCTTTGTGATCGGGTTTGTCCTGATCGCAATCCAGGACTTGAAAAGGCTCGACACGATTGACTTCGGCTTTTCCTGGCCGTTTGCGATCATGTTCTATGTCGGCCTTATCTTCATGGCCATCGGCTATTACCTGAAATAACCGGATCGCCCGGTCACTTTTTTGCCGGCCTGCCCGCGGAGTCCGGTGTTTTTTTAGAGATCTTCATCTCGCACTGGCGGTCGCCGGTGCACATGGTCCGGACAAACCGTGCCGTGTAATTGCTGTTGAGCCGCGGGATGCTGCTGAGCGTGAAGGCCATGCATTTCCGGAACGTGTGCCGGCCATCGGCATCGGCTTCGGATGTGCTGGCTATAAACGGGCAGCGCTTTGTTACGATAACCGCTCCGTCATCCGACACCTTCAGGGTCTCGCTCTTGAACCCGGGACCGAAGAGGATGATAAGGATCGTGCGCATGGTCTCGGCAAGGTCTTCGGCCGTGCCGACCGGAAGGCCAAGGGACTTTGCGATTTCGAATGCGGTTCCCGCAGCATCCATCCAGACCTCCTGCTCGATCTCATCGTACCGGTCACCGAGTGCAGACCGGAACGCCTTGTCGTACAGGAATGGCAGTTTTGCCGAGAACTCTGAGGCAATCCGCCACTTGGTCTCATCCGGAATTGAATTTGGGCCAGCCATAGCCTCTTCCCTTCTCTGTACCGGTGTATGCGCACCTGCTTTATATCAAGTATTTGCTGGTGACAAGGCGGATGAAAAGGACGGACCGGGGACGAACCAATCATTGCGGGGCAATGGAGAAGGAGGATCCGTTCCGCGTGATGAAGCCCTCTGTTTCCAGGGCTGCGATGATGCGCCGGACGCGTTCGGGGTCTTCACGGATTGTCCTGAGAATGGCCTTTTCTGTCATGCGTTTGCCGGACAGGAGCAGCCTGAGGATCTCCCCCCGTATCTTCCGGTCGGAGCCTTCGAACGCGGACTGTTTTGTGTACCGGGCGCTCCGCCGGTTCGGGTTGGGCACGGCCTTTTTCAGTTCCGTACCATAGTCCATCAGGGCATTGTACCATTCCCGGGGATTGTCGCGGTACAGTGCTTCCTCAACCAGCGGGAGGATCGCATCATCGTCAACAGTCTCCCCGTCCGGGAAGAAACAATGGATGAAGACCCGGCGGATGTTGGTCTCGATGAAGATGACCGGGTGGTTGAATGCAAAGGCACAGATGGAGGATGCGGTTGCTTTGCCGATTCCGGGGAACGTGGCAAGGATTTCCGGGTCATCCGGCAGCGTTCCTCCATACTCTTCCACAACCCTCCGGGCGCATTTCTGGAGTGCGATGGCCCTGCGGTTGTAGCCCATGCCCTGCCATTGTGCGAGAACATCGGGGAGCGGGGCTGCAGCGAGTGCCGGAAAGTCCGGGAACGCGGCAATGAACTGCGGGAATTTCTCTGCTACCCTACTGACCTGTGTCTGTTGGAGCATGATCTCGGAAACGAGAATATGGTAGGGGTCGGTGGTCTCGCGCCAGGGGAATTTTCTTCCCGTGCTCCTGTATCGCGATAAAATGAGATCCTGGAATTCTGGTATGGTGTCCGGCGTGAAAAGCGGGCCGGGGCCGGTGAAGCGCTGCTGGTGGGAGGGCATGGCTGCTGTAATCCATGTCCGGTGGAACCATACGGGTGATAAGCATTGAGGTGAGGGCAATTTTGTATTGAGATTGTTAATCAGAATCTATTGCAAGCGAGTGCCCCCCAATCCCCCCTTCCCATTTTTCTGCCGCCACGGGCAGGCAGAAAAACGGGTGGGGGGTTCCGTTGATGAGAACCCGGCGAGGGCCGGATCAGAAAAAAATCTTCGCAGATTTAATCCGGTAATGCAGAGGCATCGCCAGCGCCCCCTGCCCCCCCGGGGGCAGGGATGGCGCAAAGGGGGGGCGATCTGATTAGGCAAAATTGTTTTCGGATTTTTACATAAATGAAACAAAAGAAAAATCAAATCCGTTTAAACATCCCATCCAGTTGCTCCCGCGTGAACCGCACCATCGTGGGGCGTCCGTGCGGGCAGGTAAAGGGATTCTTCGTGAGCCGGAGCTGGTCGGCGACCCGCTGGCACTGTTCGGGGGTGCAGACAGTGCCGGCCTTGATGGCTCCCCGGCATGCGACAACTCTTGTGATGCGCTCGCGGTTGTCGACCCGTTCAGCCCGGTCCGTGCTGACAAGGTCGCTGATGATATCCTCGAGCATGGAGGTGTCTTCCAGCTTTCCGAGTACGACCGGGACGGAGCGAACGATGAAGGTGTCTTTGCCGAACTCCTCGATATGGAACCCTTCCTCACTGAGCGCCGGGAGGAGGCCGGTAAGGACGGCACTCTCGCGGGGGGTGCGGTGGAGGATGACCGGGGCGATCAATTCCTGGACGCGTTTTCCGCTGCTGTCTTTTCTGCTGGCGATCTCGTACAGGATCCGCTCATGGGCTGCATGCTGGTCGATCACGAGGAGTTCGCCGCTGTCGGTTGTTGCAAGGATATAGATCCCGCCGAACTCCCCGATGACATGGAGGGGCGGGAGCGTGGGAGCCGTGGCCGGATCCGGTGCCAGCTCGGTCTGGCGGAGCCTGCGGTCGGATGAGACCGTTCCTGCATGGGTTGCTTCGCGGACACCGGATGGCGGCTGCGCTGCGGAATAATCGTAGGGTATTGAGGGAACAGTGGGACTGGCGGCAATGGTGGGGACAATGGGGATAGTCGCTTCGGGGATCTCGGTAATTGCGGGCTGTGCAACGCCCGGTGTCCGGATGTCCGGGATGAGGTCCTGGCCTGCCAGCGCCCTGTGTACGGCATCGCGGATAGCTGCTGTGATCTCGGGTTCACGGGAGATGCGGACGAGTTTTTTCGTGGGATGGACATTGACATCCACGAGGCCGTCCTCGATGGTGAGTGCGAGGAACGCTACCGGGAAACGGTCTTTCGGGAGAAGTGTGCCGTACCCTTCCTTGATGGCATTCGCGAGAGCGGGCGACGAGACCGAGCGGCCGTTGATGGAGAGGAAGATCCGGTCTCGGTCTTTCCGCGAGAGCGAGGGGCGTGAGACATGACCGGTGATCTTCGTAAGCGGGGATGATCCCGACACGGGGACGAGGTCGCGGATCAGCGGTGCGCCATAGATCCGGGCTATGGTGTCGAGCGGCGAGGCGTTCCTGCCGGTTACGATCTGGTCGGTGTTATTGTACGTGAGCCGGAAGGCGACCTGCGGGTGGGTGAGGACGATGCCTTCGAGGATGCCGATGATGTGGGCCAGTTCGGTGGTGCGGCTCTTCTGGAATTTTTTCCGTGCCGGGGTGTTGTAAAAGAGGTCCTCGACAAGGATGGCAGTGCCACCGGGTGCGCCGACCCGGGTATTCTCTCGGATCTCCCCTCCGGCTACCGTGATCCGGGTGCCGGGCGCAAGTTCGTCATCCCGGGGCCGGGTGACGAGCGTGACCCGCGAGACTGCGGCAATGCTCGCGAGCGCCTCGCCCCGGAAACCGAGCGTCCTTACGGCATCGAGGTCGCGGATGTCTGCGATCTTGCTCGTGGCATGGGGGGTGAACGCGAGCAGGGCGTCCTCCGGGCCCATACCGGTGCCGTCATCGGTGACCCGGAGGGACGTAATCTCGTTCTTGGCTGCAAGGACCTCGATCTTCACCGAACCTGCGCCGGCGTCAAGGGAGTTCTCGACCAGTTCCTTGATAACCGAGGCGGGACGCTCAACAACTTCCCCGGCCGCGATCTTGTTAACCGTTGCCTGGTCAAGGACCCGGATGACCGGCGGGCTGCTTTTCTCCTTCACGGTTTATCCCCGCCATTCTGCAGTTTCTGTCTCAGTTCCGTGATCATGGCAAGGGCCTGGAGGGGCGTCATCTCGTCGGGGTTCAGGCGCTCCAGTTCATCGAGCACCGGGCTCCTTGCCGGTGTGGGTTCCTCCGCCTTGTCATCGACCAGCAGGATCTGGGTATAGCGCTGCGGTCGGGTGCCGGTGCCCTTTGGTGCGTTCATGTCCTCGTCAAGGAGCAGCTCTGCCCGCTCGGTGACTTTCTTCGGGATGCCGGCAAGCCGGGCAACATGGATACCATAGCTCTTGTCGGTTGCGCCGGGGATGATCTTCCGGAGGAAGACCACCTCGTCCTTTGTCTCCCGGACCGCGAAATGGTAGTTTTTCACCCGCTTGAGCCGTTCCTCCATGCCGATGAGCTCGTGGAAGTGGGTGGCAAAGAGGGTCTTTGGCCCTGATGAGCCCTTCCCGTGCAGGAACTCGAGGACTGCCCGGGCGATCGAGGAGCCGTCCGCGGTGCTCGTGCCCCTGCCGATCTCGTCCAGGATCACGAGGCTCTTTCCGGTCACGTTGTTGAGGATGTTTGCGAGCTCCAGCATCTCCACAAAGAAGGTGCTCTGGCCGCTTGCCAGGTCATCGAAGGCGCCGACCCGGGTGAAGATCCGGTCAAGGACACCGATCCGTGCGTGGCGGGCGGGGACAAAACTCCCGGCCTGCGCCATGATGCAGATGAGCGCAACGGCCCGCATATAGGTGGACTTGCCGGCCATGTTGGCGCCGGTGATGATCATGATCTGGGTTGCGCTTCCCGAGAGTTCGGTGTCGTTGGGCACAAACCCGCCGGCAACGCCCTGTTCGACAACCGGGTGACGGCCATCGCGGATCACGATGGCGTCGCTCTCGTCCAGCTGGGGACGCACGTAGTTCCGTACCTGCGCAACTTCCGCAAGGGCACAGGCCACATCGAGCACGGCAAGCCCGCCGGCAATGGACTGGAGCGCCGGGACCTCCTGACGGAGTGTGCCGAGAAGGGCTTCATAGAGCTCGCGTTCCAGCGCGAGCACGCGTTCGTCGGCATTGGTGATGAGGGACTCCTTCTCGCGCAGTTCGGGGATGGTGTACCGTTCCCCGGTTGCGGTGGTCTGCTTGCGCTCGTACCGTTGAGGGACAAGCGGGACATTAGGCTTTGTCACGTCGATGTAATAGCCGAAGATCCGGTTGTAGCCCACTTTGAGGGACTTTATGCCGGTGGCCTCGCGTTCTTTCTCCTGCAGTTCGACAATCCAGTCCTTGCCGGAGTGCAGGACACCACGGATAGAATCGAGTTCCGCGTGGTAACCGGTGCGGATGACGCCGCCGTTCCGGGCAACTGCCGGAGGGTCATCGGCGATCGCCCTCCGGATGAGCGCGATCGTCTCGGGCAGGTCGCGGACTGCGGCGAGTGCTTCTCTCACGAGTTCCGGAACATCCTTCCCGTTGTTGGCAAGGGTCTGGCGGAGTGCCGGCAGCGCGGAGAGGGTATCGGCAAGGGCAACGAGGTCGCGGGGGCCGGCGTTCCCGTACGCGATCCGGGCTGCGATCCGCTCGATGTCTGCACAGGCTTTCAGGCCATCCCGAAAGGAGAGCCGGGCCGCGGTCCGGCCGGCAAGGTGTTCCACGGCATCCAGGCGCCGGTTGATCCCGTTGATGTCCGTGAGCGGGCGGGAGAGGTACCGGTTCAGGAGCCGGCTCCCCATGGGGGTCCGTGTCAGATCGAGCGACGAGAGGAGGGTTGCGCCTTTTATCCCGCCGCGGATACTTTCCCGGACTTCGAGGTTGCGGAGCGTGACCGCGTCGAGCACGAGCGACTCCGATGAGTTCCGCAGCGAGAGGCTGCTGATGTGGGAGAGGGGTGCGTGCTGGGTCTCCTGCGCATAGGCAAGCGCAGCACCTGCTGCACCGGCAGCACAGGACGCGCTGTCATCAAAGCCGAACCCTGCAAGCGATGCGACACCGAGGTGCCCGGAGAGGAGTTTTACCGCCCGCCCGTTTTCGAACAGTTCATCGCGGCAGGTGTTCACGATCACGCCCGCATCGTGGATTCGCTGACGGGCGGGTTCGGGCAGGGATGCGGGGACGATGCACTCCGCCGGGCGGTAGCGGACGATCTCCGAGCGCAGGGCTTCGAGCGTGGCATCGTGGGGGACGGTTGCTGCAAAGAATTCCGCGGTCGAGATGTCGAGGAGCGCGATGCCCCAGTCCTGCTGCCCGGGGCCCGGCATCGCTGCCATCAGGTAGGTTGCTGCAACGGAGGGCACGAGCGCGGAATCGATCACGGTCCCCGGGGTGATGACCCGGGCGATCTCGCGTTTCACCACGCCTTTTGTGGTCTTCGGGTCGCCGACCTGTTCGCAGACCGCAACGCGGTAGCCTTTTGCGATCAGTTTAGCGATATACCCTTCCGCTGCATGGTACGGTACACCGGCAAGCGGGATGGGATTGTCGCCGCTTTTCGACCGGGAGGTGAGGACGATCTCCAGTTCGCGCGAGACCAGTTTTGCGTCCTCGTTAAAGGTCTCGTAGAAGTCCCCGATCCGGAAGAAGAGGATGGTGTCCGGGTGCTGCTCCTTTAAGTCATGGTACTGCTGCATGACCGGGGTTAGCCGGGTGCCGTTGCCATTCTCGGGGGGACTGCCGTTTCCGGTCTCGCGAACCATGGGTGCAGATAGGTACCCCTCCGGATCAATTAATACCGATCTGATTGATCCTCAGCGGGCCTGCGGGCGGTTCATATACAGGTACCAGACCAGCGAGGGGAGCGACACAACAAGCGCGATGAGGCCGAAGGCAAGGCCGAGCGTGAAACCCATTCCAATGACGCCGGTGATGGTCCAGAGGATATCCACAGCCCAGGAAATGCCGGAGAGGAAGATGACGAGGCCGAGGGCTGCGATCAGGGCGATCCCGATCGCGGCGTTTTTCATGTCCCGGGAACTCGGGGCCACCGAGAGGACGAGGCTGAGCGTGAGGTACAGGTACAGGAAGAACCACGGGTGGAATGCAGCGACAAGGTTCTGCATGAAGAGGTCGATAACCGCAAGCGCAAGCATGTGCAGGGTGCCGGCGGAGTCGATGGACTGCGGGAACGGGGGAAACGTGCAGCCGAGATAGGACGAGAAGACCCAGGTCAGGCCGGTGAGGACGAGGGGGATGCAGAAGAGGGGTGCCGAGCTGATGATGACGTCCCCGAGCACGGGGATCTGGGGCCGCGTGTAGGTGACCGAGCCCCCCTCTTTTGAGAAGAGGACGATATCCGTGATCTTCGCACCGGTCAGGACGCAGCCCAGGGCATGCGAGAGCTCGTGGACAACAACGCCCGGTGCACGAATAACAAAGTAAAGGAACCGCAGGGGGACGACATCTGCCCAGAGGTAGTCGAGCATGACCGAGATGCAGATGACGGCAATGCCGGTTGCGATGACCAGGAGAAACGGGAGGGCGTCCATAACAGGGTTGTCTATGGTCAGGTTCTTCGTTCAGCACAATAAGGCTGCCGGCTTGTTCAGCTGCTTCTTGTGAAAGAATGATAAGATCGCGGGGCTCATGTGCGGATATGGAAGATGCACCTCCCCCGGTACCGCAGAACCACCTTTCCGGCGAGAAGAGCCCGTACCTTCTCCAACATGCAACAAATCCCGTTGACTGGTACCCGTGGGGAGACGAGGCATTCGCTCGCGCCTCCCGCGAGGACAAGCCGGTCTTCCTCTCGATCGGGTATGCCACCTGCCACTGGTGCCACGTGATGGCGCACGAGTCGTTCGAGGACCCGGAAGTTGCCGCAATTCTCAACCGGGATTTTGTCTGCATCAAGGTGGACCGGGAGGAACGTCCGGATATCGACAGTACCTACATGCAGGTCTGCCAGATGATGACCGGGCAGGGAGGATGGCCGCTCACGATCGTCATGGCCCCGGACAAGCGGCCCTTCTTTGCCGCCACGTACATTCCCAAAGAGCGTCGGTTTGCCATGCCGGGGTTGCTCGACCTCCTTCCCAAGATTGCCCGGGCATGGCGCGAACAGCGGGAGGAGATCGTCCGGTCATCGGACTCGATAGCATCTGCCCTGAAGTCACGGGGCCCTGCCGGGCCGGGAGCGGAACCGGACGCTGCCCTGCTGGACGAGGGGTACGAGGACCTTCTCCTGCGGTTCGAGCCGGAGTACGGGGGGTTCTCCGGGGCTCCCAAGTTCCCGACCCCGCATATTCTCCTCTTCCTCCTGCGCTACGGGAAGCGGACCGAAAAGCAGCGGGCCCTCGCTATGGCAGTAAGGACCCTGGATGCGATGCGGGACGGTGGGATCTGCGATCATCTCGGCGGGGGGTTCCACCGGTACTCGAGCGATGCACAATGGCGCGTGCCCCATTTCGAGAAGATGCTGTACGACCAGGCACTCCTGCTGATGGCGTATACCGAGGCGTTCGAGGCAACCCGGCTGGAGCGGTATCGGGATACTGCCGAATCGATAGTAGCGTACGTGTTGCGGGACCTCACCTCCCCGGAGGGGGCCTTCTTCTCGGCCGAGGATGCAGACAGCCCGGGCGGGGAAGGGGCATTCTATCTCTGGACAACAGATGAGCTGGATGCGGTTCTCCCTGGTGAGGACGCAGAGATCGCAAAGCATCTCTTCAATGTGCGGCATGGGGGGAATTTCTCTTCCCCGGAAGGTACCGGGCGGGAGAATATCCTGTACCGGACCCTGCATGAGAAGGATCTTTCCCCGGTAACCGGCATACCGGAAGAGGAACTGGCCGGGCGTATTGAGCGGATCCGGAAACACCTGTTCCAGGCTCGGGAGAAACGGCCGCGTCCCTCGTTCGATGACAAGGTGCTTGCCGACTGGAACGGCCTCATGGTTGCGGCGCTCGCAAAGGCGGCCCGGGTCTTCGGTAATGCCAGGTACCAGGCAGCAGCCAGACGTGCCATGGAATTTATCCTTTCCCGGATGCGCACGAGCGAAGGGCGGCTCTGGCACCGGTACCGTGACGGGGAGGCGGCGATCCCGGCATTTGCGGACGATTATGCGTTCGTCTGTTATGCGCTCGTGGAACTGTACGAGTGCACGTTCTCGGTACGGTATCTTGCACAAGCCCTTGCGCTGATGAAAGTATTCCGGGAGCATTTCCTTGACAACGACGCGGGCGGGTTCTTCTTTGTTGCTGACGATGGCGAGGCGCTCCTGGTACGCAGGAAGGAGATCTATGATGGGGCCATCCCGTCGGCAAACTCCGTTGCCTGCGAGACGCTCATCCGCCTTTCCTGCCTTACCGGCGACCCGGTGTACGAAGAGACTGCCGCAGCACTCGCGCGTACCTTTGCCGGGCGGGTTCGGGAGCTCCCGTCGGCATTCTGCTGGTTCCTCTGTGCCATGGAACGGGCGACCGGACCGTCCCAGGAGATCGTTATCGCGGGGGAGGAAGGATCGGAGGACACCGGGGCGCTTGTTGCAGCAGTCCGCTCGCGCTACCTCCCCGGATGCTCGGTCCTGTTCCGTTCCATGACCGATGCCGGGCAGGCGGAGGAGCTTGCAGCGCTTGCGCCCTTCACCCGCACCATGGGGTCCCTCAACGGGAAGGCAACAGCATATCTCTGTTCCGGGAATGCCTGCTCTGCTCCGCTCACGGACCCGGGGCTGCTGGGCAGGGATCTGGATAAAAAAGGGTGAACGGCAGTTTACAGGTTCTTTAAGGAGACGATGTCCTTTACTCCGGCAAGCTTCCAGACAAGGGAGCGCTCCTCCTCGGCAATGGCGACCGGTGCGTCCATGGGGGAATGGCCGAGCGCTGCAAGGATGTTGCACGAGAGGTTGCGGTCCACGATCAGGTCGACAAACTTCTCGCGGATCAGTTTCTTCTCGATCGAGTCTTCCACCTCTTCGAGATATCCCTGGAGGGTGACGAACGTATAACTGGAGAGATCCCGCGAGTATTTCTCGATCTCGACCGAGACATAGGGGCTTTTCCGGAAATATTCGAGCTTCTTGCCGTATTTTGTCGAGAGGAAGTAGAGAAAGGATCCGTCAAAGACATAGAGGAACGGTGCGATATACGGGTATTTCTCACCCTGAAAGGCAATCCGGCAGACATATCCCTTCTCTATCAGCCGGTCATATTCCACTTTGTCTACCCGGGGGATTTTTATGATCTCCATAGGTTCCCAATCCTCATTCCTAGCAAGAGACGATAAACCTTTTCAAATAACGTTACGGCAAACGATTGAGCTTTACCGGACCGTTTCGAAGCCGGCCTGTTCCCATCCGTAGAAGCCCCCGAGAAGGTTCGTGACATCCCGGTACCCGTCCCGCACGAGAAGGCTTGCGGTAAGACTCCCCTTGAAGCCGGCATCGCA
>Ga0265297_10008015_pt1 | contig 14305 bp, 18 predicted proteins | sample Munlanlwell13791_FD_192502 | JGI IMG/M metagenome (GOLD analysis project Ga0265297, IMG submission 192502) | Leachate microbial communities from a municipal landfill in Southern Ontario, Canada - Leachate well 137-91 | ecosystem: Engineered > Solid waste > Landfill > Unclassified | place... | reverse complement strand
CGACGCTGCCTCCCTGCCGCTTAAGTTCTTCCGCGGTGCCAAAAGCGATAATTTTACCGTGATCAATAATGGCGATCCGCTGGGCAGACTTTTCCGCTTCTTCCATATAATGCGTGGTAAAAAAAACCGTGATGCCCTCATTCTTGTTCAATTCCTGCAGATAGGTCCACATATGATTCCTGGTCTGCGGGTCAAGGCCGAGCGTCGGCTCATCCAGAAAAAAAATCCGGGGATGATGCAGAAGTCCTCTGGCAATTTCCAGTCGCCTTTTCATTCCGCCGGAAAATTCTTTGACCAGATCGTCCTTCCTGTCCCAAAGCTCCACAAAATCCAGTAATTGTTTTATTCTTTCCCGCCGGAGTTTTTTGGGCACGCCGTAGAGCACGCCGTGAAATTCCATGTTCTCAAAAGCCGTCAGTTCATCGTCAAGACTGGGATCCTGAAAAACGATGCCGAAAGAATGTCGGACACTGTCGGGGTCCTGAGCCGGATCAAAACCATTCAGCTTAATCGTGCCCGAACTTGGCATCAGCAAAGTCGTTAGCATTTTGATGGTCGTTGATTTGCCGGCGCCGTTAGGACCCAAAAAAGCGAAAATCTCCCCGGATTTGACTTCAAAGGAGATGTTATCAACGGCCGTAAAGTCGTTGAATTTCTTGGAGAGACTGCTAACTTCAATGATATTCATTTGTTCATTATAAATCTTTTAAGGATTTTTTCAACCCAGACGCTTAATGCCAAAATCATCGTCCAACAACGAAAGCAAATAAAAACAGGCCCGGGCAAACCTCGCCCGAGCCAAAAACGAACTACCTAGTCTCCTGTTGTTGTTTCTTGGATCCGCTAATAACGACGCCAAATACTTTCTTTACCACTTCCTCGTCGGCGCCGTATTTCTGAGCCCACTCCCGATGGAGCTTGGCGAGCTCTGCTTCGCGACCGGGGTCGTATATCGGCGTGGCCAGACGTTTCTTGACTTCGCCCACCTCTTTCACGATCGCGGTCCGCTGGCCCAGAAGAACGACGATACCCTCGTCGGTCTGGTTGATCCGCCCCCGAAGTATCTGCAATTTTTTTGCATCTTCGTCGCTTGACGACGAGATGATCTCGGTAGCGGCCATAGAAATAAAAATACTGATTAACGCCAACGAAAGAGCTACCTTAACCGCTGTTTTCACTCTGCCCTCCTTGTTATTGTTGTCCGCCTACCCAGATCTCCGGCCCCTGGTATGGTTCACCGTGAAGAAGATAAACCCCCGGGGGCATAAAAAATCCTTCCGGCGGTTTTTGCTCATATTCTTTGCCTGGCTCTACCGAAAAACTGACCTGCTTCTTGTCGCCAAACCACAGGTTGACCTTCTTGTCAGTGTTGTTTTTTATTCTCAGGCTTTGTTGACCGGCAATCACTTGGCAGCGCGGCGAAGGAGCGTCTTTGTTGATCTCAATCGTTACAAAATTGTCTGATGAAGACTCGGCGCAAACTCCGGCGGCCGGCGACTGACTGTCAGGCTGAATTATTTCTTCCTGAATGTTCAATTCCCGAACAAATTCCTGACCGTCGACCGTGCGGCACTTGAGCGGAAAAGTCTTCTCAACGGGATTGCCCCGGCTGACGCAATCTTCAAAAGTCTTGATCTGAAAAGCCGTGGTTCTCTGAGCCCAAAAATTCCCGGCTAGCACGCCCAAAGTAACAGTCGCTGCCGCCGCCAGCCCGCCAAAGATCAGCAATTTGTTTTTGGTTATTTTCATCGCTTTTATTATAGCACTAAAACAGAATGTCAAAAATATTTTTATGAACAATGAAACCAAAAATATTTGCCGGGCGTATCATATTGTATAAAGGTCGGCGAATAAAAACCAAAAAAACTAAAAAACAAATATGCTCAAGGAGGATTTGGAAAAAAACGGAGAAATTTGTGATTACATTGATCAAATTTCCAAAGAGTTCAAAAAAGAATTTCGGGTGGCGATGTTGGAGAAGAAAGAAAAAATAATGGAAGCGGAGCTGGGTTTCATCCGAAAGATCAAGGAATTAATAAAAAAAACGGCCGACGAGCCGGAAGAAGAATCCCGGGACGAAGACGAAGAAGAGAAAAAATAGCGAACAGCAGGGAAATTTCGCTGGCATCCAGAAAGAAAAAGATACCAGCGAGGACAAAAAAGGTTAACAAAAACAGCTCCTGAAAAAGGGGCTGTTTTTGTTTTAGCGAACTTTAGGTTACGCCGTTTGCGCGGTCTTGGCCACATAACCCAGTATATGCGGATCATTCCGACTGATGTTTCGCCGGTTAATGATATACGGGCCGTAGTAATTCTGTTCACTGACGGTTATTGTCCCGCCACTGACTGCCTCCACCACCGCCACGTGGCCGAGTTTTCCGTAATTGAGCACAACCACTGATCCCTTCTTGGGAATGCGGCTGTTGATGAATTTTTTCCACTCAATGGCGTTGCCCCGGTGCTTCAAACCTGAGGCGTGCCTGGCGTAAGCCACACACTGCCCATTACCCACGCCTTTTCGCTTGGGTGCCGCTTTTTTAACCTGTTTAACAGGTTTTTTGGCTTTAATGTTCTGTTTTTGCGTTGTTTTTGCCAGAGCCGAATCTTTTTCCGTCGGAAATCCGAGACCCAAAAAGAAGAATACCAAGACCAGCAAAATAATTGACGCGATCTTAGCGCGTCTACTATTAGAAGAATCGTCTTTCTGATTGGTTAACATTTGGTAATGTTTTGCCTCCTAGAATTTAATGGTTATCAAACAAAAAACGCCCAACGGGCATCTAATGTTCAGCACAGGTTATACCAATATCAAACAGATGTCAAGATAAGCGTTTTAAATTAATCTGGTCATCTTAGTTTTAGAAAAGAGACATCCACAAAGTTTATGTTTTATGTTAAAATGAAAAACGTCGTTTAAATCTTAATAAAACAAAGACCATGAAAAATCTGCAGGAGGTATTTGACCAGATCCAGGAATTTAAAGCCACGCGCAAAGAGATTGGCCGGGAATACCGCGATGCGTTGTTGCAGGCGGAAGGCTACGAAGATCTGAAAGAAGAAATAAAAAAACTTCGCGACAAGAAAAAAATAATGGAAACGGAGGTTCAATCGCAGATGGGTTCGCGTTTTGAAACGTATGAAAAAGCGAAACTAGAAATTGAGAATCTTGAACAAACGCTGACCGACGTGGCGCTGACGAATCTAATGAAAGGCGAAAATATCAATCTCCGCGATAAAAACGACGTTAAATACGAGCCGACGTATAAAATCACGTTCAAAAAAGCAGAGTAACCCTCAGTAGCCACCATCTCACTCTGTAGCTATGGGTATTCGGCCACATTTGTCTTCCGCCGCGCTGACGATCTTCATTATGTCGTCAATCTTTGGTTCAATCGCGGTCAACTTGTTTCCGCTTTTAAGTTCTACCGTTACTTCCCGGCTGTGATTTTGAAAAGCGCTTTTAGCTTCACAACTATTGACCGCCTGTTTGATCGCTTCCCAGGATGAAATATTGACGATGGCCAGGTTTTCAAGCCGGCTGGTGATGCTCTTGCGGTCAAAATCAAAAACGCGCGGCCAGACATCCTCGGGAAATATTCTTTTAATGTCCGAAGTGTAACGAGATCCGTCTCCCGGCACCTCGTGTGAAAACCGACTGACGTCGTAAAAAGACAGTTCGTTGGGATAATTTATTTTAACCGGCCCCGACGCTCCGCTTAGCGTTATCAGTTGGCCGTTTTCAATGACGTATTCCCCGCAATTGGCCCAGACATACAACGGGAACAATTCGTTTTCGGGTTTAAGATTCTCAATCACGCAAAAATTATGACTGTCGTCCCGCGTTTTCCAGCTAAAAGACGACTGAGTCAAAAGATAGCCCGTAATAGCCTTTTCAAGTTGTTCGTTGCCGAAATTAGCCGATGAAACTTCGTTTTGCCGGGAACCGGTTAACACGCTTATGATCAGCCAGCGCTTGCCGGACGACTCGCTCTTCTGAACGATCAGGACCACCGGTTGTTTTTCCGCGGCTCCACTACTGGTCATTTCAACGATCTCACCCTGAACAAAATAAGTGTCGGCCGAGGTCTTATTTAAACCAATAATCTCAATCCTTTCAGGCCAGGGACTGGAAGTTAAGCGGCCCGGAGCTTTTGTCGGATCAGCCGTCCATTCATTCAGCAGCTCCGGAGAAACAAAATCTTTATAATTTGATTCCAGCTCCTGGGCAACTGTCGGCGAAAGCAAGGAGATGTTCTTTAATGTTTGGCCAAAGTTTTCAACCAGAGTTCGGACAGCGGGCTCGGAAGATTCAAGAATTGTGAATTTAGTCACGCAAAAAATTCCAGCCAGCACAATTAGCGCCAAGACAATCAACAGAATTTTTTTATTTTTAGATTGATGTTCTAAGGTCATATTTTACTTTTAACGTAATGTCCACCCGCCATCAACTACGATGGTTTGGCCGGTGATATAACCGGCCTGATCGGAAGCCAGAAAGACCACGGCGGCGGCAATATCCTCGGGCTGACCCATTCGCGCCAACGGGATCGCCATCTCGGTTTGTTTTTTCGCCTCTTCGGTTTGGCTGGCACCGGGAGTCTCAATCGCGCCCGGCGCCACAGCGTTGACTGTAACCCTTTTTTCCGCCAGTTCCAGTGCCAGCGCCCTGATCATGGCGTTAACGCCGCCTTTGGAAGCGCAATAATGAACCAATCCGGCAAAACCCACCAGGGAAGCAATGGAAGAAATATTGATGATCCGGCCGCCCTGAGGCATCACTTCAATCGCGGCCCGCGAGAATAAAAAGATGCTTTTGAGATTGACCGACATCACCTTGTCCCAGTCAGTTTCGGTCATTTTTACAAAAGGCACGAAAGGATAAATCCCGGCATTATTCACCAGAATATCCAGTGAGCCAAAAGTGGCCACGGTTTTTTTAACGGCTTCATCAACTTGATCCTTCTGGGAAACGTCGCACTTGATCGGCAAGACCTTAACGCCGAGCGCCTCAATTTCCTTCGCCGCGGCGTTCAAAGCAGGCTCGTCAATATCAACAATGGCCAATTGGCAGCTCTCGCGCCCCAAGGCCGAAGCGATTCCAAGGCCAATCCCTTTGCTCGCGCCGGTAACTAAAGCGATTTTATTTTTCAATGGCATATGTTTGTTTTTTAATGATAAAGTTTTGCTATTTTTATTTTAACATTTTTTAAAACATTGCCAAACAAAAAATAAAGGCACCCGAAGGCGCCTTTATATGCATATTAATATCCTAAAGGCAATTCCTGTGAGACAGGAAATGCGTTTAGAAATGAAGTAGCTTGCGAAAAGAACGCAAGCAGGAAAGTTTCCATTGCGCTCAACAGACGAGGCAATAGAACCCCCAGCACAATTATTATTGCCGCCAAACCTATTGCTTTTCGCATAACAGTTTTGGCCAAGAGAGGTTCTTAGAGACAGCCGACTTGCTGTCCCGGCTATAATAATTGTAGCCTTTCTCTCCTGCCCCAAACCGCGAGCTTGAGGCAGGAGAGAAATTTATGTTTTAAAGAATATTATATTTTATAACATTTACATATCTTTGTCAAGATTTAATTCCTACTGAAATAAAAAAAGCTGTTACCCTACAGGGCGACAGCCATAAGCACACTTTTTTGTCATAATCAGTCGCGCGTTTTGATAAATATCGCAAACCATTCCCGCCGCTCCTGGCATTCTTTCAATAGTTTGAGGCCTGCCATGCTAAGTAAACTTTTTATTTCCTGCTTGAAAATAATCATTCTTCCATGAAGCCGGTAGGCTTCAAGCACTTGCCGCGCATCTTTTTCTGAGATCTTAGGCAATTTTCCTCTGATATACCTCATCATTTCTTCTTTTTGAGCACCTGACAGAACCGGAGCCATTTGGCGCTGATTGCGAATCTGTCGTTTATCGTTGGTCGGAACAAAACCCCGGCTGGCTTTTTTGGGCAATTCTTCGGCCAGCATTAATTTTCCGCCTTTCTTCAGGCATCGGCTGATGTTTTTTAAGCAGTCTCCGGGATTATCAAAATGTCCGAGGGAAAAATAACAAAAAATATAATTAAATCTTTTTTTGAGCTTGGGCAAGTCTTCAGCGCCGAGCGTCAAATATTTGATCTTCTGATGCGGCAGTTCTTTCTTTAAATTCCTAATAACGGTTTCGCTGGTATCAATCGCAAAGGCCGATTCCAGCGATGGTTTTTCAAGGAATTTTAGGCTTTTGAAAGGATCAACTCCACAGCCGATATCAAGCACCGTGCCGCTTAGCTGAGACCGGAATTCAACATCAATGTTAAATCTTTGCCGATCCTTTTCGTCAATAAAAAATTCACCGCCGGCGTAACAGTTTTTGCAATGATTAGGCTTTATTGTTCCGTCGGCCTCTGTTCCGCAGTCAGCCGGTGACTTGATCGGCCGACCGCATCTCTCGCAGTTGGGCTTGACTTTCTGCTCTTTCATTTTTCATCGCTTCCCCCGCGTTTAGTTTCGGGTAAAAATCATAGTTTTACCATCGCCGGCCAATGTCAGATCATCGCCCGAAAGAGATAAGATTGCACCGGCATTCCAAATAGAATTGAACGCCTCTTCTATTTCCATAATGCCGACGGGGCCGGTGCAAAACATCTCGGTCATAATTAACATGCCGTTGATGGTATTGCCGCTGAGCGTAAATTTTCCGGAGATAGAGTTACAAATTCTGGCAGAAACGGAACCGTTTTTAAACTCCAATGTGTAATTAGTTCCCTCGGGCACGGCGCCGCCGTTGTAGGAGATCATCCGAAATTTTTTTCCTTCCAGATCAGCAGAATCTATCATATTATTTCCGGTTGATGTCAGCATTAGATCAACGTGTGATTTGGGCGCACCGTTTTCCAAAAGCGACACGTTGGCATCAGTCATCCATCTGAGCTGTCCATCCACCAGAATACGGGCAGACAGATCATAAGAACCGTCGGTAGCTATTTTGGAAGCATCATAATCAATGGTGAACGAGATCGGTATATTTTCTCCCTGGGTGGTTATATTCTTTTTAGCGATCACTCCTGCCGTATCTGCTTTGGTCGCGTCGCGGATCTGTATCTCCACTTGGCTGCCCGAAGGCAAAGCTATACGCTCACGATAGGATATGGTTCCGGTCAGCTGGGCTGTATTTTGTCCGGCATGGCGCTTAATACTATAAATTGCATACGCAGCGGCCGCGATCACAACAAAACCAATAATTCCCCATAAAATTTTTTTGTTCATATATTTTATTTGTTAATCTAAAATATTATACCATTATTTGTTGAAAATTTTGAATCGCTTTATTTTTTATTATAATCCTCAAACCATCTCCAGCTTAACATTCCTTGCTTCACTCCATTATTTGAATAACTAAAATATGACTCATTTTCGTCTAAACCTAAATGGGCGGTATGTATTTGATACGCCGCTCCTTGCTCGTCTATCAAAACTAAATAATAGAATGGTCCTGATCCCCAAACCTTAGCGGATAAGCCCTGCTCAGTCACAACAATAAATTTATTTAGAGCGAAGGTTTTACCTTTAAGCTGTGTTTCCACGACGAGACCTTTCTCTGTAAAATACCTCATTCCATCAGTCGTATTATCAATAGCCTCATTACTAACTAATTGATTCTTGATATCTTTTAGCAGTGGGCTGCAATGATCCGGATCGCTGCCTTTTGCAATATACATATTTTTCTCAAGCAAAATTTTGGCATTTTTCAGTTCCGCGGGAATAATTAGCTCTTCATCGGTGTAAACACACCGAACGAGCTTAAAACCATAGAAAGCGATATGATATGATCCGCACAGTAAGACAGATAATACAGCCACGCCAATAAATGGTTTTAATAATTGAAAGAATTTACTGGATGCCGGCCTGATATTTTCTGCTGGTTGGGAAATTTGTTTTTCTTTTTTGAATAAGCCCGTCAGAAACGCGTATATCAAACATACTGGACTAAAAATTATCCAGATCGGAGCTGTAAATATAAAACCAATTCCCAAAACATAAAGTGAAAGCAGCGAACCAATTGCTACCCCGATTGCCACTTTCCATTGTCTCCACAATAAGCGCAGGATCGGCAAATAAAGAGCAGTAAATATAATTGCCGCGAACGAAGAGACTATTTGCAAAGGAATAAATCGTAAAACATAAAAACTAAATAATAAATAGAAGCCAATGTAGCCGAAATAACTCACTATAAGTTTTTCTAATTTACGCCCGCTGGACGGTTTTATTGACTCAGCCTGATTCTCAGTTGCTGATTTAAGACTATTCATATTTTTTTAAATTCTTTTTTTGCCTTTTTAACAAATTTTCCAAAACTTCGATCCTTCTCTCTTTTTTCAAACGAAGACATCTCATAATATTCGGCCTCTTTTTTGAGACTAATGTAATTGGAATATTTTTCTTCATCCAATTTTCCAGATTTTACGGCATTGATAACTTCACAACCCGGCTCGTGAGCGTGCGTGCAGTCAGCGTATTTACACTTCTGAGCCAGCGCGGTGATCTCGTCAAAAAAAGCATCAATTCCCTGGCCGACATCGGTCATGCCAACCTCACGCATTCCGGGGTTATCAATCACGATGCCGCCATCTTCCAAAAAATACATCTGCCTTCCCGTGGTAACGTGCTTTCCCCTACCCGAGTAAGAACTGATGTCTCCGGTTCTTATAATACTTCCGCCAAGCAACTTGTTAATCAATGACGACTTCCCGACGCCGGACGAGCCGAGAAAACAATAAGTTTTACCTCTTTTTATATAGTCCTTTAACTCATCCAACCCTTCATTATTCACAGTGCTGGTTGAGATTATATCAATATCCAGAAATCTCTTTCTCAGTTGAATTAGTTTTTCATTCAATTCTTCTTTGGAAAGCAAATCAATTTTATTTAGGATAATCGCCGGTTTCACTCCGCCGTTTTGGGCGATGGCAAAATACCTTTCAAAACGATTCAAACTATAATCCCGATCCATTGACTCAATAACGAAGGCGATATCAATATTGGTAGCAATAATCTGGATTGCGTTTTTCTCGCCTGCCTTGTTTTTGTCTCCATATTTTTTTTTAATCATCGTCAATCTGGGCAATATAGCCTGAATAATAGCGTGATCGTTATCCGGTTCAGTGATCGCCACCCAATCGCCGACCGCCGGATAATCTTCTCTGTCTGCAGCTTTAAATAGTTGCTTACCGGTTATCCTGGCGAGGTATTCGCCTTTGGCATTTTTAACTTTATATGCTTCCTTGAATTCAGAAATAACCCGGGCAACGGCAAAATCACCCAGTCCAAGCCGGTTTCTATTTTCTTCAAAAAACGAGTTATAGCCTAAATCTTCAATTTTAATTTCTTTTTCTTTTTCCATAAGTTTTTAGATTATACCAAAAAACCGCTTTTTAAGCAATCTTTTGTTCGCAAACTCTTATTGTCGCTCGGCTATTTCTTTCAGTTTTTTTAATGCCTTTGGCCAAGCTTCGTCGAACATTTTTACGTATTCATCCGCTACATCCACTTCAATAAAAACTTCGGTCGTTCCGTCTTTTTCTTTCAATGAATAACTTTCAAATGCCGGCGTCCATTTTTTAGCCTCCTCGCTTTCCGTATCTTCCGATCCATCTATGATAATACCGAGGTGTTCAACCGAAATAAACTCATTTGGACGATTTTCAACAACGCGACTCACCATTCCGCCTTCCAGGCCGGTTTCGGGATCGGGCCCCAAAAAAAGCATTTTTGAACCCTTGCTCCAGTCGCCTTTATAGTAAGAACCTGCGGGATTAAAAGCGTTTGTCCATTCCCGAAATGTTTTATCTCCAAGCATAATTTTCCAGACTTTTTCCGCGGGCGCTTTAATCAAAATTGAAAAGTTCTTTTTTTGCATATTTTTATAATGTTAAAGATTAACGCGCAACCATACTCCCAGAGGCGCCTGTTGTCAATGCCGCTCTTCGCCAATCGCCACTGACTCTTGCAAAACGATAATAATATATTGACATACGATAAATATAAGATATTATGTAAGTACTAATGATTAAACACATTCTATGAAACGAGGATCAACGAACTTCTTAAGATTTATAATTTTTCTTATCGGAATAGGCGTTCTCGCTTTATGCTTCTTTGCTCTACCGGCGATGTGGAAAGGAGGGTCGGAAGAATTCCCAACGGCTGGTCGCGCGATATTTCTGATTATGATCGGTATGTATGCATCGGCTATACCTTTCTTCGTCGCGCTGTGGCAGACGCTCAAACTATTAAGCTATATTGATCACAACAAAGCTTTTTCTGATCTGTCTGTAAAGGTATTGAGGAATATAAAATATTGCGCGGCCATTATCGCTGTTTTGTATATCGCCGGCGTTCCCCTGCTGCTTCCGATCGCCGAGGCGGATGACGCTCCGGGTCTTATAATTATCGGAATGGTCATAGCTGGCGCTCCGATTGTCGTCGCGGTTTTTGCCGCGGTTCTGCAAAGATTGCTGCAAAATGCTATAGATATAAAATCAGAAAACGATTTAACAGTTTAAAGAATATGGCGATATCAATTTATGATCTTCTAAATAACTATATTAAGTCAATTCTGTGAAAAAAGGTTCAATAATATTTCTTCAGATAGTCATTGCGCTCATCGGCATCGGCGTTCTTGCCGCTCTGCTTTGGGAACCCCACCTTGAGGGTAGGAATGCGCAAGCCACGCTCTTTGAGATCTACTTCAAAGATCCGTTCCTGGCATATGTATATTTAGCGTCTATCTCGTTTTTTGTGGCGCTCTATCAGGCATTCAAAATTTTAGGATATGCCGGACAGAATAAAGTATTCTCGCAAGCAGCTGTGAAAGCCTTGCGAACTATAAAATACTGCGCGATGATTCTCATCGCTTTTATTATGGGAGCAGAAATCCATTCCTTTATAGTTGTGCGCGGCCATGATGACGTTGCGGGCAGTGTTATGATGGGTTTTTTTCTAATGCTCTCCTCTGCCATAGTTGCCGCTACCGCCACCGTGTTTCAAAAACTTTTGCAAAGAACCATAGAATTGAAATCAGAAAATGAATTAACAGTCTAAAGAAAAAATATGGCAATTATAATCAACATTGATGTGATGCTGGCTAAGAGGAAAATGAGCGTTACCGAGCTCGCCCAAAAAGTCGGCATAACGATGGCCAACATTTCCATATTGAAAAACGGAAAGGCAAAAGCCGTCCGGTTATCGACACTGGAAGCAATCTGCCAGGCTTTAGACTGTCAGCCCGGGGATATTTTGGAATACAAAAATTAGCTTTTTTGCGTTCAGTTTCGCAAATAAAAAAGAGGACGGTTTTAGGCCGTCCTCAGTATTATATGCTAATGTACTACTCGTAATCCCTATCGCCGAAGTCTTGATCGGTTTCTGAAAGACTTGGTTTGAAAACGGCAATGACGAGACAAAGAGAGCCATAGTTTCATGCTTAGGCTCGAACCTCTTCATAAAAGACCGAAAAATCAAGCTAGAACTATATCCTTTCTTAAAAACAATATCTGAAAATAAGACAATTGCGGAAAGAGAGCTTGAAAATGTTAGAACCTCTAAAAACGCCCAAAACAAAAGAAAAAACAGGAATGCTATCCCTGTTCGTCCTACTGGGCTCCCGAATTAAAACCTTCGCAAGCTTTTGAAATCATTTTGCCAAATCTGATACACAAATCCAAGAAACGAAACCTGAACTGAACCGCCTCGCTTCGCTCGGCGGAACGTTCGGGCGCGGCGGAATTCCCCCCACACCCCCCTTCCGCCGCGCCCTCGCTTTGAAAGCCGCCGCCATTCAGATTTCGCTTCGCGAAATACGCCGCAAGGAAACCGTTTACTTTTCCTAATTTTTGGTGTAGCATTGAAGTAATAGAAAGATAATATCACTAATACTTTAATTCTACTACTACGATATTAGTTATGTCAAATATTACCAAAAATTTAAGAAAGTTAAGGGAGGCCAAAGGGCTTTCCCAAGAAAGGTTGGCGAGATTGGCCGATGTCGCCAATAATACAATTATTAAAATTGAAGCTGGTAAAAACCAGAATCCGACGCTTGATACCCTCAAGAAAATTGCAAAAGCTCTTGAGATAAGCGTTGATGATTTAATCAAATAATTTTATGGAACAAAAAATTAACAAATATAAACTTTGGTATAAAATTTTCTTAACAGTAGGATTATTTGGGTTAGTAGATATTGTGGTGGGTGTGCTTCTCAAAAATGCAGGTACAGGCTTTGGGCAAGATGGCGGTGGATTAACATTTATGATCATCTACGCCTTCAAATATCTTTTTGGCACTAAAGTTGCCGTTGCATTTTTGCCTTTTATAATGATTATTTCTACAACCTGGTTTATTTGGCTTGGTGTTTCTGCAGTGTTGCGTAGAAAAATTAAAAAACTTGAAAAAGAAACTAGCGTAACTAATAAAGCAGAATCAGAAAAGCCAGTTGTTAATAATTAAAACAATATGAGTAACAAGAAAAAAATATACATCGGTTTAGGAATAGCACTTCTTCTTTTGGTTGCTTTTGGCATCTACAATAATCCTGACCGGAAAGCAGCAAAGATTGATGCTGAGTTAGCAAGCATATTTGAGGATATGAATTCAACGCTTGTTGAAGTTGTGCAGGCGGCACAAGAAAATCAAGTTTGCTTTGAGGACGAATCATTGAAAGGACAATCGGCCGAATGTGTAATAAAATTGCGTCAAATTCAAGATACTTTCCGCACAGCTGACAAAGAGAACGTTGCAAAACTAGAAGCATATTACAACAAAAATCAATTCACTCTCGATGATGAAACAAGAAAGATGATTGAAAATAGTCTTCGGCTATACAAATCAAGCCACTATTCTGATGTAATGACTGCTTACGACCAATTCTTTACTGCCTATATTGAATGGCATAAATATTTCCGAGATTATGTCGGAATAAGGGGTGTAGATAACCTCTCCGAGAGTGAAATAATGCAAGCAAAATATTTAGCAGAAGATATTGTTGAGGCTGAAGAAAATCTGGAATTAAAGAAAAACGCTTTCAACGACTACATGAATGAGAATTTTGATAAAGAATTTATAGAAGCTCTAACTAATTACGCGCAGAGTCTAAAGAAGTAGGATGATTGACCGAAATGAAATCGAGACCAAAGCAAAAGAATTTGAAATCCACGAGGCAAATGTTGAGCGTGATTATGTTTTTGGTTGGTTAATTTTTGGAATTTTTACAGCGAGCAATCTCAAAGATTCTATTTTCTTAAAAGGCGGAAACGCTCTCCGTAAGGGATATTTTGAGAACACTCGATACTCCACAGACCTGGACTTCGGCATTCCAGGGGACATAAACCCACAGCTTTTACTTCAGGAAATTAACCAAGTCTGCGACCTCATCCATGAAAAGGCAGGGATAAACTTTGTAAAAGAAAGAAACCACGTTGAAGAAAAATTTCCACCCGGTGAAAACGCCCCGTTGCCCGACTTAAAAGTCTGGGAGATAGAGGTATACTTCAAGGATTTCTATGGCAATCCTGAAAAGTTTGTTCTTAAGATTTCAATGGATCTCACGCGGTTTGACAAAACAATCTGCGAGCCAGTAATGGTGCCGCTCATTCATCCATACTCTGACGCGGAAAGCATTGCCTGCCAAATTCGGTGCATGAAATTGGAAGAAATAATTGCGACCAAACTCAAGTGCCTGATGCAGAGGCAAAATGCCCCCGACCTTTTCGACTATGTTTATTCTATTCAGTTATTAGGCGGAAGCCTCAACAAGGAAGAGGTGCGGGAGATGCTTGTTCAGAAAACGATCTTTGATCGCAACCCCTACATGTTAAAAAGCATTCTTGCCGCAACCGATTTTGATTTCTTTAGGAACGCATGGGCAAAATCCGTCATCTGCGCAAAGCGGTATCTGATTAAAATTGAGGATGCAGTTTCTGCCTTTGTTCAAGACTTGGAAAATCTTTTTGCGGGCATAGAGGATAATGGATACGCCCAGTTTGCTTACTTTCCCGTAGAAGCCAGGTCTGCAATCTTGAAAGCCGCTAGGACCAAGACCCGCCTTAAGGTCAGATACAAAGGCGAAGAGCGTATAGTTGAGCCTTATGCCCTGAAATACATGCAAGCACGCAACAGAGACCCTAAAGAATATCTGTATGTTTACAACTGTTCAGGAGGCAGCAATCCTCCGGGTTGGCGGCAGTTCATTTCTGAAAACCTGCAATCCATAGAAAATACCGAAGAGCAATTTGAACCGCAGTATCCCATTGAG
>Ga0265297_10008014_pt1 | contig 14306 bp, 15 predicted proteins | sample Munlanlwell13791_FD_192502 | JGI IMG/M metagenome (GOLD analysis project Ga0265297, IMG submission 192502) | Leachate microbial communities from a municipal landfill in Southern Ontario, Canada - Leachate well 137-91 | ecosystem: Engineered > Solid waste > Landfill > Unclassified | place... | reverse complement strand
GGGCCTCCTATAAACGCATAAAATAAAGGCGCAACTATCCCATCCATGGTGCTCTCCGCTACGGTCTCAACGCTCGCCCGGATTACCTGCTCTTCATCCATGGCCCCGGTATCCCTTCCCACAATCAAAGAAAGGTTCTCTCTGGCTGAAATTACATCGCCTTTTTTCAGGAATCTGCCAATTTTCCCGGCCTCATCCGCAAGGGCCTTCGTAGAAACCGAGAAATAAATCATCAGCACTGAGACGGTAAGAAACAGCGCCGGATGTATGGACAAACTTAAAGCCAGGACAGCCCATGTGAAGAAAACCGCGGCTGAACCTGTCAGAAAAACCAGTATCGCACCGGTCAGCCTCCTATTATACCCCTCCCTGTTCAATACGCGCTCGAGAACCTCCACGAACCTGCCCATTACCCTGACCGGGTGCCAGCGGAACTGGGGATCGCCCGCCGCAAGATCCAGCAGGTAAGCACATGGTATGATAAACATCGCGCAGTTCACAATCCCGCCTCCATAATACTGTATAACAAATCCATTTTGATATTCCTTCTTACCAGAAAAGCGAGCTTATCAAACTCCTTTTCTGCGTCTTGCGACACCGGTTTTAACGAAGAAAAACCCATCCTCCCCCTGACCCGGTTAAGAAAATTCCTGCGGAATTCTCCGGAATCAAAAAGGCCGTGGATATAAGTACCCCAGACCCTGCCTCCTTCCAGACCTGCGCCGTCAAAACGGATTCCCGCTCCCCTGCATCGCCCAACCTTAAAAACAGGAGCCGCCTTTTTTCCTGAAATAACACTCTTGCCGTGGTGTATCTCATAACCACGCACCTTTAATCCGGTAGAAACCTCTTCCCCGGACACCTGTGCAGCGTCTTATTGCCGTCAAAATATGTAACTACGGGCAAAAACCCCAGCCCCGCACTCATTCTCCTCTTTGACTCAACCGACTTACGGTCGTATATCCGCCTACCCAGCATCTGGTACCCCCCGCAGACGCCGATGAGCACAAGATCCCGGTTCCTTTCAAACGCTTCCGCTATCCTGCCCGCCATCCCGGTCTTTTTTAGATAATCCAAATCAGAGATCGTACTCTTGCTTCCGGGGATAATGATTACATCCGGCCTGCCGAGATCATCTCCGCACCCCACATAACGCAGGCTGACGTCCGGTTCATTCTCCAACGGGTCAAAATCGGTAAAGTTCGATATATGCGGAAGGTTAATTACCGCTATATCCACTACACCGCCGCCTCTTTCCGCATACGCCTGTTTTTCAAGCGGCACGGAGTCTTCCTCGGGAATCTTTATATCCTTAAAATACGGAATTACGCCCAATACCCTAACCCCGGTTCTTCTCTCAAGGAAATCTAACCCCGGTTTAAGCAGCCTTTTATCCCCCCTGAACTTATTGATAATAAAACCCTTGACCGTTTTTTTCTCTTCCGGTTTCAGCAAATCAAGCGTGCCGGAAAGCCAGGCAAAAACTCCCCCTTTATCAATATCCCCCACCAGGATAACCGGTGAATGAACGCGCATTGCCATGCGTATATTCACGATATCGTGAGAGCTCAGGTTGATCTCGGCCGGGGATCCGGCCCCTTCGATAACCATCGTATCGTACTGCCCGGACAGGCGCCGGAAAGAGGACAAAACTATGCTTTCCGCTGTCTTCTTATAGCGCACGTACTCATAAACCGACATATTCCGCGCGGGAACGCCGCTTACCACTACCTGCGCCCTTCTGTCCGACATCGGCTTGAGCAATATGGGGTTCATATCCGCGCAAGGCGCAAGTCCTGCTGCCTGAGCCTGTACCGCCTGAGCCCGGCCCATCTCTTTACCGTCGGCGGTAACGAATGAATTCAAAGCCATGTTCTGCGCCTTGAAAGGACAGGGGCGTAAGCCATCCTGCAGAAAAATACGGCATAAAGCGGAAACGATTACGCTTTTACCGACTCCCGAACCGGTGCCGCATACCTGGATAACCATATTAACCCTGCCCTAAAATAATATCCAATTCCCGGAGCAGGCGCAAATTATCGGCACGCCCCCTTACCGCTATCCTGCAATATTTATCGCTCAATCCGGGAAAATCCGCGCAGTCCCTTATCAACAGGCCTCTTTTTGCCAGGATTCTTTGCAGCTTGCCGGAGGAAATGCCGTTTTCTATCTTCAGCATTATAAAATTCGCCCGGGAAGGGAAAGGCCTTACCCCTCTTGCCATAATGAGCCTCTTGTACAGGAAATCGCGTTCTTCGATAATTTCTCTTCTGCTCAAAACACGAAAACTTCTTTCCTTCAGGACCGCCTCTCCGGCTGCCTGCGCGAATACATTCACCGGCCATGGCTGGCCAAAATCACGCAGGCTTTTAATCATCGCCAGGCTGCCTACGGCGTAACCCAACCTCAACCCCGCCAGGCCAAAAAACTTGGTCATCGAACGCAGTACCAGGAGATTGCCCGCGCCCGGAGCGCTCTTAACCAGGCTTTCCTCCTCTTCGAGGTCAATAAAAGCTTCATCCAGGACTAATATCGTCTTCTTGCGCCGCAGAACAGCGGCAAGAGACTCAATATCCTCTTTCGGGGTCAATACTCCGGTAGGATTGTTGGGATTGCAGAAAAACAACGCATCTGCACATGACGGAATATTCTCTGCAATCTCTTTTATATCCGGCACAAACCGGTTTCGTTCCCTGGTGAAAAAAGGCCTAACCCTGGCCCCTGCTTCCAAAAGCGCCTTACTATACTCTCCAAAAGCTGGCATAATCACAACAGCCGACTTTATACGAAAAGCCCTGACCAGCCGGTGGATTATTTCCGCCGAACCGTTCCCCGCGGCAATATGCCCTTCCTCTACCCCCAGGCGCCCGCTTAATGCGCCCAGTAACTTCGAACATCTTACGTCCGGGTATCTCGCTATCCCGCTCAAGCTTTTACCTACGGCTTTAACTACCGCCGCGGGAACAGGGCGGGCATTCACATTCGAGCTGAAATCGACGATATCTTTTTCCCTGATCCCGAAGGCCCGGGAAGCCCATTTCAGATCACCTCCGTGCGCTAAGGCCCCCGGAATAAACTTCATCTCATAAACAGGAAAAAGGAAAGGCAGACCAGCTCGCTTACTTCATTCAGGGCCCCTAAGATATCCCCCGTAACCCCTCCGATTCTCCTGTTCAACCAGAATAAAGAAATAAATACAAAGAATAAAAAAGGCATAATCCAGATAAAAACCCCAAGGCGGAGCAGGAATGAGGCTGTGAAAACGAATATAAAGCTCGATAAAAAAAACTCCCTCTTACCGCAGTTCTCCACGAATACCCTGCCGAACCCCCCCGTCTTCCTGGCGTAAGGGCACAAACAGGCAGCGCATACCATCGCCCACCTTCCCGCAACCGGGGCTAAAAGCAGGGCGGCAATACGCAAAGAATCCGGCGTCTCATTAAAAACGGCTATCTTCGAGACGATAAGCAGAACAAGGAGAATAACGCCCTTTGCCCCGCAATGATGGTCTTTCATTATTTCAAGCGTCTTCTCCCTCCCGCAGCCGGCACTGAAACCGTCGGCGGCATCGACAAAACCTTCCAGATGCAGCAAGCCGGAGAGAAAAGCCCACAAAACTATTACCAGCACAGAAACAAACAGGGGAGAAAAAAACAAGGACGAAAGCGCGTACGCGCAAGCCAGGATAAGGCCTATAAACAAGCCGGCCAGAGGGAAAAACCCCATCGCTTTTCCGAGCTCACGCGGATCTGCTTCCCCTTTGCCGGAAAAAGGAAACACGGTAAGAAAAGTTACCGCAGCAAGAATCCTTTTCAGAATAATCATTCTTTCTCCCGGGAGATGCCCGCCCCGTCAAAAGTCGCCATTTCGTTCAATACCCTCGTTCCTGCCTCAATAAGGCTGATCCCGATACAAGCCCCGGTCCCCTCACCCAGGCGCATCTGTAAATCGAACATGGGTGCCAGCCCCATCCATTTCAATGCTACGGCATGCCCTTTTTCCACGGAATCATGGCTGGCAAAAAGATAATCCCGGGACAAAGGGGATATCTGCGCGGCAATCAGCGCTGCGCTCGCCGTGATAAACCCGTCGATCACCACGGGGACCCTTTTTGCCGCCCCGGCAATGATTACCCCCGCCAAAGCCCCTATCTCGAATCCCCCTAATTTCTTCAAAACATCGAGAGGGTCATGCGGGTCCGGATTATTCACTCTGACCGCTTTCTTGACTACATCGGTCTTCAATTTCAGCCTTTGATCATCTATGCCGGTACCTCTTCCGGTCACGTCTTCCGCTTTTGCCCCGGTAATACAGCAGGTTATCGCGCTTGCCGAAGTAGTATTTGCTATGCCCATTTCTCCCAATCCGGCTATATCTATCCTCCCGCGGGCATATTCGCCTTCGAATATTTCCATGCCTGCGCGCAAAGAAGCTATTGCCTGCTCTTCGCTCATCGCCGGACCCCCGGCGATATTCCCGGTACCGCGCGCTATCTTCTTATCTATAAAATTCACGTTCCCGGTCTTTATGTTCTCGATGCATCCGATATCTGCGATAACCACCCGCGCGCCAGCATGCCTGGCAAGCACATTGACCCCGGCACCGCCTTCCAGGAAATTATAAATCATCTGTCCGGTCACCTCCTGCGGGAAAAGGCTCACCCCTTCGCCTGCCACTCCATGGTCTCCGGCCATAGTGAATATAACCTTGTTTTTTATGCAGGGCCTGGGGTTTCCGGTAATCCCTGCGGCCTTCTTTGCAAAATCCTCCAGCCTGCCAAGGCTGTGTTTGGGCTTAGTCAGGCTATCCAGCCTTCTTTGGGCCTCAAGCATGGCGCCCTCATCCAAAGGCAGGATAGAAGGAAGCAGTTCCTTACGCCAATTCATCTGGGCCCTCCTTTTATCTTTATGGGAATACCGGCAACCATGTAAAAAACCTCATCTGCGTACCTGGCGATCTCCTGGTTGCATGAACCGGCGATATCCCTGAACAACCTGCCAAGCCTGTTTTCCGGCACCAGCCCGCAGCCAACCTCGTTAGAAACGATGACCGCCGTCGCCTTGCCTTTCTTGATCGTCTCCGCTGCCTTTTTTACCTCGGATTTAATTGCCTCTTCTTTCGCCTTGCGCATGAGCAGCCCGGAGACAAACAGAGTAAGACAATCGATAATCAACACACGGTTCTCTTTCGTTTCCCGGCTTAACAGGCAAAGCAGGTCCGGCGAAGGCTCTATGGTCTTCCAGGAAGACGGCCTGTTTAAACGATGCAGCCTTACGCGTTCCTCCATCTCCCTGTCTTGGGGAATGCAAGTTGCGATAAATACTTTTTTCTTCTTTATCTTCGAGGCAATCTTTACGGCAAGGGAGCTCTTTCCGCTGCGTGACCCCCCGGTTATAAATATAAGCTTTCCCATAATATCTCCATAGACTCTTCGAAATCGCTCTGCGCGAACACCTCCAAAGTCAATACTCCGGCATACCCTCTGCGCATAAGAAACCCCGCTATATCCTTTAACATCCCCTGATTGAGGTATTTCAGGGAAACATGGTCTTTTGCCCCGTTCACCCCGTGAAGATGGATTACCGCAATGCTCTCAAAATACTTTTCCAGGTGCGCCAGCGGATCCAGCCCCATAACCAGAAGGTGCCCTATATCGGCGCATACGGAAAAACCGCTCTCCAGGACTTGCCCGCCGATGTAATCGAAAGGATAGCTTAAATTCTCGACCGCTACCTTGACAGGAGCGATTATATTGCCTGCGGCTATTTCTTTAAGCGAAATGCCGGCATATTCCTGCCATGCCGGGATATCCCGCGGAGAGCTTTCCGGCAGGTTAAGATGCAGAATATAGGCCTTAGGGGCAAGCGCACAGACCTGCCGGGAAATAGACCTTATGCAGGAAATCGATTTAGCCCTCTCTCCCGCCAGGCTGCTTCCCAAATTCAAATCCAAAGGCAGATGAACAGTATAGCTCAGGTCACACCCTGCGCCTATACGCCTCAGCTCATCCATCTCTTCATCTGCGGGGATATTGCCGGATTGCTCCGACTCGAACAATACGAGCTCAACGTCGTCTATAAGCCCCTTCAGCCTGCGTACGTTTGAGATAATGTCTTCCGGCCATACGTACGAAGTAGTGCCGACCCTGAAAGGAAGCTTGAGCCTGCGCCTCAAACCCGCTGCCCCTGTCTCCATCTACACCCCCGTAAAACAAAAAAATCCTTAAGCAAAAAGCCTAAGGATAGCACCCTGTTTTACTTAATCCTTCCGCGAGGAAATCATTTTTCCGCATATACAGGCAGGTCTTCTGGCTCCCGGATCAAACTACTGGCCATCCCTTCCCATCCTGAAAAACGGACAGTGGCCTGATGGTTTTCGTCCCCGGTTACAGCGGCGGGACCGCATCCGATTCACAATTTCTTGCCTACGGATTTCCCTTGATCCTGTATTTCTAATTATTATATTAATTTACCATCCGGAGTGATTTTGTCAACATAATTAACAAATCATAACTCCACGCCTTTTCTGGCCTTGACCCCCTTCCTGTAATAATGTTTGACTTCGTCGATCCTGCTGACCAAATCGGCGCATTTTATAAGTTTTGCCGGGGCATAGCGCCCGGTTAATACCAGCTCGGTCTTCCGGGGAACTGAGACAACCACCTGCAGTACATCCTCCAGGCGGAATAAATTCAATTTCAGGGCGACATTCACCTCATCCATAATCACCATGCGGTATTTGCCTTCCCGGACCGCCCTCCTGACCGCCTCAAGCCCTTTTTCCGCCAGGACCTTATCTTCGCTGCAGGGGTCTTTCCTGATGAAGCAATCCCTGCCGAACTGCTCTACTTTTATGTTCTTTATCCGGCTTAGAGTACGGTGCTCGCTGTAAGGGCGGCCCTTGATAAACTGCGCCATGTAAACTTTCAGCCCGGCGCCCGCCGCCCTGACGGCCAGGCCGATCGCCGCCGTAGTTTTACCTTTCCCGTTTCCCGTATAAATATGGATCATCCCGACACCGCCCTCCAGCCGGATATTCCCAGGGCGCACAAGGAGAGGACGATGATCCCGGCACAAAAGATTCCCGCAATTATCGAAAAGAAGGCGTAACGGAAACGTATCTTGAACAGGGATGCCGCGATTACCCCGCTCCAGGCCCCGGTTACGGGCAAGGGTATGGCCACGAATAAAAAGAGCCCCAATGCCTCATAGCGCTGTATGATGTCTGCTTTTCTTCTGGTACGTTCGAATACCCAATCAAAGAATCCGGAACAAAACTTGAACCTCCTCAGGGAAGCGGTAACCGGTTTCAAGAGAAAAAGCGCGGGAGCGACGATCAGGCAGTTGCCTGCGACTGAAAGCCAAAATGCCCTGGCAAATCCCATCCCCAACGATAGCGCCAAGGGGATCGACCCTCTTAATTCCGAGACCGGAAGGGCGGCTACGGCCATCACCGCGTAATCGCGCGGGAGGACAGTCAGCAAACGCCAAAGGTGGTCAAGCATGCCTGAAACCTTTCATGAATTGAGCCAGCATGAAGCGCATAAAGCGGAGCGTATCGAAGAAAGGATTGATCTGGCTTTTTTGCCCCGAATAGATGGTTTTAATCGATACGGATTCTATCTTGAAACCCGCGCGGGCAGCTTCGATCAGAATCTCTGACTCCGTCTCGTATTTGGAAGTGGAAAGTTTTATCTTTTGCATAACTTCTTTTCTTATGAGACGGAATCCGCATTGGGTATCCGGTATCCTCTGCCCCGTAACGAACGAAATCATCCAGGACATAAAATGGTTAGTAAAGACGCGCAGCAAGGGCATGCCCCCTGTTTTTTCCATGCGGTTACCGGCAACGATACCGCAGTTGGAAGATTCCGCCTTGGAGATAAAACTTTTTATGTCATCCACGGAATGCTGCCCGTCCCCGTCCATGCTGATCAACGCGTCGAATCCTCTCGAGACGGCAAAAGAATACCCTTTTACCAGAGAAGCCCCTTTCCCCGCGTTAGAGAAATTACGCAGGACTTCTGCGCCCGCCCGGGTTGCCGCCTGCACCGTATCGTCCGTAGAGCCATCATCGACGACGATTGCCTCCAGGCCCGCCCGGCGTATGCTATCTACCAGCCCGGCAATCGCTCTCGACTCATTATAAGTTGGGATAATAACGCAAGTATTCATTATTGTTCCACCCAGAACCTGCGGAAGACATACCACTGGTCCGGGTAAGTACGTATATACCTTTCGAAAGTTTCCCTGTAGATTTCGATGATCTTCTTCAGATCCTTTTCCTTGTCCCCGCAGGGGGTAAACTCAACCGCTTTCTCGATCCTCAAAGTAAAGCTGTCATCCGGGTTCCTGAGCATAAAACCCGGGACAATGCTTGCCCCCGTCAGCAGGCTCAGGGCCGCCGGCCCTTCCGGGAAATGCATCGGCTTTCCGAAAAGATCGACGATAAGCCCTTTTTCTGTAAAATCCCTGTCCCCCACCAAAGCGAGCATGTGGTTCTTCCTGAGTGCGGCGATACAGCTCCTTACCGCTTTTCCCATAGGGATGACGTTAACCCCTTTCCGGGACCTCTGCGAAACAAAGAAATTATCCACGTCCTTGTTCTTGTGCGGGAGGGCTACCGCCCAAAACGGGTAACCAAGCTGCGCCAGGACAACGCCGCCCAACGCCCAATTGCCCAAGTGCGCGGTCAATACTATTACGCCCTTGCCTTTGGCCAATGCCTGGTCAAAATAAGCGACATTCTCCAGTTTTATATTCCTGCTTATGTACTGCCTGTCAAGCTTTTCAAAACGGAAGAAATCAACAAGGTATTTGGCAAAATTCCTGAAGACATTCCTGCTTATTTTATCCAGGCGTATATTCTTCTCTCCGGCGAATATCTCCTTCAGGTTATTCTTCACAAACCGCCTGTCCCGAAAGGCCAGCAAATAATGTAAATCGGCGAGAAAAACGGCAAGAGCGTAAGCCAATTTTACGGGAAGGGCCAAAGCTACAGATTGCGCAAGACGATAGAGGTAATAATTCAGCACTTTTACGTATTAAGAATGAGTTTAGCTATATCCATGCTGGCTTCCGGTTTTGCTATCCCCGCGGCGGACACCTTTAACCTTTCCAGCTTGTTCTCGTCGCCCAGCAAGTCATCTATCACGAAAGATATCTTCTCGGGGTCATCGACCTTGACTGCCGCGCCCTTGCTGGTCAGGAAATCGGTGTTATTTGCCTCCTGCCCGGGTATGGGTTTTACGATTACCATGGGGAGCCCGGAGCTTAACACTTCTGCCGTAGTCACTCCGCCCGGCTTGGATATGATTATTTTGGACACCTGCATCAATTCATGTATATTTTGCACGAAACCGAATAAATGAATATTCTTTTTGTAATCCTTTATTTTACGCTTGAGGGAACTGTGCAATTTCTTGTTTGTCCCGGTAACGATAAGCTCCTGAATATCGTGCCTTGACCTTTCAAGAGACCTTACTATTGTCTTGATCGGGCCAAGCCCCTGCCCTCCGCCCATAATCAATATTACGGGCTTCCCGGGGTCGATTCCCAGCCTGCGGAAAATCTCATCTTTATCCGTTTTCTGGTTGAACTTATGGTCAAAAGGTATGCCGTAAGATTTTATTTTTGCTGCCGGGATCCCTTTCCTGGCAAGGCGTTCGGACACCTCCTGGGAAGGGGTAATATAATAATCCACCGTATCATACACCCAGTAAGAATGCGGGATATAATCCGTAAGTACCGCTACCAGGGGCAGGCTGGAATTATAAACTCTTTTGTAATCTGCGACCATGCCGCAGGGAAACGCCTGGCTGCAAACCACTACATCCGGCTTGAAGCCCTCGAACAGCTTCCTTAATTTAGGAGAGTTCGACTTATGCACCCTTTTCTTGATCCTCTCCAGAGCCTTGGCTACCTTGGGGTTATCGTAAAGGTAATCCCAGACCTTGGGCGTATACTTGATTACCTCCATATAAATACGGTTGATTACCTTTTCGGATATGGGATTCGTATAGTTGAAGGCATTGATATTCATGATCTCGCACCCCGGGGATAGCGACTTGATAGCCTTCTCTACCGCCATGGTGGCGCTGCGGTGCCCCGAGACTTCCGATATGTACATCAAGATTATGCGTTTAGGTCGCATGGCTGGAGTCAGACTCTGCCTTCCTTGCAGATTTCCAGGAAAGTATCCGCTATGTGCGGGCAGAATTGGCGCCCGCTCAAGCTCCTGATTTCGTTTACCGCTTTTTCCTTAGGCAATGCCGGGCGGTAGGGCCGGTCCGAATTCATGGCGTCAAATGAATCCGCCACGGAGATTATGGAGGCAATCAGGGGGATCTGTTCCCCTTTCAGCCCGTCGGGATACCCCTTGCCGTCAAAACGTTCGTGATGGCATTTAATGCCCATCATCGAACCTTCAAGCTCCTTGATCGGCTTTAGTATGTTTACCCCGATCATCGGGTGCTCCTTTATGCGGTTACGTTCCCCGACAGTCAAGGCGTCCCTTTTGTTCAGGATGTATTCCGGGACCCCGATCTTGCCGATATCGTGCAGCAGGCTGGCAATATGCAGGTTTTCCATGAAACCGGAATCGAAATCCCGTCTATTCTTCCTGGCAATTCCCTTGGCTATCTCCAGGCTCAAACTGGTAACCCTGGTGGTATGGCCGTGCGTATAGTGGTCTTTGGCCTCGATAGCCGCGGCCAGCGCGATTGTCGTACGCACAAACAACTGGTGCTTGCGTTCAAGTTCGAGCCCCAGCTGCCTGAAAAGCTGGGCGTTCCTCACCGCCATGGACACGTTCGAATTAAGGGCTATAAAAAAGTCTAACTCTTCATCCAGGAATTTCCTGCCATTTTGTTTCCTGCCCAAAAGCAGGATGCCAAGCAATTCATCGCGGAAATAACTCGGTATGCAGGCCACTGACTCCAAAAGCTCCATCTGGTACAATACATGCATAAGCTTTTGCTTGGTCTCTTTTTTCAGGCTGGGATTCTTGAGCTCCGCCTTAGCCTCGTTCAATACCAGGGCTTCTCTGCCGAACAGCGAAGTGCTCATCCCGGACTTGAAGAAACGGATCAAAACATCGTCCTTATCGATACGCACAAGGCTCAAGGGAATCTTGCTCTTCAAGTGCCCTTTGGATACAGTAAGGGCATAGCTTTCTTTAGCCTTGTCATGAAGAAAGAAACTGGCGTGGGTAATTTTGGCCCTGTTAACCATCATCCGGACCATCATCTTGATCAGAAGGTCCGGATCATGCACGAAAATCATATTCCTGGCCGCGTTTTCTAATTCTTTTTTATAATCGATAGCCATTTTTCAATTTTTAGGTATATATATGTAATATTTATACTAAAAAAAACTGCCCTTGTCAAGGCGGTGGGCGGCGGAAAGAGGAAAAAACAAAATACTTTTCTATTCTTCTTCAATCAATGCCAGAACGTCTCCGATCCCTGCGCTATCCCCTTCATTGCAGACTATCTCCGAGATTATGCCTGTGCACGGGCTCGGCAGGTTAAACGTAGCTTTATCCGTGGCAAGCTCGACAAGGTCCTCCTTCTCGCGCGCCTGTTCCCCCTTTTTCACGAACCAGTAAGAAACGGTTGCTTTAGTTATGCCTTCTCCCAATTCGGGCAAAACCACCTTTGTCATCTTCCCTCCCGGAAACTCCGTTCTATTAAGATAAAGCCTCGTGCAGGGATTCGGAAATAGTAGGATGCGCAAAAATCACCTGCCTCATCCGTTCAACATCCATCCCCGCGCATATGGCTACGGTCAATACAGCTATCATTTCCGTAGCCCGCGGCCCTATTATGCATCCTCCGAGTATCTCCCCGCTATCATTCCTGGAAACAATCTTGATAAAACCTTCCGCCTCTTCGCTCACCCGGGCCATAGCGGAGGCCCGGAAATCGAATTTATGCACTCTTACCTGTATGCCGGAAGCTGAGGCTGCTTCCTCGCTCAACCCTACGCTGGCGATCTCCGGATCGGTAAAAACGCAGGACGGGACCGCTTGGGCCGCGGCCCTGCGCCTGTTCCCCGAAAGCATATTCTCCACTGCGGCTTCCCCCTGGTAAGCTGCGTAATGCGCCAGCATGCGTTTTGCCGTACAATCCCCGGCTGCATACACGTTATTCAGTCCGGTCATGAGAAAATCATCCACTTCTATGCCGCGTGAAGATTTGATTCCGAGCTTATCCAGGCCGAGCCCCGCCGTATCCGGTCTGCGCCCTACGCAAACCACTATTTTTTCATAAACGCCAAGGTCAGAAGACAAAGGGTCTGTACCGGTAATCACCTTAACCCCTTTTTTCTTGAAAAACGTCTCCATCTTCCTCGATATATCCCTGTCTTCCCCGGGCAGGAGCGACGGCAGTTTCTCCGCGATAGTGACATCCGAGCCTAAAGCCGAAAAGAGCCCGGCAAATTCGCATCCGATGACTCCCCCTCCGATAATCAGGAGGGAACGGGGCAAAAACGCCAGGTCCAGCGCTTCGTTACTCGAAATTACCCTTTCTCCGTCGAACTTCAAGCCTTCCAGCCCGACAGGAACGCTTCCCGTGGCGATAAGCGTAAACTTTGTGTCCACCTTGCTTCCGCCGACCTCCAGCCTGCCTTCTGAAATAATGCTCGCTTCCGCGCGGACAAAGTCCACTCCGGAGAGCCTGCTGCGCATGCCTTCAGCCAGAATGCGCACGAGGCCCTCTTTTCTTTCTTTCAGCCTGTTGAAATCAACCGAAGGAGAACCCGCATCTATGCCGAAAACAGCCGACTTTTTTATAAGGGAATAAATTTTAGCCGAAGCGATGAGTGATTTGGTAGGTATGCAGCCGCGGTTAAGGCATGTTCCGCCGATCTCTCCGCGCTCAACAAGGCAGACTTTCAATCCTGATTTCTTTGCCTTCAGGGCGGCATTAAAACCGGCCCAGCCCGCTCCGATAACGACTAAATCGTACATATGCGTAAACTTAAACCGGCAAAGTTGCCGCCGCCTCCGCTATCGAGGCAGCCGATTCTTTCAGCCTGGATTTCTCTTCCTGGGAAATTTCCAATTCCACGATCTTTTCTATGCCGTCTTTCCCCAGCCGGCAGGGAACCCCTATGCAGCAATCTTTTATGCCGTACTCCCCGTTCAGGTAACTGCACAACCCGATAACGCGCTTCTCGTCTTTGGCTATCGTCCTGACTATTGCGGCAACTGCGGCCGAAGGGGCGAAAAAAGCGCTCCCCGTACCCAGGTTAGAAACTATCTCCGCCCCCCTGCCTATGGTGCGCTTGACCAGTAGCCCTGACTTGCCTTCATCCATAAACTCATCAAGCGGCACGCCCTTGACCTTGGTAAATTCTACCAGCGGCATCATTCCTTCTCCATGCGCCCCGATTCCGAAGCCTCTACGTCCGTACACAATACCCCGAGCTCTTTGGCTATCAGGTTGGCAAAACGCGCTGCGTCCAGACTGATCCCCATTCCAAACAGCCTGCCCGGATCGAAAGACGTAACCTTTAAAGCATAAAGGGTCATAATATCCAGAGGATTTGTGACCATGATCACAATCGCATTCTTCGCCAAGGCCTTTATGTTCGAACATATGTCTTTCAGGATCATCGCGTTCTTGGATAAAAGTTCTTCCCTGCTCATCCCCGGCTTGCGCGCCATCCCTGCGGTAACTACGATAATATCCGAATCCGCTATCTGCCGGATATCTGCGCTTCCCCTGATGCTGTAGTTATACTTCAATAACGGACGGGCATCCTCCAAATCCATCGCCTTGCCGTTCGCCAGGCCGCCGGCTATATCCACAAGCACGACGTCTCCCAGGCCTTCTCCGGCTATGCGCATTGCGCATAAACTGCCCACATTGCCCGCACCGATAACGCTTATCTTCATATTATCCTCATCCGGTAATTAACGGTTTCTGATTTTGGCGATTACCGCATCCGCCATCCCGCTGGTCCCTACCGCTGCAGGGTCGAGAGGGTCCGCTTTCAGGTCATAAGTCAATGACTTGCCTTCCAAAACCACTTCCTTTACCGCGTTCTCCAGAAGGTCGGCGGCGTTGTTTTCGTTGATATGGCGCAGCATCAATACCCCGGAAAGGATCATCGCCGTAGGGTTAACTTTATTTTGCCCTTTGTATTTGGGCGCCGAGCCATGCACTGCCTCGAATACCGCGCTCTCCTCGCCTATGTTCGCCCCGGGAGCCACCCCCAGCCCGCCGATCAGCCCGGCGCAGAGGTCCGAAACAATGTCCCCGTAAAGATTCGGGAGCAGGAGCACGTCGTATTTATTCG
>Ga0265297_10008012_pt1 | contig 14307 bp, 27 predicted proteins | sample Munlanlwell13791_FD_192502 | JGI IMG/M metagenome (GOLD analysis project Ga0265297, IMG submission 192502) | Leachate microbial communities from a municipal landfill in Southern Ontario, Canada - Leachate well 137-91 | ecosystem: Engineered > Solid waste > Landfill > Unclassified | place... | reverse complement strand
AATCTATTAGAAAATTAATACCAAAGAAAGATAATTGTGGTAATAATACTGTTTATAATTTAGAAACCACTGGAACACATACATATACTGCTAATAAAATAGGTGTTCATAACTGTACAGCTATTCATATTACTCAGAATAGAGGAAAAAAGAATGGAAAGAAATATTCTCCAGAGTTTCAATATTTACTTCAGAAAAAATTCTATGATAAGAATTGGGACGAAGGATCTTCTATCTTTTATGCACTTAAGGTTGCTAAGAATTATGGATTCTTACCACAAGAAATTTGGACTACAGTTGTAGACAAAGTTCCTGAATTAGGATTCCTAAATGAAAGTGATAGAAAGTTAACTTATGCAAAGTTTATTGCAAAATTAAAACTAATTCCAGACGAAGAGATAACTAGACTAATAGGTTTATGTGTAGATAAAATTGCAGGATATGCTGCGGTTGATATTAGTGATGCCCAGAAGATAGCTAAGGCAGTTAATGATTCTGGAGTTGGCATTCTTTGTAGGTATATAGTCGGAAAGGAATGGTATACATCTATTGATGGAAGAATTTCATGGGCACCTAAAGATATTAATCCTATCAGACCTCCAGTGAATCCAATCTGTGGACATGCGATTACTATGTCAGCATTTGATTATACTAACTCAATAAAACAAACACTTCCTAATACTTGGGGAAAAGAATGGTGTCGCAATGGATCATGTGATATTTTATTTGATTCTTATAAGCCTACAGAAGCATGGATAATCCTAGATGAGGTTCCAGTTGTACCAGAATTTAAGTTTTTAATTGATCTTTATTATGGTATAATGTCTCCAGATGTTAAACAACTTCAGATAAGACTTAATAAAGATCCAAGAACACAGGTTGCAAGTACTGGAGCTGGATCTCCTGGAAATGAAACAGAGTTCTTTGGAGGATTAACTCTTAGAGCAGTTAAGAAGTATCAAATACTAAATGGTATAAAGCCAGTTTATGGCTATGTCGGGCCAATCACAAGAGAAGTTTTAAATCGATAATACATGTACGGTGCAGGACTATATGGACAACAAATATATGGTGATGTAGCTGGAGTCTTCAAAGAGGAGATAGAGCTTTTTGCCATGAACGCAATCCTTGAAGGAATAAAGAAACAAGGGGTAGCATTGATCACTGCGCTAGAAACAGAAGCTCATAAAACTCTTGGAGTTACCGTAGATTTTGATTATGGTAGGAATAAAGATATGGCCATTTTTACTAGTCTAGAAGGATTAGATATAGAATCTTTTGGTATCAATACTTTCTTAGACTATGAAAAAATAGGAGAAAGAATGGCTGTCTTATCTGAACTAGAGGGTAATGAGTTAGTTCAGTTAGCTACTAAGGCCATGCTTGAAACTATAGCTCGAAAAGGAGTTGGTATTTATACAACAACTGAAGGGTATAGTCATAATAGAATAGCATTAAAATCTTTATTTGAGGCTACTGGCAAAAAAGCTTTAGCATTTAAGTCTGAGTTAGAAGGATTGTTAATTAAAACATTATCTCTCTCTACCTTCTTAGATTATGAGAAATCTAAAACAATTGCTATGATCGCTTTACTTGAAACATCAAAAGATATAACGATGGCTATCTCAAGTAGTTTGGAAAATCAAAACAGAAGGACAGTTTCTATAATGGCTATGCTAGAAGGAACACAAAAAATGATCTTCTCAATCAATACTACACTTGAAGGTTTAGGCATCTCAGATATTTCAATCAATACAGTTCTTGAGAACGGAGTATTTGGAAGATTCGGAATACAACCATTTGAATTAGAATCTAATACATAAACATATGATACATACTACGAAAACTCTTCAAAAAGGAAATACAGTCTATTTAGAATGCATCTTTAGAAATCTAAATGGAACTCCAACCGATACAGATAGCGCACCAGCATACAGTATTCTTACAGAATCAGGATCTTCAGCTGCTTCAGGATATCTAGTTAAGAGAAAGGTTGGATATTATGGGACATACTACACTCCAAGTGCAATAGGAGAGTACCAGATTCAATATACTGGTGCAGTAGGTGGAAAGGTCGTTGTATTAAAGAGTAACTTTAAGGTGGTAACAACCGCCACAAATCAATCATAATATGACAATAGACGAAATATTAGGTATCGGAATAGTAGGAACTGCTGCTTCATTCTTTATTCAGTTTTTGAAGAATAAGTTTGGAGCAGGATCTGATATGGTTAAGTTAATAACTTTAGTCGCAGCTATAGTAGCTGGAGGACTTTATTACTTCCTATCAGACACAGATTTCTTTGTGTCAGTACTTGGAGTCTTAGGAGCTGCTACGGTTATTTGGTCTTTCTTCTTGAAAGGATCGACTATGTTTGTAGCTAAAAAGAAATAAGCGAAAACGTTTTCGTATTTAAAGGGGACAACTTAGAGGGTTGTCTCTTTTCGTATGGGCACTTGACAAATTAAAACATAGGATATATTATATATATATGAAAGTACTAGAAGACATCATTGCATTCAAGTGGGTAAAGCCTGAGGACAAGAATCACTTAGTTATGTCTGATGAATTTTATAAGATTAACTTTAGACCAGCTAAAATATATCAAGGAGAGGCTGTCAAGATTGGTTCTAGTGTGAAACATATAAAACCAGGAGATAGGTTCTTTGTAGAAGAATATAGTCTAGAAAATTTCAATGGATCATGGAAGGAGAATGAAATGTACTTTGTAAAAGAGTCTGAAATAAAGATAAAATTACTAGAAAACTTTAATGGACATATAAGAATAGTTCCATCAGAGTCTTGGAATAATGTTAAATAATATGGATAATAATACTAAACTTTATGATGAACTTATTATAATGGGACAAGCCTTCATGATTTTAAATGAAGATGAGAGAACCGTTATTCTAAATAGGTTTGGATTTCTAGGCAATAAAGAAACATTAAGAGATCTAGCCAAAACAATGCTTATATCACCAGAGAGAGTTAGACAAAAACAAGAGAAAGCAATTTATAAATTAAGCGTTGCTCATGATACCATTACCAAAAACAAAGATATATAATACAGTTGATGAAGCGGTGCTTGATTATTTTAAAGGAGAGCAAAGAAAGAATAGAGAAGCGCGAAAAGATAGAAAAGCTGAAGATTCTTATTGGAATCCTTCATCGATGGGATTATGTAAGAGATCACATTATCTCAGAAGGAAAAATACTACTGCTGATGTGTCACAAGAAAGAGACGATTTTGTTACTGAACTTGGAAATATGACGCATGAGTATGTTGCAAATGCATGTGGAAAAATGGGAATCCTTATCTGTTCAGAGAAAACAATCATAGATAATGATACTCATTTGAAGGGAAGGTTCGATAATTTAGTTCGTTTAAGCAGAGGCATAGCGGTGGTCGACGTAAAATCGCAGAGGCCAGAAGCATTTTTTAAACGTGCTAAAGATACCGAAAAAATAAAGCATCATCAGAAAGTACAGTTAGCAACTTACGATTATCTGATCAACAAATATCTAGTCCATATCTATCCAGAACTGGTTAATCCAGATACTGGAAAGGTAGCAGACTATTGCATAATGTATTATGTAGATAGAGGTGGCGGATGTCGTGATGAGTTTCCTTTACGATTTGAAGATAGCTTTATTGAGAAGTTTGTTCTAAAAGAACTAGAGGAACTTAATAGGTATTACGATAATAACATCATTCCTCCGTCAGAAGGTTGGGGAACATGGCAATGTAAATATTGTAACTATAAAGAAACTTGCGTGAAACTTAGAGCAAAGAGTAAAGAGATAGATAAACAAACTAAGGCAAAGACTAAAAAGTCAAAGCCAAAAAAATAAACTTATGAATTTAAAAACATACGAGTTACCAGAATCAGGAAGACCAGGATACTTCAAACCAATTGATGGATCTAATAAGATTAGAATTGTTTCTGAGATCATGGATTATGGTAGCCACTTCATTAAAGAAGAAAAGAAAAGTCATATCTGTTTAGGAGCAGAAGATTGTAAGTACTGTAAGTCTGGAGAAAAACCAAAGTTAAGATATTTATGTTGGATTATTGATAGAGCTGATAATGGACTTAAGTTGTATGAATTTGGACACTCTATCATGAAACAATTACTTGGATTAGCCAAGAATGAGGATTATGAATTTGAAACAATTCCTCCTTACGATATTACCATCTCTAAGAAAGGTTCTGCTCTAGACACAGAATATACTCTTGTTGCTGCAAGGAACAACACTCCTATCACACCAGAAGAGCAAGAGTTGATTGATGAGCTAGATCTTATTCCATCTATTGTCAATGCTAAAATTGAGATGGAAAGAAAAGGTTCAGACGAAATTGCTGAAGTCGAGACAGACCTAGCTCCAATCAAGAGCGAAGGAGCTGAAGAGTAATAATTATTGAGGAGGGCTAGCTACCCTCCTCTTATAGTACAAAAACTATGGATACAAACATAATTTTAAAACAAAAGAAACTAAACGAGAAACATATTGACTTGAAGGAAAAGCTAAAGAATAGCTTATTAATGGGACAACTTAGCTTTCTAAATGCTGGTAAGATTCTTACTGAAATTAAAACAAGCAAGACATATCTTTCAGAACGTATTGATTTAACTGGAACTTGGACAGACTTTATTAAAGATACAGATTTACCAATTCCTGGAGATACATTAAGTTCTAAAATTAGAATTGCTCAGATCCTTATGAATGTTTATTCATTCTTTATAGGATCACAGAAATTAGAATATGCTAAAGAAACTTATGCCTCTATTGGATATTCTAAATTAAACTTAATTATAAGTCCCATTAAAGCAGATGAAAAGAATGCTGATGAGTGGATTGAAAAGGCTAGATTGCTTTCATTCAAAGATTTAAAGCTAGAGATCCAAAATGCTGGAGTTACTTTAGATGCTGAATCTGAGTGTGAACATACAAATATAAAGAAAGTATTCTTCTGGAAGTGTGAAGATTGTGGTCAAGTATTTCATGATGATCCAAACTCTTCAGCTTCAGATGATTAATGAATATGATTATAAAACTATTTACATCTCCATCATGTGCAACATGTAGAACCTTAAAGGGATATTTTGATTCCAATAAAATTCCTTTTACAGAAATAGATGTTTCTTCTAACACAGAGGAACGTGATAAGCTAGAAGTATTAACACTTCCTCAAGTTCAAGTTGAAGGAAAAGAAACGATCTTTGGTTTTAATAAGACTAAGATAGATGAATTGATTAAAGACTATGGAATTTCTATTAAGGGCGAAAACCCTGGAGGACTTTAAACATGTTGTCAACCATGCTTATGCATGTGGGATAAAGTCTATAATGAACAGAAGGTTGCCTGATGAATGTTGGAGAGACAATAAAGCAGATACAGTTTTATTGATTGAAGACGACACTATATCTTACGGTGCTAGCATTGTTAGTGATAATTATATTGATTTAGAAACTTTTTTAAAAACAGATTATGGTAAAAAAAACGGAGACCAAACAAATAGAAAACAAGACGATAGAAGAAACCATAGAAAGCATTCAAAGTAGATTTGGAGCAGGATCTTTAATGCGTTTAGATAGTGACTTCCATCTAGATATAGAATCTATTCCTACTGGATCTATTAAGATAGATAAAATATTAGGGATAGGTGGATTTCCTAAGGGAAGAATCGTTGAAGTTTATGGAGGCGCGGCTGTGGCAAAGACTACACTAGCTCTTCATGTGATTGAACAAACTCAGAAGCTTGGTGGTATTGCTGCTATTGTTGATACAGAGCATGCTCTAGATAAAACATATGCAGAAAAGCTTGGAGTTAATTTGCATGATCTTCTTATCGCTCAACCTAATACAGCAGAAGAAGCACTACAGATTATCGAACAACTCGTAAGAGATGGTAATGTATCTGTGGTAGTTCTAGATTCTGTTGCAGCTTTATTGCCTAGAGCAGAATCAGTTGGAGAGATCGGAGAAACTCAAATCGGATTACAAGCTAGGATCATGTCGTCATCATTAAGAAAACTAGTAGGGTTAATAGCCAAGTCAAATGTGTGTGCTATATTTATTAATCAGACTAGAGCTGCTATTTCTACTGGGCCATTTAGTTATGGGCCAAGTACAACAACTTCTGGTGGCAATGCATTATCATTCTATGCTTCCGTAAGAATTGAAATGAAAAGGATGCAACAAATCAAACAAGGTGAAGAAGTTATTGGAATGAGAATCAAAGTTAAGACAGTAAAAAATAAAGTAGCTGCTCCATTTAAAGAGTGTGAAGTAGATGTCTATTATGGAGAAGGAATATCAAAGGGATATGAGTTGCTTGAAGTTGGAGTAGAACTTGGTATACTAGAACAAAAGGGATCATTCTTTTATCATGGAACTGAGTCAGTTGGCCATGGATTAAAGTCTGCAAAAGAATGGTTAATGAACAATGAAACAGTTTGCCAAGAAATTAGAGACGCTGTAAGTAATAAGAAAGAAATATGATTACATTCCTCTACACAAGGAACGACTAACTAAGGGGATAATTCCCCCTTTTTTACAAATGAACGCACATATACTACTAAAGAAAAAATCATCCAATGGAAGATATAAATATTTAATACAGTGTTTATATTGTGGGAATAAACGTTGGGTTAAAGAGTCAATAATAAAAGTCGGAAACGGAAAGTTCTGCTCTGTAGTTTGTAGTCAGGCGTATAGAAAGGGACACAAAGAAGAATATAAAAAGCCTAAACAAATAATAGAAAGTACTTCCCGTTGTTCTGTCTGTAAGATTCTTTTGACTGAAAAACATCATGGCCACTATGGAATATGTTATACATTACATAAGGAAGAAAGCCAGATGTGTTATATGTGTGAAATAAAGAGTCTTAGAAAAGAGAAACATTTTGAGGAAGCAGAGCGTTTGATCTTAGAGTTCAAGCAAACTGCTCTTCAAATGTTTGGAGAAAGAAAGAAAGATGAAATTATAAAAAGGTTATGGCATTAAAAAATAGATTTCCACAAAAGGTTATAAACTTCTGGATCGGATGGACATTTGATCTTAGTGAACTTGGACATAGGACTTCAAATGCTTTGCATCACATAATAAGTCCAGGGAGTAGTAGATATCAAGAAGGAGAGTTCAATGAAAGTATTTTTAATTCATGTCCTATTGATAATTTTAAGAATCATATTGGTCAAGCGATGCATTATAAAGAGAAAGAAGATCTCTTGTTGCAACGAGTTATGACAGTATTAGTTGATCATGATTACGTTCTAAATAAAAATGATTTAATATTTTTAAAAACATATGGTCTCAACGACACCTATACTCGTATCAAAAAAGAATCAAGCAATTAGTCCAAAGAAAAAACGCTTGAACACGTATGCGAAAGGCCAACGAAGTAAATATAAAACTAAGAAGTACTTTGAGGCACGTGGATATAAGTGTGAATATTCTGAGTTCTTTCTGTCTAGAGGACATATTAAAATAAAGAAAGATCTTTTCTTCAGTGATATGATTGCGGTTAGAAAAGATAGAGTTCTCTTTATTCAGATTAAGTCTAATAAGAATCATGTGAAACAAGCCATAGCAGATTATCAACAATTGCAAACTCCAGTCAACTGTTATAAAATAGTAGTGCTATGGGAGACAAGAGTTAAGAAACCTATAATAACTAAAGCATAATATATGAAACTAAAAGTATTATTTAAGAATATTTTAGCAAAACCAATCGAACTTAATAAGGCAGATGATTCTGGATTAGTAGCAACAGTTAATTCTGATAAGTTTAAAAAGAATTATGGTATAGTAGAATTAATTGGAGAGGATGTTACTAAGGTTAGGATCGGAGATGTTATTATCTTTAAGACTCAAGAGCTTAGTCAGTTAGAGATAGAAGATAAAAAGTATTTCTTAATCATACAAGATGATGTAATAGCAATCGATGGATAATATTGTAACCATAAAATTCTTTGCCACAGTAGCAGATAGGTGGGGAGTTAAATATATATCATGGAGTGAAATCGATCGAGTCTTAAAAGGTGAGATCAAACAAAAGTTTATTTCATCTATCATCGGACAGAAGCGTCATAAACTTGGAGTCTTTCCTGGAGTAATGGATAGATTCTTAAAAGAATATTATAATATAACAGATTAATATCATGGAAAACAAAGTATACCATGGCAAAAAAGCCAGGCAAATATTAAGGAAAGGAGTTAATACGTTAGCAGATGCAGTAGCTGCAACCCTTGGGCCAAAAGGTAGGAATGCTGCACTGGATGAGCAATATGGATCTCCAGTAATCACAAACGATGGAGTGTCTATAGCTAGAAAGATTAATCTAGAAGATGCAGCGCAGAACATTGGATGTCGTATTATTAAACAGGCGGCTGAAAAGGTTAATGGTTCTGGTGGAGATGGTACTACAACCACAACAGTTATTGCACAAAGACTAATAAATAATGGATTCGATAAGATTGATTCTTTCTTTTTTAAGGCTGATCCTTTAACTATTAAAAGAGGCCTAGATAACACACTGGTAACAGTCAAAAAGTATCTAGCAGATAATTCTAGAAAGATAGAGACAGATAAAGAGATAGAAGACGTGGCCACAATCTCTGCAGAATCAAGAGAATTAGGTAGGCTTATTGCAGATACTATTAATAAGGTTGGGAAAGATGGCGTTATAACGGTAGAGACTTCTCCATTCTCTGAAACAACCACAGATATAGTAGAAGGATATCAATTCTTCCGTGGATATATGTCTCCATATATGATGACTGATCCTAATACCATGGAGGCAGTTTTAAACAATCCATATATCTTGATTCTAGATAAGAAGATCAATGAATTTCAAGAGATTATGCCAGCTATTAAGGCATCACTTGAACGAGAATGCAAACACATACTGATCATAGCCCCAGACGCAAGCCTAGAGGCTTTAGCGACCACTGTAGTTAACAACAGCAAGACTGGAATGAAGATGGTAATAGTTAAGAGTCCAAGTCTTGGTAATAGTAAGGACGTTATCTTGCAAGATATAGCTACTATTACAGGAGGAAAGGTTCTTTCTGAGAATAATAGTATCAATTTAAGCACGATTAATACAGTAGAAAACTTTGGTAGGGCTAATAAGGTAGTCATTACCAAGGATAGTACTACTATTATAGGTGGAACTGGATCTATTGACGATGTTCAAAAGAGAATAGATGAGCTTAATGCAGAATATAATAGTAATCCAGAGTATACTACTAACCTTGCTGGCCTTGAATTGAAGCAAAGAGTAGGTAAATTGTCTGGGAAGGTTGCGATCATAAAGGTCGGAGGTAATACCGAGATAGAGCAAACAGCTATTAAGCTAAAGATAGACGACGCCTTATGTGCAACTAAGGCTGCTATTGAGGAAGGAATAGTAGAAGGAGGCGGAATCATTCTATTGCGCTGTGCTAATTATCTTAGAAGTTTAGGACTTAAAGATATTGGTGCTAAGTTATTAATTGATTCCTTAGAGGCTCCTATCAGAAGGATCTGTAAGAATGCTGGAGTAAATGCTGATGTAGTTATAGATACTATTGATGAGTATCCACCAACAAGACATATAGGATTAAATGCTTTAACTATGGAATATGAGAACTTTTTTGAAAAAGGAATCATTGATCCAGTCAAAGTAACAAGACTAGCAGTTGAAAGTGCAGTCTCTGTATCTGGTATTCTTCTTACAACAGAAAGCTTAGTAGTAGATAATAAAAATAAACAAGAACAATAATATGAATTTTAGCTTAGCTTTAGAGTTACTAAAGGGAGGTGCTAGACTTACTAGAACTGGTTGGAATGGTAGTGGTCAATTCGTTATGCTACAAACTCCAGATAAAAATAGCAAGATGAGAAAACCCTATCTTTATATATCTCCAGTTGATGGAGAACTAGTTCCTTGGTTGGCTAGTCAAACAGATCTATTAGCAGAAGATTGGGAATTATTTAATAACTAAATATGGAACATGTTGTTTTAACGGCAGGAATCGGAGCAAGACTAGCCAATGAACATTACATTGAAACTGGACATAAAATTATTCTTTGTGGAAAAAAAGAAAGCTTCTATAATTCTGAAGGAAGAAGATTCACAGATTTTACAAAAGAATATAAATGTACTCAATGTGATTTTAAAAGTTTTAGAGGAGAGAGAAAATCAAGAGATTAAATAACTAAATAAAATAAACAAATGATATTTTCAAAAATAGATATTGAAAAAGCAATTGAAGACAAGGAGATTATTATATCTCCATTCTCAAAAGAATCAGTTAGGTTAGCATCAGTAGAATTGTCTCTTGGCAATGAAGTCTTTTATATTCCAAAGGATAATGTTGCTATAGATATATTGAAACCAGAAACATGTTCTGATCTTAAATGTATTACATACCTAGATAGTGAGACTATGAATGTTGAACCAGGACAATTCATTATCACAACTAGTAAAGAAACTATAGAGCTTTCTTCTGGAATAATTGCAAGAGTTGAAGGTGAAACAATCTTGAGATCATTAGGATTGATAATCATTGCAAGGGAAGAACATCTTGAACCAGGATCTAAAGGCATTATCTCTTTGATCATTCAAAATATTGGAACCAAAACAATAGTTCTTAGACCAGGAACAAAGATCTGTCAGTTAGTTTTTGAACAATTACTTACTCCAGTTGAAGGAAGAAAAGAAACAAAAGTTAAAGAAACTAAATCTACAAAGAAAGAATAAGTGTAACATTCTTTCTATGCATACGTCAGGATTAGTGTAGAGATATAACTCTGAAAAGTAAACGGACGCGTTTGTGCCACCTGTTAAAGGTGGCTTTTTCTTATTTGACTTTGTATATACATATGATAAAATATATTAAATACACATAGGAGTAACTGTCCATGTGGTTCCAAGAGCGAATTGATTGTGAGTCCCAACGGATAAACACAATTGCTTGGAGCGGGTAAGCCGAGAGGCGCTCGTAGTTAAATTATGAATTATAAAAAGAAAAGTCCTCGAAAGACTTCACCAAATAGGAAACTATTAATAGGTGGATGGAGTAAAGGCAACCACAAAAATAGTGTGAATAGATATTACCGTGATAAGGTAATATGCAGATTCAGACTAAGACAAATAGTTTCTGGATCCCCGAGTTAGGGGATTTTTATATACGAAAACATATTCGTATTTGTCCACAGTTATGGGCACTTGACAAATTCAAACCACTGATATATACTTTAATTACAAATGAATATTAAGAAGTTCCCCAATTCTTCTTAACGATTTACGAGTCTTCTAATGGGGGTCTCGTTTTTATTAATATAAATTGATTATTATGGAGGAAGATAAGGTTTTGAATAAAATCCTAAAAGCAATTGAAAAGTGGTCAAAAGGTGGATGTATATATTTTGAACCAGATGTCTGCGATACATGCGATAAACTTAGAAAGAAAATTAAAAAGTTATTAAATACAAATTAAGATTATGGAAGAAAAAATATTGAAAAGTCTATCTTTAAAAATTTCATATCTAGACTATATAAGTATAGGTCGTAATTTTTCTGATGATATTAATAACTTATTATTGCTTTCAGAAAAAGAAGATATTAATTTGTATGATCATAAACTTTTTAAGGTTGGATATATAGAAATAAAACCAAATGATAAGAGATTTGATTTATTAATATCTTATTGTAAGACTAGAGTTCCATCTATTAAACTAATAGAATATGTGTTGAATGATATATCTTTACTTCCATTGATAAACAATACTCAAGATAATAAAGTTATTAGTACTCCTGGATTTATTTATGTAATTAAAAGCAATAGACTATATAAAATAGGAAAAACAATTGATTTAAAATCTAGAGAGAGAAAATACATAACAGAAAATCCATTTGGAATTGAGTTAGTCTATAGTAAATTAGTGAACGATTATTCTAAATATGAGAGGAAACTCTTAGATCATTTTAAAGATAAGTTGATATTAGGGAATGAATGGTTTAAATTAACAGATAAAGATTTAACATTTATAAAGCAGTATGAAATATAATATTAATATAAATCAATTAGAATTATCAAAAACTAATATTGATATTATAGATGCAGCCATATTAGATTATGTTGTTACAATGTGTAACTCTCTATCTAAAGCTATTAATTCAAAAAGAATTGACGGTTATACATGGATTAATTATAAAAAGTTGATCTTAGATATGCCACTATTAAAAATTAATAGTAAGAGTGCATTAACTCCAAGATTTAAAAAGTTAGAAGATGCTGGATTTATTCTTATTAAGTATCTAGATGGAGGAAGATTCTTTATCTTATTAACAGATAAAGTTGATTCATTATTTATAGATACCGTTCACATAAATGAACAGAGTGTTCTCAAAGACGAACAGCAACCGTTCATTAAAACGAACATACATAATAATACTAATAATAATAATACTACTCCAGAGCCTGCGGCTCGAGAGGATGAGATTAGATATACAAGTTTAGAGGATGAAGTTAAAGGATTAAAGAAGGCGCCTAAGACTGTTGATCCAGAGTTAACTGAAAGACGAGGAATCATTGGTTATTTTATTAGGAGATCTAATGAAGTTCACAATTACTGCCCACAGATTGCTCTAATTCCCGCTCTTAAGTTAGTTAAGGACTTACAATCGTATAATAAGGAAGAAGATTTACGTGGGTTGGTTGATTGGTTCTTAGAGTCAGAGATGTATGACAAGTTAGGTTCTGATATTAAGATCTGTTTCAGTCTTGCATCCTATAATAAATATATGGACTATAAGAGGAAACACTAAGATGAAAGCAATTAAAGTTGGAGATCTTATAACGTTTAATATAGCACCCAGTTGGAGGCAACAAGCAACAGCTGCATCAATGACAACAACTGCTAGTAATACTTATCCAATGTATAAACATGTGTTAACAGCTGTTGTTATGGCAACTCCAGAGGAGTTTGATGGCGTGATCGTATTAATATGGAATGGAGAAAGGATGATGGAGCATTGCGTTACTAAGGGAGATATCATTAAGGCGATTACTCCTTATAATGAATTGATAGAAGGTTTATAAAATTATGGAAATAAATGTAGGAGATATAATCACATTCACTTATTATTCAAATGGAGGAGATATTAATGTAGACTTTGGTGCTGTATATAGTGGGAGCACTTATGATGCTGTAGTAGTGTTTAAAACTAATCTTAGTGTCTATGTGTGTCTTCCTACCAAGTCTGGAATAGCATTAATGCATAGAGTTGAACCTAGTTATATATCGAAAGTAATTACTCCTTATAATAAATTTATTGAAGGCTTATGAGTTTACAAGATTATAAAGAAGAAGTTTCAAAAGAAGTACTCAAAGATTCTCCAGACTATTTCAAGATATCAGATTGGATGTATAAGATAGCAGTATTAAGTGGAGAGATAGAAGAACGTGTTGTTCTATCTAATCTAAGTGAACGAGCATCTATTCAAAAGATTTGTCTAGAAAGAGAACTTAAAAGGTCGAGAGAACAAGATACGTACTTAGGACTTGAAGATATAGTTGATGTCCTAAGGAAGTCATTAGATAAAGAAGAGGTAAAATTATTAAAGTTTAAACTATAAGATATGGGTAAAATATTTTTTATGTCAAAGAAAAAAGAAGAACAAGGATCGGCTGAAAGAGCTAATCAATTATTTGGTGCTTTCTCTAAAGAAGAAAAGGTAGAGCTTTCTTCTGAAGCATGTCAATTAATTGTTTCATCTGGCATTGTAAGTAGGGATAGGTTGTTAGCATACTTACAGAACTCTGAAGCAAATCGCGTAAACATAACTGCATCTGGATTATTGTTCTTGGTAGAATTAGAAAAGTTTGGATTGATTACAATCAAAGATAAGAATGTAAAAAGTTCTGGTTCTAATTTTCCACAAGGAAGGCCACAGACATTTGGAGAGAAGGCAGTTGGAATAGGATTTAATCCTGCTAGAGATCCAAAGGTTCAACAGATCAAAGAGTCTTATGCAAAGACTATTGATTACTTAGAAAATGAAAGAAAATTAGTTTCACTTGAACATGCTATCACTGGTGATCAAGCAGAATCTAAGAAAGAAAAGTTAAGACAATTATCAGTAGCTATAACTGAGGCGCAGACCAGTCAAATGTGGGCAGTTAAAGCCCTCACCTGGAGATAAACTTATGAAAACACAATATAAAGTTTGGCTGGCTAATCTAGGAATAGAGGTTCCAGTCTACAAATTAGATAAGAAGAATAAGATGGTAACAATTAAAGTTTCAGA
>Ga0265297_10008011_pt1 | contig 14311 bp, 12 predicted proteins | sample Munlanlwell13791_FD_192502 | JGI IMG/M metagenome (GOLD analysis project Ga0265297, IMG submission 192502) | Leachate microbial communities from a municipal landfill in Southern Ontario, Canada - Leachate well 137-91 | ecosystem: Engineered > Solid waste > Landfill > Unclassified | place... | reverse complement strand
AAATCAGATTTGCAGTAATGGGAACCACGCCCCATATTAAAAGAGAGAATAAAAAGATAAAAAAGGTCCAGATATTTGTTTTCTCGCTCCTGGATATATATTTAAAAAATCTGACCAGAGGGAAACCAATACCCTTTGCTCCGGATATTTTATAGCCTCTTCTGAGATCCATGCGAGCAGTTAGTTTGTTATTTATATACTCGCATATATATACATTAACAAGCAGTATTGCAAGAATAAAAAATACTTTTTTAAGAATAATTAACATCAGTATCTTTCTATCATGAACTTATTATCTCACCCGGGCTTATATCCAGACTCGCAAGTATTAAATCAACATCTTCTATTTTATTACCCGCCAGTATTTCCTCGCTTAAAATAAGACTGTTAAAAGATGGACCTTTTACCAGAAGAGAATTTATATTGTTTTTATCGACCTCTAAATAAATTTTAAAAAGACCATGAGGACATTCGATACCATAAGAGATTTCACTGGATCGAAACTCCAGATGGGACAAATTTATTTTCTTTATAAAATCGCCTTCAGGGAATTTATTTATGATCTGGTTTATTATTCTTAAAGACTGGAGCATCTCGTTGAATCTAACCGAAATCCTGTCAAGGCAATCCCCCGACTTTCCTACCGGTATTGTAAATGATAAATCTTTATAGAGAAAAGAATCTTTGACTTTCCGCAGATCATATCTGATACCAGAAGCTCTCAAATTCGGTCCCGATACACCATATTCCAGTGCAGTTTCTTTACTTACGGTTCCGACGTCTCTTGCTCTCTCTATAAACAAAAAGTCGTTTATCATTATTCTTTCGATTCTCCTGATATTTCTGAATAAGACTGGCAGGCTTTTTCGTATGTTTACCATAGTCTCTTCATTTATATCTTTCTTTACACCGCCAATTCTTATAAAATTCGGCACGATTCTGGAACCGGTAATCGACTCTATTATTCTCAGGACTCTCTCTCTTTCCAGAAGAGAGAGATTGTATGCGATATCATGCTGTAAAATATTACAGATGTTTGAAATGAAATAAATATGATTTGATATTCTATATAATTCACAGAGAAGCATTCTTATATGCTGCGCTCTTTCGGTCACTTTTAGCTGCAGCAATTCTTCGAAAGCTTCGCACAGGCAAACTTCGGGAAATATGCCTGCTTTCCAGTCAAATCTGCTGATATATGCAATAAGATTATAAAGCTTCAAGTCTTTATAATAATCGTCTCCTATGATTCTGGCGATCTCTATACTGACATAAGCTTCCCTGATTAAATCGTTATCCATCAAAATATCAAGGTCAAAACAATCCAGACCTTCTATGCTCCGGGGTAAAATTCTAATATCACATCTGTCTGAAATCATCTTACCTCTGTGTTTATAAAATTTAACCGCCCTGTAAAATTTCGCCAGCATCTCTATGATCTCCCTGTAATCTCCTTCAATTTCTCTTTGTGACATCTCTATTTTCAATAGAACGGAAAAATCATTATCAAACGATTTAAGATTTATAATAAGATAGATTTTTTTACCATTCGTTAATGCCGCTATGCTCTGGAAACTATTTACTTTAAGATCGGGATTATCTTTTAACTCTTTTATAACCTGATATAAATTATTTTTTGATACTACTATCAGTAAATCAAGACCTGTCTTGCGGATATACTCTATTTTATCCTTTAAAATAGATTCAAGTTTCTCCCCTATTTCTTCTAAAAACACGGTTCTCGAGGATGAATAAATTTTATTATAAATATTATCTGCCACTTTTATAAATAAAATAAAAACTTATTATTGATTTTTTTATTGCATACTTCTGCCAAGGAATTTTAAAATCGCATATATAAATGCTTCCGGCCTGGGCGGACAACCCGGAATATGCATATTTATGATTACCCTGTTCCTGAACTGGCTCACGAGTCCGCTCTCGAGATTGAACAGGTTTTCATTCAGAACACAGCTTCCAACTGCAATTATGCCTTTCGGATTTTTCATCCTGTCATATATATTTAAAATCCTGATTATACCTTCTTTATTATAAAAGCCCTGAACAACCAGTATATCGGCATCCTCCGGAACACTGACGAAATTTACACCAAATCTCTGAATATCGTATAAAGAACACTGGGTCGCAAATATTTCCTGTTTGCAGCAACCGAATCCCGTTACCAGTATATTAAAGTTGCTTTTGATAAGAAAAGACATCCCGGATAACCTCTAATTTATTATTTTTGATTTGACCAACCATACAACCATAAAAATAAGATAGGCCAGTATACCGATTATTAAATATAGATTTAAACCTACTGCCGGATCTCTGCTGTAATTAAAGACCGCAAAAATAAAAAAGATAAAAATTACCATAGATATAAATATTGTTGCCAGAATAAAAACATTATTCCGTTTATATGGATCCCTTTTATAATTAAAAAGTCCCGAAGATTCAGATATAAAAGCTTCTTTTTCTGGTTCCTCATCATTTCTGTTACCTGTTCTGCGGACCAGTACACGTGACAACAAGAAAAGAAAGGCAAATATAATTGTTATTATGACTATAAAAAGAGTAGAAGCTATAATGTTATTGATATAAGCTGCAATGGATTCTTCCGGCATTATTATTCCCTGTTCTAAAGTCTTCTTTTTAACTATTTTCGAATTTAAACTTTATCACAATTAATTTGCTACTTCAATTAATTACGCCTATCGCTTAACAGGATTTATTGTCTTTTTTCAAATTTCAATTTTTAATACGGCCCGTGTAAAATCATTCTATGATTGCTGTGATTAAATGGATTTTGCCGTCTTTAAAAACCGGGGCTATATTTCCGCTTATTTCCCTGCCGTCAACCTCAAGCCGATATACTCCCTTATTCTTATTACCGGGGTTTTTTACTTCGATATTATAAATAGCATTCTTATACTTGCGTGTTACTTTAAAACCATCCCATTTTTGAGGAATACAGGGATCAATTATAAGACCGCTGTAATCGGGCCGTATGCCAAGTATAAATCCGATTCCTGCCTGATACATCCAGGAAGCTGTTCCGGTAAGCCAGCTGTTTCGCCCCAGACCAAACTGAGGGTGTTCATCACTCAAAACATTCTGAGCGTAAACGTATGGCTCACATTCATACTCTTCTATGATATCATTTTTGTATACCGGATTTATCTGACTATAATACTCATAGGCTCGTTCTCCGTTTCCCATTATAGTTTCAGCAATCACTACCCATGGATTTGTGTGTAAAAAAATACCGCCGTTTTCTTTTGTTCCCGGTGGAAATGTGGTGATCCCGCCTTTATTCCGGTCATAACCATTAAATCCGGGCCAGCTGACTTTTATTCCCCTGGAAGTATTAAGAAGCCTATTCAAAGAATCAAGAGCTTTTTTGGCATTTTCGGGAGTCGCCATTCCGGATATCAATGGCCATGATTGAGCATTTATATATATTTTTCCATTCTTATTTTTTTGTGATCCCAACGGAGTACCGTCTGAATCAAAATAACGGATGTACCACTCGCCGTCCCAGCTCGTCCTATTAAATATATCTTTAAGTTCATCATACTCGGCCTGATAGAATTTGGCCCCCTCTTCATCCCCCAGATAGCGGCAGAGTTCGATCATTGCCACAAGGTCCTTGCCATAAAGGTGCGTATTAAAAAGAGATTCCGCACCTGTTCTAAGGTTCACAGTATCGTTCCAATCTGCAAAACCCAGATGAGGAAGCCCGTGCTTACCCTTATCATTTCTGGTAAAACCCAGGGCTCTTTTCATATGATCATTAACCGTTCCGCTCTCCTGATGCTGGTCCCCTTTTCTCTCATCATAATATGGAACAATTTCTTCTAAAAACTCCATATCTCCTGTTTCCTTCAGATAAGTGATCACAGCCAGGACAATCCATAGGTGGTCATCGCCGTAATATTGCGGCCTGTCGGACCAATCACCTATTTCTCCTTTCGATCCTTCCATGGTTAAAGGATTAAAACTGTGCATTGCGCTGCCGTTGGTTCTTTGAATCATCATCATTTTTTTTAATAGTTCTTTGGATTCTTCAGGAATATGGCTTATCACCCCCATCACATCCTGACAGCTGTCACGAACACCTATACCCCTTGTGCCTATCCCCAGCTGATAATATGAGAGATAACGTGACCAGTTTTTAGTAATAAAGCACTGTCGTGGATTATGAATATTCAGCATACTGTTCATCTCCGGATCAGGTGTCTCCACCTGTATCCGGGATAAAAATTCTTCCCAAAAATTATTCAATTCACCAAATGCTTTTTTAACAGCATCGGGATCTCTATATTTATCTATACCGCTGCGGGCCCTCTCGAAACTCTGTTCCTGTCCCAGCTGAGTGATCAAGCTTTTCTCCTCACCTGGTTTTAGACTACCGAGATGATGCAGCAAAGCACCTATATTATCCCCGCGATGCGCTTCATAGCTATCCAGTTCTTTTTTTTGAAGTGAAAGCGGATTTGACCATGTACCATATTCATTATCTCCAAGAAATCGCTTTCTATCCGACTCGAAAGAAGAAATCGGATGATTCGAAGTAAAAAAGTTCACATCGGTCTCCCTGCGCATAAAAGCATACTGTATAAGGGTTGCCAGTCCCTTTTCTTCCCGGATGCAGCGGGACTGCATCGTCTGTGGAACCCAATCGGCATTATTAAACTGCTTTATAGCATCAAAGTGCGTATATTCCACAACGTTAATTGCATCGATTTCAATTTCCCCGTCTGTCTTATTGATTATTTTTATTTCTCTGATCTCCCTGACATCATCGATTGGGACGAATATTGTGCACTCTGTTCTTATACCGTAAAATTCCGAGATTATACGGTTATAGCCGAGTCCGACATTGCATTGGTAGAGGTCATAGTGATCCAGCGTGGGAACAAAAAAAGGAGAAAATATTTTATAATTTTCTCCCTGTTTTAACCGGAGATATAATGTCTCACCTTTAAAATCGGACGAAGGCATCTGCTGAATGTATTTAATGATTCTATTAAGGGATGGATCTCCTTTGCATATCAAAGCGCCTCCGGTATGATCCACAAAACCACCGAATTTTAACGTTCCTATATAATTGATCCATTTAACCGGTGTTCTGGGATTTGTAATAACATATTCCTTGTTTTTATCGTCAAAGTAACCATAATGCATAGTTATTTACCTCTTAATCTTGAATTTGTTTAAGGAAATAAATATTTTATTTTAAATCACCTGATAAGTCAAAAACGGAAAGGATTCATTTTACCCTTACTAATAAACTTATAAATTATATTTTTTTATAAAATATAATATAATAATCTTCAATGAGATTTTTTAAACATCCAAACGACATAAGAAAAATTAAAAATATTGGAATCTTCTCCTGGTCAATAATCGGATTTCTTTTGATTGCTGCGCTTTTCTTTTATGTCATATATCTTATAAGAATAGCCATCATACCGGTGATCATCGCTGCAGCCATAGCCTATCTACTGGCTCCTATCGTGATCCTGCTGCAAAAAAAAATGCGAAGAATATTTGCGGTCGCCATAACTTATATCATCTTTATCGGTGTTATTTTTACCATGTTTTTCTTTATTATACCTGTAATAACCGATCAATTCAGGACATTCATAAATGAATTTCCTACATACATGGAGAATTTCACGAAGATTACAAATGATTTCCTTCAAAACAGCAGAATCATCCAATACATCGAAAATCTGATTGGCAAAGAAATACTGCCAAAGGATACCACTACTATTACTCAGTATTTTATATCCAGGATCAATATGGAAGGATTCAATATTTTTCAAAGTGCCACTATTCTGGGCAGGTCGGTAATTAATATAGTTCTTTATCTCTTAGTGGGGCCGATCCTGGGAGTATACATACTTACCAATTCCGTTAAAATAAAAAACATATTTATAAAAATAATGCCAAGAAGATTTAAAAATCAAACGACTATTATTCTGGATAAGATCAATAAAGTCGCCGGAAGGTATGTAAGAGGACAAATTCTGGTATCCATTATCGTCGGAGTATTATGCACTATTGTGCTATTGATATTAAAGGTAGACTTTGCAATACTTCTTGGTTTTATTGCAGGGCTGCTCAATATAATACCGCTTCTTGGTCCTATATTAGGAGCTGTGCCTGCGGCGCTGGCGGCACTATTTATTTCACCGCTCAGAGCTTTACTTGTGATCCTGCTCTTCATAGCTATTCAGCAATTAGACAATTATGTTATATCTCCAAATATAATGAAGTATCAGGTAGGGGTTCACCCCGGTATTATAATCTTTTCACTGATGGCCGGAGGTGCATTATTTGGTATATGGGGTCTTTTAATTGCCGTACCGACCGTTGCCGTCCTGCAGGAAATATTAAGATACTATCTCCTGGAAAAAAATAAGATAACGTCCTGATATATTTCCTTCAGAGGCTTTCCTGTTTTTTCTGCCAGTTTACTGCATGACTCGAATTCAGGTGAGATATTTACTTTTTTCCCTCTGTAAATACCAGTTTTAACCCGGACCTCACCATAAGGCAATTTTATTGTTTTGATTTCTCTGTCAATTGAATACCTTTTAACTTCTTCTCTTCTGATTCCCAGAGTTGTAGACTCAGAGAACACTTTATCGACTATTTCACACTCTGATTCTCTATCGCACAGAACACATAATTTAAAAGCAGGTCTGTTTTTCTTCATATAGATGGGCTCGATCCATACATCCAGTGCTCTGCCTTTAAGTAAAGTTTCCTGCAGATAACCTATGATCTCCGGAGTGCTGTCATCGATATTAGCAGAAAGTATGATCAGATTTTCTTCGCAGGATTCGATTTTACCTGTCCCTGCTCCCATCAAAAGCCTTAAAATATTTGGGGTTTCTTTTTTTACTTTGCTTCCTGCTCCGTACCCGATTTTTTCAATCTCCATATCAGGAATCTCGCCAAACTTTGCTGCCAGAGTTTTAATTATGGCGGCACCTGTAGGAGTTGTCACTTCGAAATCAAAATTACCTCCATAAACCGGGATTTTTTTTAATATTTCCAGTGTGGCAGGTGCAGGTACAGGTAATTTACCATGCGAACTCCCGACAAAACCACTGCCAAGCGGGACATTACTGCTGTAAAATGATCCGATTTTTAAAAATCTTAAACCTATCGCCGTACTTACTATATCGATTATGGAATCTACCGCCCCAACTTCATGAAAATGTATCTTGCTTATATCATAATCATGTATTACTGCTTCTGCTTCTGCAATCAGATGAAAAATATCCAGAGATATTTTTTTTATTTCTTTATCAAGACTGCTTTCGCCGATCATTTTCTTAATATCCTCAAAATTCCGGTACGGCTGTGACCCGGTTAAATTAACAGTGAATTTCTTTGTTTTTATGGAACCGGCTTTTATTTCTTTGCAGTCTATGTCATATCCGTTAATATCCAGTTTCTTCAGTTCATTTCTTAGAAATAAAAGATCAACTCCAAGATCGCACAGAGCACCTACCATCATATCGCCGCTGATTCCCGAAAAACAATCAATATATAAAATTTTTGCCATTCTGCCTGTATCCATGATTTCACATCCTTTAAATCTGATATGCTTTCAAATAAATTAAATATACAATATTTTTAACTTCAGGATATTATTTTACTAAGACTGTTGCAAAAATACAGTTTTTTATATATTTTTTATATCTTAATATAAAAATTAAAAATCATGTACAATAAAAAAAGCACAATTTCAGAAAAAAAATTTTTAAAGTTAAAGAAGATAATCAAAGAAATTAATTCTGTGGTCATAGCCTTTTCCGGTGGAACCGACAGCAGTTTCCTGCTTGCTTTGGCCGCGCAATCGCCCGGGGGAAAAGTAATTGCGGTGACCGCTAAATCACCTACCTACACCGGAAGAGAATTAAAGGAAGTAAAAGCAACTGCAAATAAATTAGGCTGCAGGCATATGATCATAAACACGGATGAGCTGGAAATAGAGGAATTTATAAACAATCCCAGAAACAGATGTTATTTCTGCAAAAAAGAACTTTTCCTGAAGTTGATATCCATAAAGAATAAATATAAATTTGATTTTGTCGCCGATGGAACAAATTATGATGATTTGAATAAATATCGCCCTGGACTGCGGGCTCTCAAGGAACTGGGAATAAGAAGTCCGCTCGCCGAAGCAGGACTGACCAAAGAAGAAATAAGACAGTATTCAAGGCTATTAAACCTGCCGACCTGGAACAAGCCGGATCTTTCGTGTCTGGCATCCAGATTGCCATATGGAGAAAAAATATCAAAATCTGTATTAAAAAAAATCGAAAAAGCCGAAGATTTTCTTTACTCTCTGGGCTTCAGGCAGATAAGGATAAGATATCACGATCCCATTGCCAGAATAGAATTAGGTAAGAACGAAATCCCTAAAATACTTCAATATAATAACATGGAAAAAATAATCAAGAGATTAAAAAAGATGGGATTCGAATATATCACTTTGGATCTCGAAGGATACAGGACCGGAAGTATGGATCGGTTTTAATAATAAAAGACACCCTTCAGGCAGACGGCGGTCACAAAACCGATTTAGAAATATTACCCGATTTTCTTTAGAAATTCCGGACAGTTTTTACCCAGGATTTCATTTATCTCGTCTTTTCCGAGGCCCGAACCCAGGCCAATCCTTTCCTGCATCCCGGATTTAAATAAATCACTATGACTGTGAGCATCGCTATTTATTAAAAACCTGGCTCCTGCTTCTCTCCCAATGCTCGCAACTACTCCATTGGTAAGACTATGACCGGCCCTGGAGGAAATTTCTATAAAAATACCATTAGAGACAGCAAGTTTTGCTTCCTCTAATTTTAAAATACCCGGATGAGCCAGGAAATCTACGTATTTCGATTTGACTGCTTCCATATTTGTGCCCGGTTCTACATTTTCTGCGATACTCTCTCCATGAACAGCCACTATTTTTGCTCCCAGCCCTCTTGCTGCTCTGGCCATATCATCTATACTCTTTGATGGAATATTAGTCAGTTCTACTCCCGGAACCGCATTTATATTCCAATACTTCTCTGCGAGTTCGCAGTCTTCTTTTAATCTTGAAATGATAAAATCAAGATTCGAGTAGCTGCCGTGATCGGTAAGGGCTATACATCGATATCCGCAGACCACTGCAAATCTGATAAGCTCGATGGGGCTGTTTTTACCATCCGATAAAAATGTATGGGTATGAAAATCATATATCATAAAGAATTTTCCTTTCTAACCTGCTTCAAATAAAGAAAATAATAAGGTTAATTCTATCAATATTATAAATTTAAAACTATAATTTTATTAATATTGAAAAAGGATTCAAAGGAATAAAAATTAAAAATTGTTTGATTCATTAATAGAAATAATTGGCTTTTCGGTCTGCCATCAGCTTTCTTCAAGAAGCCTTATAATCGGCAAAATTGTCCTGCCGGTTTGTGCGAGATGCAGTGGTATCTATATTGGGTTTATCATCACGGCCATTATTTTACTGGTAATGTATAAAAAAAAAGAAAATGGCCTTCCGCCTCTTTATGTTATTGTGATCCTTGCACTTTTTTTTCTATCTACCCTGATCGATGGTATTGCTTCCAATTTTGGTTTATATGAAACAAATAATAATTTAAGATTTATAACCGGCTTTCTTTGCGGATCATCCATCATGGTGATCATTTATCCTATTTTTACATTTCAATATTACAGACAGTCAAAAACAAAAAGGATATTCAACAGTCCTGGCCAATTTATGATTTATATCCTGATAATTACGGTATTTATTCTCATCACTCTTATCAGGTTCGATTTCATGGGTCGTTTTTATTACTATTTTGTCACATTTTCGATTCTCTTTACTTTTTATTTTATCAATATGGTACTTGTGCTTCTGGTTCCACCATTTTCGCAAAAAGCGGACAGGCTTGCCAGTAAATACTTGATCTTACCTTCGATTATAGCCATTGCCCTTTCGTCAATGGAATTACTTGGTTCCTACTGGTTTCACAGATTTATTACGAATTTTTGATCTTAAGGCCTAAACCGGATACCCGGCTTAAAACAAATTGATTATTCCGTAATTATGATAGATAAAAAAGGTAGTTATAGTGGAGATTCCCGCACCAAAGATTACCTGATTGATTGTATGTTGTTTAATTCTCACTCTTGCCCAACCTATTACAGGGATAAGGGGGACTATAATCAGCATCCATCTGCCTAATAAAATATTAAAGGTAATAACTATAAAAGTTATCCAGCTTGTATGAATACTTATTTTCCAGAAATAAGTTATGATAGTCAAAATAATAGTTGAGACTACGCTAACCGCAAATATGGATTTTAAAAATATAGGGCCGTCCAGGACATATAGAATAATAAAACAGACAATATAGCTTGCACAGGAAAGGAGCAGGGGCTTCATTCTGTTCTCCTTTTTAGGTATGTGCATATTATCTATTTCCTTTTTCTTGTATAAAAAACCTATATAAAGATATGGTATTATCACACTAAAAAGAAGACAGAGAAAAGCCCAGCCCACGGCTTCAAGTTTATTTTCCACAACTATTAAACAAATAACGAGTAAAATAGGGATAGAAATAAATGATCCGTCAAAAATATATGATATTATTTTTGCAAACTTATTCAATAAAATCCCCTTTGTCTTAGTTCTCGAAAGTAAATATTGTCATTAAACAATAAAATAGACTCCATTATAACAAGGAGTCTATTATAATAAAATGAATCAATTATTAAAATAAGTCTAAGTATATTATTCCATTATTTTTTCGTTGGATTTCTTGGCCATATATACTTTCTTATCGGCTTCTATCATAAAATTCTTAATACTGCATCCTTCCTTGTAATATTCTATACCCATACTCAGGTCCAGACCTTCACAGTTTAATCCTAAAAATATTTCTCTTATTCTGCATGCAATTTCCTGTGCGATTTTCCCCTCTGCCTGGTTTATTATTATTAGAAATTCGTCTCCTCCGAACCGGAAACCCAGATCGACACCTTCTCTTATGTTTTTACGGATAATGCTCCCCAGACTTTTAAGTAATTTATTTCCGTTCTCATGACCATTATGGTCATTATATTTTTTAAAATTATCAATATCGAACATTATAATTGCTACTTTTTCTTTCTTTCTTTTTCCCCTGCTGATTTCCTCGTTAAGTCTCCTGTCCAGATATCTGATATTATATAATCCGGTTAAATAATCGATGTATGTTGATTTTACCAGTTTCTTCTGGAGCTTTTTATACGAAGTTATATCAGTGAGAGTAGAAACCACGAATAAAATATTTCCATTGTCATCCCTTACGGGTGAATTACTCGCCAGTGCGTTAACAATGGTTCCATCACTTTTTAATAATTCTATTTCATAATTCAATGCCGTTTTACTATTGACGATTTTTTTAAACCTTTTTCCTTTATGTTTTGGTGAAAGAATACTCAAATACCTCTTACCCACAAGCAGACTCGGATCATATCCATAATCCCTTATCTTTTCATTTACAAAAAGAATATTGTTTTTAATGTCTTTTATTACAAATATTTCATTTGTGTTCTGAAGTATTTTTTCTATATAAGGTAAAAACTTCTTTAACATTTTATCCCGTTAAAAAACTATAGAAAATTTATAAATTTATATAATTCTAATAGATTTAAGGTACTTTGACAAATAAATCAACTAAGAATTTATATAATATAATAATACTTGATTGTAGTAAATATACTTGAAAAATAATAATTCATTACCGCCCTATTCTCTGGTGTAAGATGCATAAATTATTGACAGTAGTCAAAATCAATGATAGTTTTTTCTTCATTGTTAAAAACAATAAATAAAACCATGAATGAAAATTCAAAATATATATATTTCGACCATAGTGCCACTACCCCCGTACTGCCGGATGTAGTGAAGGTAATAGACGATTGCTTTACCACTTATTATGGTAATGCATCCGAACCGCATTCACCCGGAATCAAAGCCGGGGAAATTCTCGAACATTCAAGAGAGATAATCGGTAAATCTCTGGGTGCCAATTCAAAAGAAATAATTTTTACAGGCGGCGGAACAGAAAGTGATAACCTTGCAATTATCGGGGCAGCCGAAGCTTATGAGAAGAGGGGCAATCATATTATTACTTCCGAAATCGAACATCCTGCCGTTCATATGCCCCTGAAAAAACTATCCCGGTGCGGTTTTAAAGTTACCTATGTCCCGGTAGATAGATTTGGAATGGTAGATCCCTCTGATATCCAAAAATCCATAACCTCTAAAACCATTCTGGTAACAATCATGCACGCAAATAATATTGTCGGGACCATACAGCCTATCAGTGAAATAGGAAAAATATTGAAAGAACGTGATATTATATTTCATACGGATGCAGTTCAGACTTTTACAAACATAAAAACAGACGTCAATAAATTGAATATTGACCTGCTTTCACTTTCCGGCCATAAGATATACGGACCGAAGGGAGTAGGCGCTCTTTACATAAGAAAGGGCACCAGGATAATGCCGCAGATCCTTGGAGGGGGGCATGAAAGAGGAATAAGATCCGGCACCGAAAACATTCCGGGAATTGCAGGTCTGGCAAAAGCTGCTGAAATAGGGCAGAGAAATCTTCCAGATAGAATAATAAAAGTCACAAAAATGAGGGATTATCTTATAAGCGGCGTTCTGAGTAAAATAGACGACGTCAAATTTAATGGCCATCCTTCCGAAAGATTACCAGGAAATTGCAATTTTTCATTTAAATATATAGAAGGAGAATCAATAGTATTAAAACTCGATTATGCCGGCATTGCAGCATCAAGCGGTTCCGCCTGCTCCTCTTCATCATTGAAACCTTCGCATACACTGGTCGCAATGGGACTTTCGAACGAGGAGGCTTACGGCTCCCTGAGAATAACTCTTGGTTTCGAGAATACAAAAGAAGAAATAGACTATTTTCTTGAAGTTATCCAAAAAATAATATCGGACCTGAGAAGAATCTCTCCTTTATATAAGAATAAAGTAAATTAACAAAAAGAGTTATAATTTAGAATATAATTAAAAAATTTAAAGTTTACGGTAAACTTATCTTAAAAAGGAGGAAAAAATATCCATCTTAAGATTATACCTTGCACAGATTAATCCAACCGTGGGAGATCTCAGCGGAAATTATGACATCATTGTTTCCCATATCAAAGCAGCAAAAAAAAGTGATGCCGATATAGTTGTCTTCCCTGAGCTTTCCATTACCGGATATCCTCCCGAAGATCTTCTTCTCAGAAAATCTTTTGTTGACGAAAATATCGTCTATCTTAATAAACTTAAAAAAAATACCGCAAATATTATTGCAGTTATTGGTTTTGTCGGAAGAGAACACAATCAAATATACAATTCTGCTGCAGTGATCCATGACATGCAGGTAAAAGCAGTATATAACAAACAATTCCTGCCAAATTATTCAGTTTTTGATGAGGAAAGATATTTCAGCAAAGGCAGCGCAAATTATATTTTCAAAGTAGCGGAAACATTCATCGGAATCAATATATGTGAGGATATATACCATCCATCGGGCCCATTAGAAATTCAGTCCGCATTAGGTGGAGCGGAACTTATAATAAACATTTCCGCTTCTCCTTATCATGTCGAAAAAATCAGGGAAAGAAAAGAGTTTCTGACTCATGCTGCCGCCAATAACTGTGTGAATATTGCTTATTTAAATTTAGTCGGAGGACAGGATGAACTGGTATTTGACGGGAACAGCGTGATCATCAACGAAAAAGGCGATATTCTGGACCATGCGAAACCATTCAAAGAAGATGTACTTATATATGATCTTGATACCGGAGGAGCAGCGGCCGCCAGATTAAAAGATCCCGGATTTGAAAATCAAAAAACCGGAATGCGAAAATATCATGAATCATTACCACGGATAGATTTAAAACATTATAAAAAAAGAAAAAAAACAAATAAGGAATACAAAACTGTCTCCGGATATAACCGTTATATTGGCTGTATCGAAGCAGAAATACTTCAGGCATTAATTCTTGGAACTCGAGATTATGTTAACAAAAATAAGTTCGATAAAGTGGCCATAGCATTGAGCGGAGGCATTGATTCTGCTTTAACTGCGGCAGTAGCCGCTTTTGCCCTGGGAAAGAAGAGAGTCAATGGAATCATAATGCCATCGCCCTACTCATCAAAAGGGAGCATCGAGGATTCAATAGAATTATCCCATAATCTCGGTATCAA
>Ga0265297_10008010_pt1 | contig 14312 bp, 8 predicted proteins | sample Munlanlwell13791_FD_192502 | JGI IMG/M metagenome (GOLD analysis project Ga0265297, IMG submission 192502) | Leachate microbial communities from a municipal landfill in Southern Ontario, Canada - Leachate well 137-91 | ecosystem: Engineered > Solid waste > Landfill > Unclassified | place... | reverse complement strand
GGTTGGCGTGCTCGCTGTTTGTTTCAATATGGTTTACCGCTCTCTTTATATCGGACTGTCACGAACCCGTATCCTTATTTATACCACCTCACTGATGGCAGGGATCAATATTGTTCTGGATTATTTGCTTATTTTTGGCATAGGCCCTTTCCCTGTGATGGGTATTAAAGGAGCTGCCCTGGCCTCCGTTATTGCTGAATTTATTGCCTTCGCCTATTTCGTATTGTACACCCGCTATTTTACAGACTATCGAAAATACAATATCTATTCTTTTCAGAAACCTCAGAAGGATACCATATTCAAGATCATCAACCTGAGTTATCCTACCGTTTTTCAAAATTTTGTATCCATTGCCAGCTGGTTTTTGTTTTTTATCATTATTGAAAAAACAGGAGAAGATCAACTTGCTGCATCAAATGTGATTCGCTCGGTGCTTATGGTGATGATGTTCCCCATGTGGGGTTTTGCTGCTACTGCAAATACGATGGTGAGCAACTTGCTGGGACAAAATTACAGCAGTAAAATTCCCGGTCTGCTTAAAAAAATATTTTACCTTGCTCTTTGCTGGATCATTCTTTTCGGAATCATCATTCTTATAAAACCCGAACTTCTTCTGCACATCATTACCGATAATCCGCAATTGATCGAACTCTCAAAAGGGCCTCTCTATTTACTTTATTTTGCGCTGTTTATTATTTTCCCCTCAATAATATTATTGCATTCCCTTATCGGAACTGGTGATACACGAACAGCATTTATCATTGAAGTTTCAGCAATTTCCATGTATTTGCTCTACACCTATCTTGCCGCTGTTGTTTTCCATGCGGACCTGATTTACATTTGGGGAGCCGAAGTGATTTACTGGATTATTATTGCATCCATCTCTTTCCTCAGATTGAAAAGCAGAAAGTGGAAAAATATCCATATTTGACATGCTATTTATCCATAAAAGAGATCAAACTATTCCCTTTCACATAATAGTCGTATCTTTAGCTCATTAAAAATCAGCCAAATGACAAAAAATAAGCTTTTTCTGGTAGATGCCCTCGCAATGATCTACAGAGCCCATTTCGCTTTCCTTAAAAATCCTCGTGTCAATTCCAAAGGGCAAAACATCTCTGCTATTTTTGGTTTTATGAATTCCTTGCTGGAGATACTGGAAAAAGAAAAACCCTCTCATATAGCCGTTGCTTTCGACTCCTATGAACCCACGGCACGAAGTGAAAGTTATACCGATTATAAAGCAAACAGAGACAAACAACCTGAAGACATTACTTTCGCCATACCTGTGATCAAACAAATTCTGACGGCTATGAATATCCCTGTTCTTGAACTGGCCGGTTACGAAGCCGATGACCTGATTGCTACCATTAGCGAACAAGTTCCTCCTGAAAGTTTTAATGTTTATATGTTTACGCCCGACAAGGACTATGCCCAGTTGGTCCGTGATCATGTGTTTCTTTACAAGCCGGGGAATAAGGACAAAGGAAATGAAATTTGGGATACTGCACGCGTCCTGAAAGAGTTTAACATCAAGCGCATTGATCAGGTTATTGAGATTCAGGGACTTATGGGAGATGCCGTGGACAACATCCCGGGCATACCGGGTGTGGGGCCCAAAACAGCACAACAACTGATTGCAGAATACGATCATATTGAAAATCTGCTGCAAAATAAAGACAAGCTGAAGGGAAAACTAAAGGAATTGGTCGGGCAATACGGGGAACAAGCTTTAATGTCACGTGAACTGGCTCGATTGCTGCGTGATGCCCCTTTGACTTTCGATGAAGCATCCTGCAAATTACAGGAATGGAATTCGGAACAATTAGAAGCTGTTTTTGCAGAACTTGAATTTAAAGCCTTGTCGAAAAGAATGCTTGGCAAAGAGACCGTAAAACAAGTCGTACCTGTCGAAGGACAGTTAAGTTTCACCTTCGACAACACTTCTCGTCTTCAGGAAAGCGAAATCCTTACTGTTTCCATAGCTGATTTTACGGAAGAACAATTGCAAAATATCAAATCAAATATCGAAAAGGCTGGCCGGATCAGTTTCTCATTCAGTCACGACCTCAACGACCCTTATCAGTGCCGGATACAGGCCTTCGCTTTTTCATACAGCGGGAAAGAATCCTATACGATTGCCTTCGGCAAGGAGGAGTCAAAAACACAACATTTTTTTCATCATTTCAAGCAGATACTGGAAAATCAAACCCTTAAAAAATACGGTTATAATCTAAAATTTGCCTATTTGGCATTAAAAAAATACAATATCCAATTGGCCGGTCCCCTGATGGATGCCGAAATCATGCATTATATCATTGACCCGGAAAGCAGTCATGAATATAACCGCTTGTGCGAAACCTACCTTCAGAAAAGCATTCCTGTTCAAAACACCCTGTTTAATGTCGAAAGTATAAACGTGCTGGCAGCAAAAGCCATTTACAACTTAGAGCTGGGAGAGGTGCTGATGCAGAAAATTGAGGCTCAGGGTATGAAAGAATTGTACGACCAGATAGAAGGTCCGCTGATTGAGGTATTGGCCAATATGGAGTATGCTGGCGTTCGCATCAACGAAGATGAACTGGCTGTTATGTCCAAACAAATGCGGGAAGAGATGGATTTACTGGAAAAAAAAGTATTTCTCCTGTCCGGAATAAGTTTCAATATCAATTCTCCCCAGCAACTTGGGCATGTGCTTTTCGACAAACTGCATTTGGATCCCAATGCAAAAAAAACAAAAAAAGGAGGTCAATACTCCACCAATGAAGAAGTCCTGCAAAAACTGGCAGAAAAACATGAGATCGCTCGCGTCATGCTCGAATACCGGGGCTTGCAAAAATTAAAATCCACTTACATTGATGCGCTTCCTCTCATGGTCAATAAATCCAGCGGTATGATTCATACGTCTTACGAGCAGGCAGTCACCTCCACGGGTAGATTGAGTTCCAAAAACCCTAATCTGCAAAATATACCTGTCAGAACCGATAGAGGCCGACAAATCCGGAAAGCCTTTATTGCCCGTGAACACAACCGAAAAATCATTTCAGCCGACTATTCTCAAATAGAATTGCGGGTAATTGCTCACATGAGTGAAGACACAAACATGATGGTAGCTTTCCGCAACAATATTGATATTCATACGGCAACGGCAGCCCGTGTTTTCAAGGTGACTCTTGATCAGGTCAGTCCTGAAATGAGGCGTAAAGCAAAAGAAGTTAATTTTGGCATCATATACGGTATTTCTGCATGGGGATTGTCACAAAGGTTAAATATCTCCAGAACAGAGGCTACTGAGATCATTGACCAATATTATCATAGTTATCCTGATATACTTGCCTATATTCAATTTTGTATAGATAAAGCAAGAAAAACTTTTTATGCTGAAACTCTGTTCAAAAGAAGGCGATATTTACGTGATATCAATTCCCGGAATGCCATGCAACGTTCTTTTGCCGAAAGAAATGCCATTAATGCACCTGTACAGGGAAGCGCTGCCGACATCATCAAAATAGCCATGATCAGGATCAATCAACACATAAAGGAGGAAAAACTGAATTCCCGTATGATCATGCAGGTACATGATGAGCTTGTTTTTGATGTGGTGCATGATGAAATTGACATCATGACCAAGCTGATCAGATCAGGTATGGAGAATGCTGCTGCATTGAAAGTGCCTCTAATTGTGGATATGGGAATTGCTGATAATTGGTTGGATGCTCATTAAGCATTCAGCTAATACTAAAGTGAATCTTTTCCAAATAATACAAATACTGCATTAGAATTAACAGGACAATTAAAATCAAAGCAAAGTAGTTATTTAACCGGTCATTTTCAAAACTAAACGTAGAAGTCAGAAAAATACTTATCGGTATAAGAAAGAATGTTCCAAAGGTAAATTTATCCACCGAAGTAAAAACGAAAATAAGAACTAAAAAGATAAAATAAACAACAAAAAATTGGTTATAGCGGCTGGATCGTACACTTTTATGAACATAGATAAAAGCATTTTGAAAAAAGCCAATGAATAAAATGAGAATTATCATAAAAGCAGGAATAAAATAAAGAGTAAATTCACCTTTAAACCTGATTTGTATTTCGGGGATTAAGTTTTGAGTGTAATTCGGCAATTCATCCAGATTTCCGGTGAAATAAAAGACAAAGAGAAAAAGGAAAAGCGGCACCAGTATGCCCATTGGCAAAATAATGATTTCTCTTATTTTCGGAGCTTTAAGAATAAAAGAGGCAATAAGTAAAAGTACAAACAAGGATAAAACCGGAGTATAGATCATACCTCCCACGGTAAGATAAAACGCGGAGAAAAAATTTCTTTGAACCGCATTTTCCATATCAAATAGCGAAAGCATGTTATGGAATACAATCAGTACAAAAAAGGTGGAGATGTATGCTGGAGAGGGCATAATAACGGCAGGGAACAATCCGGTAAGCGTAATAAAAACAAAACTCAAGAGTTGATGTGGTTGTTCAACCAGCTTAAATTTGACGAAAGATCTGTTCAATACAAGGGCCTGAACCAAGGTGAAAAAAAGGACTGCACTAACAACAATACTGCCTGAAACCTCAATCTGATGTAATTTGAGCATATTAAACAACAAAGAGTATTCCCAGACAGGATATGCCGGAATTTTAAAAAAAAGTGCACTGTTGGCTGCATAGACATAGATCAACAGAAGAGGGATATGAAAAGGATCTTGTTTTTTTAATCGGGTTAAAAGCAATTTTTTTGAATTATGACCTGTTAAACAATTTTCAAAATTAGCAAAAGATATAAAAGAAAATCCAAGGACTTTTATATGAATTATTTTGCACAAAATTAAGTAACTTTGCTAATTGATTCAGGCAATAAAGACCCCAAATCATTTCAGAGGAAATAGGACGAACATGATAAGCATCTCTATTTTAAATCAACGTATTTTTAAGATTACACATTTGATAATTTATGGATTTTAAAGTACCTCAATTAGGGATTTGCAAAATCAAATCACCTTTGCAACTTTCAAAAGTGCAGGGCGACAATATTTATGATTATATTCGAGATGATGAGAGAATACTTTATGATACCCGTCTCGAAAGTTACATGCAATGGATAAAAGATGGAACTTTACCTCTTTCTTTTGAAAAAGCAGGACCAAAAGAATATTTGTTTTTTAACCCTTCAAAAATAAAAGCCGCCATCATCACCTGCGGTGGACTTTGTCCGGGGTTAAATAACGTAATCCGGAGCCTCACCTACACCTTACACTATCGCTACCATGTTCCTGAAATTATCGGGTTCCGGTATGGTTATGCGGGTTTGAATCCTGAATACAATTATCCCAAAGTCCATCTTACCCCTGAACTTGTGAAAAACATACACCTAATGGGAGGAAGCTTCCTTGGTTCAAGCAGGGGCAATCAGGATACAGGCATTATGGTGGATACCCTGGTGCACGAAGGAATTAACATTCTGTTTTGTATTGGCGGTGACGGAACGCTGAAAGGCGTTCAGGCTCTTTATGAAGAAATTAATAAACGCAAACTCCATGTTTCCGTATGCGGAATTCCAAAAACAATTGATAATGATATCAATTTCATTGAAAAATCATTTGGCTATGAAACCGCCTTCACTATTGCCCACGATATCATCCGAAGTGCACACAACGAAGCAACGGGCGCCTTCAACGGAATAGCATTGATCAAACTTATGGGACGTGATTCCGGTTTTATTGCTGCCGCTGCTGCCTTATCCATTCAGGAGGTCAACTTTGTACTCATCCCTGAAATGACTTTTGACCTGCACGGAGAAAAAGGATTTCTGGAAGTTCTGAAAAACAGGCTTCTCCACAGGCAGCATGCATTGGTGGTTGTTTCAGAGGGTGCAGGGCAGTTTTTCTTCGAAAATATGAATATGAAACATGATGCCTCCGGAAATGTAAAATATGAAGATATCGGACTTTTTTTAAAAGACAACATACAAAGCTATTTTAAAATGCTTCACTTCCCTATCAGCATGAAGTATATTGATCCGAGTTATATTATTCGCTCGGCTCCGGCAAATGCCAACGACAGTAAATTTTGCAACCAGCTTGGACAAAATGCGGTACATGCAGCTATGGCCGGAAAAACGGGTTTTGTTGTCGGATATTGGAACAATCAATTCACACTATTACCAATTCCTCCCACTGTTCAGCAACGAAAACGCATAGACCTCGAAAGTGGTTTCTGGTACAATGTACTGGAGGCTACCGGTCAACCTGTTAGTTTGAAAAATTAATACACCCTGATATTATGTTTCATTTTATTAAAAAATGTACGTTCATCTTCACTTTGATGATTATACTGTTTAATCAGGCAGCAGCCACTACCTTTTATGTCAATTCCGGAACCGGAAATGACAATTATAGCGGACTTTCTTCCACCTACACCGGAGGGATCACTGGACCTGTCAAAACCATCCAAAAAGCAATCAATATTTCAGTGGCAAATGATAAAATTGTGATTGCCCCCGGGATTTACAGGGAAAATGTGGTGATACGGCATCAACTAGACCTCTCAGGTGCCGGATCTGGTTCCGATAGTACCCTTAACACGATTTTACAAAGTAGCATAAACGGATCAGGAATTGGGATTGACATTGCCATGGGATCTTCTCCTTCAGCACCTGCCAATCTTAAAAATATGCGAATCACAGGTTATAATATCGGTGTGGTCATGTCCCGAAGTGTCTTGTATTCCGATCTTTCCTGCACGGGCAATAATTACGGTTTTCATAATAACACTAACGATTACCTGAGAGATGCAGGAATATTATCCTGCGAAATATCAAACAGCAACATTGCCGGAATTTACATCAGTCATACCTGCAACATCATTGCTTTTACTATTGATTCCTGTATTTTTAAAGACAATTTCGGGGGGATATATGCCTATTGCGATAACCCTTCCACCTCCAACATTATTGACTTTATGCTGAAAAATTCCGTTTTTTACCGTCAAAAGCAGAAAGGGATCTATGTTGAGAAACTGGATAACAGCATATTCGAGAACCTTATATTTGACAGTTGCGGTATTGACACCAATTATAGTTGGAATGCCGGCATTGACGTTAATCTGAAATATGCAAACTATTCAAATTTACTTTTCTCAAATTGCGAATTCCGATATTGTGGGATAGGTGGAGCACCTAATTCAGGCTGTGGCATGACCATAAAAGCGCGGGATGATGGAAGCGTTTACGGAGCAAACCCGGCTACCTTAAAACAAGTGAAAATCATCGGACTTTTATTCCAATATTGTCAAAATGGGTTGATGTTTGGAGAACCGGGTAAAAATAATGCAGGACCGGAAGAAATTACCATTCAGGAATCCCGTTCTGTGTTCAACTCCTCTAAAAACATAACTTCAAACATAAAAGCCGATATGAAAGCCCATAATTGCAGTTGGTTGTCCACTGACGGACCTTCTCCCTACGATACGGCAAAAAACAGCACAGGCCATATTCTTGTTTATACCTGGATAAAAGATGTTTCCGATAAAAAGACAGCTGTCGGTTTTCAATCCGATAGTATTGTTTGGTTTGGTAATACCGACACATCCCTTCAAAGGGCTATTGATGTAATCCCCTACAATTGGTCGCTTTTTCTTCCTTCAAAACAGTATAATGGCTCCTACTTTATCAGTTCCAGGTTAAATTTACTTCCGGATAAAACTGTGTATTTATCCGCACTTTCAGTCAGAAGTTTTGCAGAGGTATTGCTCAATAATAATGACCTCTATATTACAGATAGCCTTATCCTGAAAGAGGGAGCCTATTTTTCAACGGGAGAGTTCCAGGCCGAATTGTCCGACAGCTGCCTGATCCGCGAATTTCCGGGTAATCCTGTTCTTGGTACCATCAGAACTTTCAGAAATCTGAATGGAAACCCTGCCGTAGAAAATTTCGGTGGATTGGGAATCAGCATCAATTCAACAGTTACCTCGACTTTTCCATACAATAATATCGTGGTAATCCGAACAACAGGCAAGGCCTCCATGTATTCGAAAAAACAAGTATTGCGGACATATAAAGTTTTAACACACAGCTTATGCGGATGGGATGCCACCCTTGATTTTGCCTATGATGATTCAGAATTGGAAAATCTGTTTAATGATCATCATCTTCAATTAATGCGCTCTTACGATAATGGTATTAAATGGATATTGAGTGGTGGTACGACTGATACGATTACCAACCAAATTTCCCTTATGCATGCCGATGTTCTGCAGGGCTTATGGACTATGATAGACTCATCCGGAGCTGCTTCTCCTCCCAATATTTATATCTCCTCAAAAGTAAATCATATCACCTGCCATGGTGCTCAGAACGGAAAAATTGAAACAGAAGTTTCAGGCGGATTCCCTCCATACGCCTATCTTTGGTCCATAGGAGATACCCTTTGTACCATTGATTCTCTTTCAGCAGGTATTTATATACTTCAGGTGCAGGATACAGGGAATTGTTCTATAACAGACACTTTTATAATTAAAGAACCTGCTCCCATTGATGTATCATTCAACACCAAAGCGATAAAATGCTTTGGTGATTCCACTGGAGAAGCAGAGGTTATAATCAATGGAGGAACCTCTCCTTATTCCATTCTTTGGAAGGACGGAGAGAAAAACACCCTCATTAAAAACAGAACCTCGGGTTATTATAATTTGCATGTCACAGATTCAAATGCTTGCTTTAAAACAGATAGCGTTTTCATCCCACAGTCAGACCCTATTGACCTTGGATTAATGGTAAATCCCATCCGCTGCAATGGCTATACTGATGGCATTGCAAGTGTTCAAATTACCGGTGGTAAAGAACCCTACCTGACATTCTGGTCCACAGGCGAAAGTGGTAACTCCATCAGCAAACTTCAAAAGGGCAGCTATTTTGTCGTGGTCTATGATAGCCATATGTGCTTACGCAGTGATACTTTTGAAATATCCGAACCCTTAGAAATAACCCTTACACTAAGTGGGAATAATCTGACATGCTTCCATGACGGAAGTGGAAAAATTCATACCTCTGTATCTGGAGGAAGAAGTCCTTACAAATTCCTTTGGTCAAATAAAGATACTACGGCAACAATAGAACAATTAGCTGCCGGCAGCTATTCGGTCATTGTAAGCGACAGCAGTAATTGCCAACAAAAGGATTCCATTGAACTCACTGAGCCTTCAGCCATCTCATTTCAGTTTACCCTGAAAAATGATACCAATAACAAATGCATTGGTTCTATCACAGCATTGATCAGCGGAGGTCAGCCTCCTTACGACTACTTATGGGATGACCCTGCCAGCCAGCAAACACCGGTTGCAAATGGCCTCTGTGCCGGATTATATACGCTGCAGATCACCGACTCAGCGCTGTGCATAGCCGATAGTATTGTGGAATTGTTCAATATTATAAACGACTATATTATCAATGACAACTCTCTGGCATTTACTGTTTTTCCCAATCCTTTCCATGATCAAATCTGCATAAAGTCTCCTGTTTTCCCAGTCAATTATTTTATGTGGGATGCATACGGCAGAATAACCCGCACCGGAAATTTACAGAATAAGAAATCTGCTATTTCCACTGCCGGTTTTCCGGAAGGAATATACTTTTTGCAATTAATAGAAGGAGAAAATATCTTTGTATTTAAACTGATAAAAAACTGAGACTTTTACTTTTTTCCAGCTTTCAGTTGTGATTCCCTTTCAATGATTTGCGCCAGTGTGGCACGCTTAAGGATATTTACCGTTTCGTCCCGAACATCCTTAATAAAAGACCGAACACCGCATGTATTCTCGTCCTTGCAATGATTGCATTCCTCGTAATAACGGAATGTTACGCAAGGTAACAAGGCCAGGGCACCGTCAAAAATTCTGATGATCTCAGCAAGATTGACTTCTTCCGGTTGTTTTATCAAATAATATCCTCCACCACGTCCCTTTTTACTGCTGACTATTCCATTGTTACGAAGATCTAACAAAATGGATTCAAGGAATTTCTTGGGAATCTTCTCATTTACAGCAATCTCTTGTATCAGCACCGGTCCTTTGTTAAATGATTTTGCCAGGTACACCAGTGCATAAATTGAATACTGTGCTTTTTTTGATAACATTTACCTCTTTGTTTTAGTCCGCATTATATTAAATCAATTACAAATATAGGGAAAGATATAATTTTCAATGACTTATTCATAAATATTAACGGATCATTATTCTCACATATTTGATGCTTGAATTGGTATAGATAAAATAGGGTAAGGCTTTTTGAGGAATTTTATCGAAAACATCGCATAAATCTGTCCGGAAATCAATATTAACAAACAAATTAACTATTGTTGATATTTAATGAAAAGAAAATGTTTTAAACAAGTATTTTGGAGTAATAATTATTAATTCAATAGAGCGATACAAACAGTCATTTCTTTTAAAATGTTCTTTAAAAATGGTATAATAGTTGAATATTTGGACTTATAACTTTACACTTGATGGACAAAACTAAACAGCATAGTGAGCCAATTTTAAAAACGACAGACGAATTAGCGGAAGAAATTCTTGCCAATCCTGTTAAAAAGGCCATACTGGAACTTCTTCATGAATGGGACGGTTGTTTTTTCGGTGATATCGTTGAAAATATTGATTTCCCCTATGACGAAATTCTGCATAATTTATTGGAGCTAAAGAATATGGGGATTATAAAGAAAAGTTCTGAACCCTCTAAATTCATGATTATTTAAAGATATCTGATCTTTCAGAACGAGTCCGCATCCTCCTGTCAGGAAATTTTATACCAGTCGCAACAGAATAAACGCTTATTTACTTAAACCCAGTACCTCCGGTCCTTGAATAAAATAGATATCCGTTGGTATTTTGGCGCCATCAAGCCTGTCAAGGTCAGACTGTAGTTCTGTCTTTACAACAGCATCTTTATTTACCCATGCTTTTGCTTTTTCATAATCCCCGTTCCCCTGAACAATCAGGATTTCTTTCCCAATTTCCACTACAGCAACTTTCATTTTATCAATATCCACCTTATACGTGCCTTTTTCTGCATTTCTGACGAGAGCACCCTTTTCAAGCAAATAATTAAAACGCATCATATTGGCTTTGCCATGAGAACTTGCCTGACCAAACCGGATGGAACGGAACATACTGGCTACAAAGGTGATGTAATAATCTTCCAGACTAATCTCTTTTAATTCACCTTTATTATACAGATAGGTAATCATATACAAACCAAGTATGTCCGCTTTTGCTTCTTCAAGGGTGGTTGCTGTTTCTTTTAAAGTTGCTTTCACTTCCTTCGAAGGATCATTTACCAGATACTTGATCCCCAATCCATGAGCCACTTCATGAAACATGGTGGTGGTAAAAAATGCATCAAAATTTATATTTCCACGTTGGCTTTCCTCAATGAGATTATTGGCAATAGGTACTAAAATATGATCAAATTTGGCCTTCATCGCATTTTTAAGTTGTAATTTCCGTGAACCCTTTTCCATCTGTACTTTTGGATCATTCGGCAAATTAATAGCAATAGTTTTACTCCCGGCATTGCAATGACCTGTGTAATAAACCACATCATAGACATTGAGCTCTCCATCTACTCCTGGTTTTTCGTTCTTATACTTCTGATCAACCGGCAAGGATTTTTGAAGTTCAGGTAGAAATTGGGTATACTTAGCCAGCTTTTTACTCCAATCATGGTCTTTAATTAATATGTAAGATTCATAAGATGCTCTATAGCCATAGAGGGCGTCTTCATAGGTTTCGATGGCACCTGTAACAAAATCAATTGTGTTGTTTTTCATATCAAGCCAAGCCATGTCACTTTCAAAATAATTATCCGTAATCAATGCTTTCGCCACTAATTGTAAATAATTCTGTAATCCTTTGTCTTCAGCCAATTCCGAAGCTTGTATCAAAAGATCATGTGCACGGGTCAACTGCTCTTTGTATTCCACATGGAACGGGATCACTTTCAAAGCGCCATTTTCATCCCTTCTGATAACTGAATACAGACTTTCTTTAAGCGGGTCATTCAGCTTCTTAAATTCATCCTCAGTTATATCGGCAGGATAAAAATTCGCACCTTTGGGCTTTTCCCCGATACCTTCAATGAAAGGTACATCATTATCCAGCCTGTCCCAAGGTCCATAATTGATATTCAAGTATTTCAACAACTGCTCGTCCTTGGTTTTTGAAAGTAATTCTTCCTTTTCGCCATAAGCATTTAACCAGAAAAGTTCATCCATTATATCAGCAACTTCAAATAATAAAGGAAGCATTTGCTTTTCTTTTTCCGTTAATTTGCTCAGATCGGATTTCAAGGGTACATCAATGTATTTTGCCAACCTGTTTTCCATATCAATTCCTTTTAATTGTGCATCAGTATTCTCCTCTTTGACCTTTTTCTTGCATGAAGGCATTATAAAAAGAAACGAGAGAAGACACATAAGTAAAGTCATTTTTTTCATATCTGGTAATTTTATATTTTGCGAACAAAAATAAAGACAACGAAGCATAAAGTGCATATCCAATTTGCAATTTTTGCAGACAACCAAAAGATCATATGAAACGTCAACACTGCATCAATTATTTTGGAATTATATTTGGTTAGAATGATAGCTGTTAATATTAATAAAATGCAAAAATTTATCATTATCCCGCTTTTTGCTTTTACCCTGACTTTTATGACTGTATCTGCACAGGATAAGAATAAAGCTATTAATGAACTTATGGCGAAAGGAACTTTAGATTTCCTGACCGATAAAGAGATGGCAATAGAATCTTTTTCCAAAGTGCTTGATATTGATTCCACATATGCACTTGCCCATTACATGCTCGGGCAGTGCTATTACGGATTGGGCATGTCCACTGAAGCCTTGAACAGCCTCGACAATGTGATCGCTCTTGAACCCAAAAATGCAAAAGCATACGCCATCAAAGGTCTGATCTTTACCGAAACAAATGATTATCTTAGTGCCCTAAGGGCATACAATCAGGCTGTTTTATTAAATCCCTCCAATGGAAATTACTATTATTCAAGAGGTTTTGTGCAATGTAAACTCGAAAACTTTTGGTATGCCATAAACGACTTCCAAAAAGCCATTGAATTGAATTTCAAAGAAAAAGATGTGTATTACTGGATAGGGTACTCTTATATTCTATTAGGTGATTATGCCCAGGCTTTGCCCTACCTTGAGAAGGCTATTGATTTGGGTAAAAGGGATGCAGATGCTTTTTATCATCTCGGTTATGTAAAAATGTTTCACCAGCAGTTTGATGAAGCCCTGAAAGATATGGATATGGCTATTGCTTTTGATTATAAATATGCCCCGGCATACTTTACCAAAGGATATATTTTATATGTCCAGAAAAAATATATGGAGTCTATACTTGCCTATAATGAAGGGCTTCAACTTGCTCCTTTTATTTCCGATGGCTACAAAAACAGGGGCATGACTTATGAAGCATACGGAGATAATGATAATGCACTTAAAGATTACAGCAAATGCATTGAGATCAATGCCAAAAACAAAGAAGCATATCTGCTCAGGTCTCAATTATACGAAAAGTTAAAGTTTTATAAAGAAGCCTTACAGGATATGACTACCTATACACAATTAAGTCCTGATGATGTGAAAGCAGTTTATGCACGCGGACGACTTAAACTCTTTATGACAGATGAAAAAGGAGCTTGTGAAGATTTCAGGGAGGCAGCCAACAAGGGCGACCTTGATGCCATCAAAGCCATTGAGGACGTTTGTAAGGTTATTGAAAACTAGATACGATTACCTTGGATTTTATTTCATTTTTTCCTGCCTAGCCTTTGCCTGTGCATCCCATTGTGGGACAATAGTTTTCAGAAATACATCTTTCTCCTCTTTTAACGCTTTTATATCCAATCCAATAAATTCCTGAGCCTTTTCTTTGCTTGATATATCCGGGTATTTCACTTCTTTCACATCATATTTAGCATGAATTTTTGCCAATATCAATCGTGCTTCCTGTGCTTTTTCAATTGAAGTAGCAAGAATTCGGGCAATTTCAAGAGGTGCATGAAATGAATTTCCGTGTCCTGCTACCGAAAAATCCCAGCGCCATTGTGCATGACGAATATATTTCAGTGCTTCTTTCATTTCCTCATCTGTTGCTCCGGCATCCCAAGCCGCCTTTGCTTCAATATGTGCTTTAACAAGCGCTTCTTCCGCTTTTTTCCTGAGCTGCACATTTTTCTCCTGCCTTTCATATACATTCTGCATCAGGGTTCCCTCACTTTGCCTGTGACA
>Ga0265297_10008009_pt1 | contig 14317 bp, 14 predicted proteins | sample Munlanlwell13791_FD_192502 | JGI IMG/M metagenome (GOLD analysis project Ga0265297, IMG submission 192502) | Leachate microbial communities from a municipal landfill in Southern Ontario, Canada - Leachate well 137-91 | ecosystem: Engineered > Solid waste > Landfill > Unclassified | place... | reverse complement strand
AATATTTTATATGTTTTCTCAAGAAGTAGTGTTTGATACACAAGAAAACGTGTTGCTTCTTGTTCTGATATCTCATTTATTTGAATCACATCAAATTGATCCAAGAAATCAGTTCTTGGTTCAATATATTGTTTAAATTCACGTGGGTAGCTCTCTCCCACCACGGGAATTGCCTCGCTTTTTATAATAGGGAGCAACACATCTATCGCATTCATTCCTCCGCGATCATTGCTTGTTCTAAAAAATTCATGAAGTTCTGGAATATGAAGAATAATATTACCCGCGAGAATTACTTCATCTATTATTTCTTTCAATCGTCCCACAAGAACTTCCCGTGTCGTGTTCGCAATAAGTGAGGATATATCTAAAGAAACGAGACGTTTATCAAATAATGGCGATGGAACATCGTCTTTAACCATTCTATACGCAAGATGGGCAATCATTGATGATTTTCCAGATCCTGGATCTCCAATCAAAATCGCATTTGGCTTCCCTGGGCGAGAAAGTGTGTGGATAAGCGTCTCTATTTCCTGTTTGTGCCCAACAAGAAATCCAACCTTTTCTTGAAGCGCAAGATCAGTAAGATCAACACTAAATTGATCCAACATTGGCGTGGGGCGAGCCGTCCAAGATCTATTTATAACTCGCTTCCGAAGTCGCATCGGATTGTGTATAAAGCCCCCAAGAACTGCTGGGGCTCTTCGTATTCCAAAAAACATTCTGCGCCATTTCCCGAAAATAATTACCTCTTGAATTGTCGACTCATTAAGAGAAAACAAATCAAAAACCTTTGCAATAAGTGGATCGCCAGAAATTGACAATCCAACAAACAAATTCCTTGGATGTGTATATTGCTCTCCAGTTTCTATTGCATTATTGAACGCAACAATAACAAGTGATTCGATAGATCGAATACATTGTTCTCTTCCAAATCCATCAACGGGTCGTGTTGATTCGAGAAGCGTTTCCGCCTTTTTCTGCATATCAGTTGCCCGAACATCCAATCTTCGAAGAGCCTCTTTAATATCAGCTCGTTCGAGTAGTTCAATAAGAAGCACTAAGTTAAAATTTTTCTTCAAAATTACCGATTTTCTAAGTGCATAATTAATGACATGATAACTTTGTGGAGAGCAAGATTGCGCAACATTTTTATCTCCTTTTTTTAATTCAAAAATAGTTCGTTCTCCATGCCGAACATGAATAAGTCGATCTATAAGAAAAAGTGAGAGCAATAACGCCAAACTTCGTTCCGAAACATTTTCAGAAAGAATAAGGAAAAATGCAGCAATGGAGAGGCCGGCATATGCGGAATATGAAATAACACGTACTAAAAACTCTCCAGTGGCAGAAAGTAATAATCTTGGCTCCTTGTAATAAAGTTCGTTCATAAAAATTACCAGCGTATTGCTGAAAGAAATAAAATAACTGGCACTGCGACCCAAACAAAATACACAATAAGCGCAACAAAGAAGAGAAAAATATAGATAATACTTGCCACTAGAAGGCGAATTGACCTAAATACAAATCCCAATATATGACCAATAATTGTGTAATCTTTGTATAGCGGTTGAAAAAGGTTTTTGAAGGTTACCTTCCAAGCAAGTCTCCTATCGAGACGCTCAAACTGTGTTACAACAAAATTAAAATACATTCGGGCGCTCCGAACGTACCAATGCCTTAAAAACTCATAAGCACGATATAAAAATCGTTTTATGAGATATACCACAGAAAACTCCATTACTGTTATTATATCCTAATTCTACCTATTTGTGATTGTCTCCCCCTCTTTTAAGCCCTCCGCCTTCTGCACTGCTTTTGGCAATTTTTTTATACTTTCAATAAAAAGGGCCATAAAGGTGTTCCCCCGAAGTGCGGCGGCTGGATGTAATATTGGATATACAAAATAATTTCCAACACGAAAAAGTTTTCCTTGGTCTTTCATAATTCTTGCGTTAGGAAGAAAATAATTCATTGAAAACCTTCCTAGGGTAGCAATAAGTGTTGGATTAAGAATTTCTATCTGTTTTGTAAGATATGGTTTATATAATTCGATTTCTTCAGGAAGTGGGTCCCTATTGTTTGGGGGTCTCCGCTTAACAATGTTTGTAATATAGACATCTTCTCGCTTCCACCCAACTCCTTCTAATGACTTATTAAGCAATTGCCCAGCTCGCCCAACAAATGGGCGCACAAGTTGATCTTCTTTCTCTCCAGGTGCTTCTCCTATAAATAAGACTTTGCAATTTAAATTCCCCTCTCCAAATACAACATTTGTAGAAAGTGGAAGATTTTTATCATCTTCAATTTGTTTCTTTAATTCCTCTAATTTTTTTTCTTTTTCATTCATTTTTATAAATATCTCACCTCCTCTTCTATTATAATTCCAAATGTTTTAAATACTCGTTTTTTTAGGATATGCGCAATTGTTTTCGCGTCTTTTGCTGTTCCATTTTTTTTGTTTACAATGCAATTTGCATGAAATTCAGGAACAACCATGCCTCCCTTTTTTATTCCCTTAGCAGAAATTAATTCAAGAATGTACCCTGTGGGGAGCTTGGAATCAATAATTTTTGATTGGTCTATTTTTTTATATGCTTGTTTTGGAATTTTTGAAATATGAATATTTTTAAAATAACTTCCTGGACATCGTATCCCTGGCACATACTTCTTATTCCTTGTTTCTATAATTGTTTTTGATTTTTTTATAAGTTCCTTCTTATCTCCTTTTTCTAAAATAAATTCGGCACGAAATACAACCATTTTTGCGGTTTTAAAATTGCTTTCCCTATATCCAAATCCACAGTCTTTGTTTTCCATCCACCGCATTCCACTTTCTGTTATTACAAAAACACGAGAAAGTGTTTTTTGAATTGATGTTCCATATGCCCCAGCATTACCCACTATTGCACCACCAACCGTTCCTGGAATTCCAGAAAGCGTTTCTAGGCCTTCATATCCTTTTTTTGTTGTTTTACTAATTAAGCTAGCAAGTGAAACGCCAGCATCAACTGAAAAAACATTGCCTTTTTGTTTTATAATGCCACCCGATAAATGAATAGTGAGTCCCTTAACGTGTTCAGCACATACAATATTACTTCCCCCACCTATTACATTCCATTCTTTTTTATTTTTCCTAGCCCAATTCATTGCAAACAAAATCTCTTCTTCGTTCTTTGGTTCACAAAAATAATCAGCGACACATTTAATTCCAAATGTGTTTAATTTTGTTATATTTTTATTTTTTACTATCCTCACATAAATATTGTATATCGAAACCAACCAACATTAAAATCTAAATTTTGCCCGCGACTCAACCACTCGCCGTCGCTCACAATTGGTCTGGGCGCCGCCTCGCCGTGCTCATCTGCTGATTCGCACATGCTCCGGCGCACAAGATAGAACGCGAGACAAGCGGTTGTCTCGCTTATGCAACAGAGTTGCATTCTATTTTGTGCCCTCGGGTGGAATCGAACCACCACCACCTCCTTCGGAGGGAGGAATTGTATCCATTCAACTACAAGGGCTTTTATAAATGCCTTCCATTTTTTCTGTCGTTTGTTTTTGGAAGTCCAATTATTATTCCTAAAACACCAAAAAACATCAATCGCCCAACATTGCTGGTAATTATATAGTGATCAAAAAAACCAATACAAAGAAGCCCTATGATGATTAATGATGGGAAAAAATAGTCTATTACAAATAAATTTTTTCTTCTTTCGATAAAAATTTTAAAAACCGCAACAAGAAAAAGCACCAAACCAAGCAAACCAAGCTCCTCTGCAATAAGAAGATATATATTATGAACGGGCTGATGTGTCGCTGGATTTATAAGACCATTCGCACCATATAATCCCTCTTGTTCTGCGCGAACAATACCGTTTCCAATTCCAACACCAAATGGGTACTCAAAAATAAGTGTTTTTGCGATACGTGAATATATAACCCGCTCTTGAATTGCCGAATCATTTTGATTGATGGTTGTGCGTGGAATAATAAGCCATCCAAATATTCCAACAAGCAAGGAAAATAGTACAAAATAGAAGAGAATTAACTCGCGGGCTGCGTGATTAAGTTGTTTTTTAAAAAAGAGAAATAAAACGCATACCACCCCCGCCACCATAGAGACGGTCCACGCCGATCGTGAAAAGGAAACAACAAGACCAACTGTGGTGATAAAAAGCCCAACAAGCGCAGTTGCCCTCTGAAACACGCCGTGTCTCTTTGATGGCACAACAAAAAGATACATCCACGCCATCAAACCAACAAAAAGAATACCACCAAAAATATTTGGGTGTGGTAGTGTTCCATATGAACGCAAAAAAATCATTCCAGATGAATTGATTTTTGCTATACCGCGCATAAGTTCCCCAATAGTTTCCTCTCCCAAAAACTTTAATCCCAAACTACTCTGATGGAAAAATTGAAGCAGCCCAATTTCTGTTTGAATGATTGCTTGTACAGCAAACACTTTCATTATGTCTCGAACTGAAAGAATGTCTGCTCGAAAAAGAGTGGCAACACCAAACAAAAATAAAATCGCGATAATTATATGTATTGCAGAAAGAACGCTGAATAAAATAGAATCGCTTGAACTGATCGAAATGCAACCAACTAATGCAAGCAAAAGAAAAAACCACCCTTCTTTTACAATGGGAAGGATTTCTTTCCTTTTATAGAAAAACACAAGAAAAAGAAAAAGTAAGACAAGAAGTTCAGAAAAAAACAAAAAAAAGCTAGAAAATTCCAAAGAAAAATGTGTCTCGCCCTGAATTAAAAGACTTATATATTTTTTTATATTGAATGGAATGGAGAAAAAAATCAGAATTGCCATCCATCGTAAATATGTGTCTTTTGCTACCATACTATTTGTTTTATTTCTTGAATTATAGCGAGAAAAAACACAAAATAGAGGACCCCCGATCCATAAAAAAGAATGTCTTTTTTATTTCTTTCTTTCTGCCACATCCGCACCACAAAAAACCCTTCGAATGCAAGAAAAATTCCACCAGCAAAACTTATAACACGAATGAAATTATTTATTCCAGCAAAATACAAAAGAACAGGCACAAGGGTAGTAAATAAAAATGCTATTTTTTTGTTTATATGAGCGTCAATTACCAATTCGTCGCGTACATTTCTCGCAATTACAAAATACGAAGTCCAAAGTGCAATTATACCCAACAAAGCGAGTAATAAAGCTATTAGAGGTGGAAACAATGAGATTGTCTGAATGGTATGTTCGTTCACATTGGGATTTATTGCGAGAATTCCTAATGTATATATACCATAAAGAATCGCGGGGATCGCAGTTCCTAAAACAATTATTAGTGGAATATATTTATATTCATTCTCATTTGTTGATCGTACAATCCGCGCTATAATTGGTCTTCCAGAAAGTGCGAATAATAGTGGTCCAAATAATAAAAGTAATTGGGGCGCCCGAACCGATTCTGGGGTCCACGATATCGAATTTGAGGAAACAAATCCGAACCACCCCACAATACCAATGAGTAGGATGATTCCCACAAGTCCCAGAGTCTCAAAAAATTCTACAAATCGCATTGGAAGCAATACTCCTATTACTCCCAAACCAAGAAAAATAATTACCGAGATTGTGCTATTAATATTGAAAAGTATTGAGAAAAAGTCCGGAGCAAGTGCAATATATGCAATACAAATAGTAATTAATTCAAATATGATTAACCATTGAACAATTTCGCCCATTTTTCCAAAATATTTTTTTACCAATCCTCCGAACTCAACATTTTTGTTTTTGTATATAAGCCATGCATACATAAGATGAATAATGGAATATACGAAAAAAAATAGAAATAAAAAAATCAGTCCATTTCGTGGACCAACAGATTGAAAAACAAAAGGGAGCGAAAAAACACCCGCTCCAATTATGGTGCTCGCGAGCGTTCCAATAAGTCCTATTTTTTTTAACGCTTTCATCGCTTAGATAGCAAGTTCTCCACGAATTCCATTCTTTTCCTCTTCCTCATGAATCATTACTAATAATTTTTCAATAAGCTCTGCTGGGTCATTTGAAAAAACAACATTTCCAAATCCCCTGTGTGATTTTTCTAAAAGCTCACGAATATAATCAGCAGTTCCTCCGGTTCCCTCAAGAACGCCCATTGGTTTATGGTCTTCGAACCCAATAGTAAACTCATTAAGTGTTCCCACTCTTCCACAAATAGTTATTATCGCATCAGCAGAACGGGTAAGTAGTAGGTTCCTTCCTGAATAATCAAAACCAGTATAAATTATCAAATCATGATAATCGGTTGGTAAATGATAACTTTTCACATGAGCAAGTTTCGATGCAGCAGGAGAAAGACCAATAACAATACCCCCCTCAGCCTTTGCTCCTTTTGCTGAAAAATATGGCATGCCCGTCGTTGCCCCCGTAACTAACACGAGCCCACGCTTTGCTATTTCTTTTCCAACCTCCTCTGCGCGCTCAAATGCATGTTTTGCACAATGCCCCGTTTCCGCGGCACCAGAAACACAAAACTTATATCTTAATGTTTGTGTTAAATGATCTAGTGGATCTTTCTTTTTTGTCGCCTTCTTTGTTCGAGCTATAGTTGTTTTTTTCTTTGTAATTGGCATTGTATTTATAATATCACGGTTTCGTTTGATTGTGGGATTTTGACGTTCACCCCAAGTTCATCCTTTAGTTTTTGTGCAAGAGCTTCAGAATTTTCTGGTTCTCCCTGGGTAATATATACCTGTTGTATTGGTTTTTTAAATTCTCTGATCCATTTAATTAATTGCGGTTGGTCTGCGTGTGCAGAGTAACCACTTGTCGCTTGGACCTTACATTGTACAAATATATCCTCTTTTGCAATGCGCACTATCTTCTCCCCCTCTAAAATCTTTCTTCCTAAAGAATCTTTTTCTTGATATCCGATAAATAGAATTGCGTTTTTTTTGTCTCCCAAATATCTTTTTTCGTGATGAATAATTCTCCCGCCTTGGGACATCCCAGATCCAGCAATAATAACCTTTGGTGGTGGAACGTCATTGATTGCCTTGGATTCTTCTGTAGTTAAAGAAAGAGAAAGTCCTGGAAAATTAAATATCGCATCACCTTTACGTATGAGTCCAATCGCTTCTTTATTAAAGTACATATTATTCGCTGAATATTTTTTATAGACTTCGGTGAGTTTGATAGCAAGTGGACTATCAATAAAAACGGGAACGCGCGGAAGTTTTTTGTTTTCAACAAGCTCATTCAATTCATACATCATTTCTTGAGTACGTTCGAGAGCAAACGCAGGAATCATCACAACGCCTTTTGCTTTCATAGTTGTTTTTATGAGCGATTCAAGTTCGTCTTTTCTTTTATCAAGATTTTCATGAATTCTTCCGCCATACGTCGACTCAATAAGCACTATATCTGCTTCTTCTATATATTCAGTGGGATTAATAAACGGCGCTGGAACATTTCCAAGATCTCCAGAGAATACAATTCTCTTCCCCTCCACCTCAACCACAATTGATGAGGATCCAAGAATATGACCAGCGTCATAAAACTCAACACGGAACGGACCAATTTCTGTGTGTATATGATATGGAACTCCGTGCCACAAATGCATTACCCTATCAACATCTTCTATGTCATACAGTGGATTATGTTTTCCTGCCTCTAAAGAAAGAATGTGTTCCGTATCTAACAATAACGCCTCCGCCATATCTTTTGTTGGTTCGGTAGATATAATTTTTCCTCGAAATCCTTCTTTATATAATTTGGGGATCCTTCCAATATGATCAATGTGCCCATGAGTTACAAAAACCGCATTAATATCTTCAGGATTAAAAGAAAATGGCTCATAGTTTAGGTCCTCACAAAACCTTGAACCTTGAAAAAGTCCGCAATCAATAAGGATTTTGGTAGATCCTGATTCCAATAAGTAATTTGATCCAGTTACCGTTCCAGCACCACCACAAAATGTAAGCTTTACCATATATATTTCATTATACAGAATACCTTGACAAATTATGCTAACTATTGATTTTTTTGATTTTCTGTGGTATAATGAATGCATTAAAAATTAAATAGGTGAGGACAAAATGTTTCCACAAAAAGGAACAAAAAAACGACTTCGCACAAAGCAGTTTCGCTGTGAAGTTTCTGTGTTGGCGAATAAAAAAGTTTGCCACACCGTAAACGTTTTTTCTCGCTATGCACATAATTTACAAGATTTTCTTTTCCTTATTCACTACAATATGGAAAAGGAATTAAATAGAAAACTTTTATGGACTGACATTTTCGCGAAAAAAATAGAACTCTTTGAATTTGGCTCGTGGAATGTAGTGGTGCCAAACGAGGAGGATATTGCAAGTATAAAAATTAGAAAACCCCATTAAGGGGTTTTATATTTTTCCTAGTTCTTCCTCAAACACCTTTCGCTCGTTCCATTGTTCTTTTCTTCCCTTCTCCCAACGAATCCATTCCTCGCTTCCCTTTCCTGTTGCAATCACTGCGTCTCCTTTTTTTGCCTTTTTTATTGCGAATCTAATTGCCTCTCTTCGATCGAGAATCATTGTTATGTTTTGTTCGGAAAAATTCACCTCTCTCACGCCTCGTCTCACCTCATCCATAATCATTTGTGGGTCCTCATCAAACGGGTCTTCGTTTGTTATGATAATTTCATCACAATACTTTCCTGCAATTTTTCCCATCTCTTCCCGTTTCCATTTGTCTCTTCCCCCTCCAGCAGACCCCAAAACACAGATAAGAGCATTATTCGGGGACTCACAATATTCTTTTTTTGCAACTGAATATGCTTTTAAAAGTGAATCAGGTGTGTGTGCATAATCAACAATTGCCGCAAACGGCTTCTTTTGAACTATTTCAAATCTTCCACGAACGCCTTCAAATTTAGAAAATGCATCTATGATAGTTTTTGATTCTACTCCGACAGAACGACTAAATGTATATGCGGCTGCCGCATTCTCTAAATTAAAATCTGCAAAAATCCACTTATTAAATTTTTCGCGCGCCCGTTCGCTTGTCACATCAACATAATCAGCAAGCGTTCTCAAAAAATCATTTTTAGAAAAAAACAATATATTATTTCCATAATTATGACGAACCGCATCCGCAAAGATATTTTGTTCCTTATCTTCTTTGTTTATAAAAAATGTTCTCTTTTTTTTAGGAGATGAAGCAACATATTCAAAAAACGAAACTTTTGCATTTCTATAGTTTTCATATGACCCATGCGACTCAATGTGTTCGGGGGAAAGATTCATAAACACTGCGGCATTCCAATCAATATATTGATGGCGATGCTGCACAACGCCCTGAGAAGTAACCTCTATAAATGCATATGAGCACCCAGCACGAACCGCATCAAAAAGAAATTTCTGTATTGCCATTCTTCCTGGCATTGAATTTCCTGTTTTGTTCTTTTCTGTTTTTTTATCGATTTTTCGAACAACGGAGGACATCACTGCTGTTTTTTCTCCTGCGTTCTCCATAACCGCGCTCATTAATTCAAGCGTTGTGGACTTTCCTTTTGTTCCCGTTACACCAACAACAAATATTTTTTTGCTTGGAAACCCAAAAAAAATATTTCCTAAAAATGCCCATAAATGATGATACAAAGAAAAAAGAATATTCATATTATTTTGTTCCAATCATACGAAGTGCATTTCTCAGACGCTCTTCAGTCGTTTTTCCTTCTGCGTCCATTGCAAACTTTCTTGCAAGTATACTTGGATATCCAAGATGCACCAGAACTTCTTCCACCTCCTTTCTCACATCAAAATGATCAGATGATGGAGCAGTAGAAAAGCTGTTCATTTTTGTATGAAGTTCCAACACAATTCGTTCCGCGGTTTTCTTCCCTATGCCAGATGCCTTAGAAAGAATATCAACGCGCTTCTCTAAAATTGCGGCGGTTGTATTGGGGATAGTATCAAGATCAAGTATACCGAGTGCCGTTTTAGGACCAACACCGGAGATGGAAATAAGCATTTCAAACAATAAAAGTGCTTCTTCAGTAAGAAATCCAAAAACATCAAAAGCATCTTCTCGAACGTGAACGTGTGTATATAAAGTAACATTCCCGCGTGCTGTTTTTAGTGTTTCCTTGTTGGTAAAAATTTTATATCCCATTCCACCAACCTCGAGCACCAAAAAATCCTTCTTTGTGTCTTTTATATTTCCTTGTATGGAATACCACATAAACTAAGTATAGCCCACAATGAATAATAGGTGCTATACCAAGCTAAAATATATATTTGGGTTGACACAACAACAAAAATGCGCTTAACTTTTACATATAGATATGCCAAAAACAAGTTCAGCAAAGAAGGCGCTTAGACAAACAAAAACAAGAAATGCTTTAAACCTTGCAAGAAAAGCAAAGCTTAAGTTTGCAGTAAAAAACTTTGCACGCGCAGTTTCAACAAATAAAGAAGAGGCAAAAACAAAGCTCTCAGAAACTTATAAAACCATTGATAAAATGGCTAAGGTTCGTCTTATTAAAAAGGGAAAAGCAAACCGCATGAAATCTCGTCTTGCAAAGAAATTAAAATAACAAAAATCCCCTTCGGGGGGATTTTTTTAACGAATTATTTTGTTAAAACAAATTGCAAAAGCGCTTCTTCATAGTCCGCATTTCCGCTTTTAATTTTTACATCCAATTCTGCCAAGCGTTCCACATCTCCTCCTTTTGCAATATACGCGATTGCATTAAATAAATATGGAATATCGATTTTATTAATAAATGCCTGTTCAAGTAATCGGATTCGTTTTTTTGTATCGTGTTCGTATACTAGTGCTCGTGCAAGACCAAACACATCTTCCTCTTTTGTTGTTTGTATTATCAAATGAAATTCAGAATTACTTATTGATTTCCCTTTTGAAAAGAGGGAACATTTTTCAAGTTCTCGAATGCCCGCAGCGCTCCTTGATTGGAATGTTTCAATGTGCGCAACAAACTGATTCCATACATCCTTATCGAACACAACATTCATTTTTTCTGCCTCTTTTTTTAAAAATAAATCTAATGCTTTTCCCTCAAGTTCCTTATACTCATTTGTTTTTACATCAACATCGAGAAGAAATGAAAAATTCTTTTTAGGCGCAGAGCTGTCAGAAATAATAAGAATATTTTCTTTTGAATGTATTTCTTTTTTTAACAACTCTCTCCACTCTTTTATATCAGCCACACCACTTTCATAAACAACTGCGGTTTTCGTTTCAGAAAACATGGATGGTTGAAAAAGAAAGTCGCGTACCTTTTTCCATTCGTCTTTTCCTTCTTCTAAATCAAATATGGAAATATCCGCATCTTTACGTTTTTCGCGGTTGATCCTGAGAAGCTCTCTTACTTTGAGCTCTCTACGGTATATATCGTTTCCATAAAGAAATATAATCACTACCACCACTCTAGTAAAAAAATAGCCCGCGCACAACATCGTACACGGGCCAAAATCAGCAAACAACACCCAAAACGGCATTAATTATAAATTAAAAAAACCAATCTCCTTCTGTCCAACGGATTTGATTTTCTGTAATGTTCCACTGTTTTAGTTTTGGATATCGAGAATCTCCTTCGGAGAAGTTAAAGTAAGCCGAAATTCTTCCTACAAGATTTTCTTTTTTGTCATATACAAATCCTGTAAGAGTCATAGGTTCGTCTCCGAAATAACCATCGGTATAAACTGTAGTGATTTTTCCAGGAACAACAACATATTCTGCACCAGAGGTAAATCTTGTTTCCTTCGAAAGAAGAATCTTTCCTATCTGTACCTTGCCCAACTTCATCGGGCAAGTAATAACAACTCTGTTGCTGCCAGTATTAATATTTGTACTTAACGACACCGAAAGAATGCCGCACCCAGAAAATAAAAACATCGAAACAATTAAAAGCAAAAATAACCGTTTCATTTCAATCTCCTATTAATAAATTAATGATGGATATATTATACCACCAAACATAGAAAAAATCAATATATACCCTTTTCTGTCAAGTTTTATCAGTTTCTTTGTTTTCTATCTTGTTTTTAGTGAGCTATACTAAATATACATGTTTAATAGCAAGCTACTTCAGGAACAACTTCAAAAAGCACGGCGTTTTGCTGAAGAAAATGACGCAAAACGACGCGCGACACAAATCGGGCTTCCTTATCTCGATATTATCACCACGCGCGTGCCTGTAGAGCTTAAGGCAATGCAACACGTTTCAGAACTTGAGGCGCGAAAAGCACTTCTTGTCCCCCTTCACGCAACAAAATCAAAAATTATTATTGGTGCATTCGATCCTCGCCTTACCGAAGCACACGCGGTCATCGAAAGATTAAAATCGGAAGGTCTCGTTGTCGAAGTGCGAATTATTTCCAAATTAAGTTTGGAACACGGATGGAGCTACTACAAATATGTTCACGAAGAATCAAAAGAGATTGCTGGAAAAGTTGATATAAACGAAGAGAATTTGGAAGTAATTTTAGGAAGTGTAAAAACACTTCTTGACTTAGAAACACATTTAAAAAATTTCTCAAGTCCTTTTATTTCTCAAATTTTAGAGATTATTCTTGCAGGAGCAATGGCTCTCAAGGCATCCGATATTCACCTCGAACCAGTGGATGAAGCAGGCGTTCTTCGTTTGCGCATCGACGGAATTCTTCACACAGTTTTTGATAAATTCTCTCCGCACATATATAAATCAGTTATTACGCGCATAAAATTACTTTCTAACCTTAAATTGAATGTAACCAGCGAACCACAGGATGGTAGGTTTACCATTGGATTAAAAAATAGAGACATCGAAGTAAGAACCTCAATTATCCCCTCAGAGTATGGTGAGACGGTAGTTATGCGTCTCTTGGATCCTTCGGCTCTAAAAGTTAATCTTGAAGATCTTGGATGGAGGAAAGATGATCTTTCTATTGTAAAAGGCGTTATTGATCAACCCAATGGACTCATTTTAAACACCGGTCCTACAGGATCCGGAAAAACAACAACACTATATGCTTTTTTAAAAAGTGTTCGTTCACCAGAAATAAAAATTATAACCGTCGAAGACCCTATCGAATACCATCTTGATGGAGTCTCCCAAACACAGGTTAATTCCAATGCAAATTATACGTTCGCTTCTGGACTTCGTTCTATTTTAAGACAGGATCCCGATGTTATTCTCATTGGAGAAATTCGAGATCAAGAAACTGCAGAAATCGCACTTGAGTCATCGCTTACTGGGCACTTAGTCTTTTCAACGCTCCACACAAACGATGCAATTGGAGCGATTCCTCGCTTTCTTGATTTGGGCGCAAAACCAAACATTTTGGGCCCCGCACTGACTCTTGTTATTGCACAACGACTTGTTCGTGTCCTTTGTAAAGAATGCAAACAAGCAGTTCCAATAGACGAAAAAAGAAAAACAGAGATTGCAACTATGCTTAAAAAACTTCCACCTCGTGTTGATGTCTCTCTATATAATAATGCGACCATCTTTTCTCCTAAAGGATGTAATGCGTGTGGTGGATTTGGGTATCGTGGAAGAATTTCGATTTTTGAACTTTTTGTTATTACTAACGAAATAAAAGAATTAATTTATAAAACACCAACAGAAATGGAACTTTTTACTTCTGCAAGATCTCAAGGGATGGTTACTATGCAGGAGGATGGACTATTGAAAGTAATTCAAGGGATAACAAGTATTGAAGAAGTTGAACGAGCAACAGGAACTATACACTGGACCGAATAATAAAAACCCCGCATAAAGCGGGGTTTTTCATTCACTCAGATCCGTGGGCAGCACGCCGTTAGGCTTGTTTTAAAAACCTTCCTCAATGAGCTTGAGAAAGGACCGAATGTTTCCGAGGAGTTTCCCAGCCGAAACCAAGAAGTCCTGAAAAGTTTTTAGGAAAGGCATCCGTTTGCCCACAGATCTAAAGGAACGATTGTAACAATATACTAGCACACAAAATAATATTTGTCAATGCCAGCACGCTCGCCTACTATATATATAGAAATGAAGTATATATGTCAATAGTCCTAAAATGTAGGAAAAATCAACATATTTTACCGCTATTGTATTCCAATTAATCTTTTTTTGTCGTATAGTTATATTGTATTTATGGAAACAAACATCAATAAAAATGATATAAGCGATGGGGGTTTTGATGCAGCACTTCGTCCTTCTCGTTGGGATGAATACATTGGACAAGAAGCAATAAAAACAAACATTCGTTTAATTATTGATGCGGCAAAAGCGCGAGGAGAAGCGCCTGATCATATTTTATTTCATGGACAACCGGGACTTGGAAAAACAACACTTGCATATCTCATAGC
>Ga0265297_10008008_pt1 | contig 14318 bp, 18 predicted proteins | sample Munlanlwell13791_FD_192502 | JGI IMG/M metagenome (GOLD analysis project Ga0265297, IMG submission 192502) | Leachate microbial communities from a municipal landfill in Southern Ontario, Canada - Leachate well 137-91 | ecosystem: Engineered > Solid waste > Landfill > Unclassified | place... | reverse complement strand
ACCTGCAATCTATTTTAACAGATGTGTAAAATATTGGGAATGGTAACTTTGTGCGACATGTTTTGAGTCAACCTTGATAGATGGTGTGTGCGCGGTGTAAAATACTATGCTGATTAGAAAAGGCGGGTAGTGTTATGGGGTTAATTCAAGAAGGTAATGAAAATTTGGCGCATAAAACTATAAAAGCTTCCGGGCTTGTGGGTAATCAGTATACTATTGAAACTACAGGTAATGCTGAAACCCTTGTATTAGTTATGACACCGCGGGTAGAACATACAACACAGGGGCTTGTACCACAGCCAGGAGCGCTGGTTAGAATTGAGAAAGCGGGTTCGTAGTTGCTTTCGTATTTTACCAATGTCGTAGGAATTAATTAATAATATTTAACAACAAGTTGTGGGGTGTTGCCGGTTTTTAGAGTGTTTTCTTCGGACTCAAAATAGACAAAGTCTCCGTCCGCATCTTTGTCTGTTAGCTCGTTTTCAAAGTGAATCCTGTATTGTGACACCGAGCGGGCGTTGGCTAAATCATTTTTCAGTTTGTCGGTAATATCCGCCTCCTTCCAACCGGCTTTTTCACTTTCGCTTATAACTGCAAAATTTGTCGTCAATGCCGGCAGCGCGTAGTCTGTTTTATCCAAAGCGTCTCCGAAGGTCAGGTGGTCCAGTTTTAGGTTTCCTCCGGATTTATAAGGCTTACCTGAGGTTTTTACCTGATAGATTTTCAGTACGGCGCTTTGTATTTCGGCGCTTGAGGGAATTTCGCTTATTTCAAAACCCACAAAACCGCGGCTTACTGAGGATGAATCTCTGCCAACGCGGATTTCAAGGTTGCTTGCGCCTCCGCCGCTGCTGGATCTGAATCCGTCGAGTGAGTCGACAGAGGAGAGGATTTTTGTTTTTAGAATTGTTGGCGGGGAGGGGGTTGGGGATATTGGTGAATTATTAGGTGTAATTTTAGGTTTTTGGCTAATGGAAGGAGGCGGTGTTATTTTTTCAGGAGTTTCGAACTGGCGCGTTGGTATGGGAGATGTTTGGATTTTCGTATCTGAAAATTGGATGCTGAGCTTATTTCCGTAATAGTAAGATAATACGGCGACGCAAAGCGCAGTTAATATGAGTAGAGAATAAATAAATATCTTTGACGCGACGCCTTTTTTCTTCTGTTCGTCTTGGGAGTGAAATATTTGAACGCTATCCATTTTAAGCGATATTAAAATGGCTTATTTATAAAGTCAATTATCTGGCAGGGATTTGATTTAGCGTTGTGAGTGGTGTGATGTGATAGTTATACGAGGAATTGGGACAAGAGCTTGGTATTTCCGGAGGTATTTCCATATTCGCGCAAAGATCGTAGGTGCTTCTGTCGTTAGATGTTTCGTAATAGTAATTACTTCCGTCGGGGTCGGTTGGGATTATGGTTAGCCAAACATTTCCTCCGAATGAACAATCATCTGTTGTGTTGGGTGTTGTTAGATTGAAAAGACTCGATGGATATACCTTGCAGTCGGTATAATAAAACTCCAAGGCGTTTTGTATTGAGCGTAAATCTGCTTTTCTTCTTGCGTCCGCCGCCTGGCCGACTTGGTTTTTCGCTTGGGAAAATAATCCGACGTAAAAATCGTTAACCGCACTTGAGAGTATGTTTGTAAATTCTTCGAATGTTATTGACTCGTTGGGCTCTTCGACATTAACTTGTTCTCCGAATCTATCAAACTTCACCGCTAATGCAATTTTGGCAGAATTGTTGGATGGGAGGGGATTTATTAAACTCCCCATCGAAAATGCGCCCAACCCGTTGCTTTCGTCGTATTCAAGATCAACTCGAAGCACCGTTTTTCTTGTATAGTAATTATTTTTATCTATATAGATTTCCCACTTTAAGACTTTGATAAAATCCGATAGTTTGTGAAGTTCTTCAGTATCACTTTGCGGATGAATATAATTACTTTTTTGACGGCTGGTGTCTTCAATTTTGTTGCCGATGTAATCAATCAGTTCTGCGTCTGCATCTAAAGTAATTTTATAAACTGCGTGGCCTTCTTCTGTAACTTCATCAAGGTGCATCTTAGAAAAAATCTTTTCGTCTAAATATTTGTTGAAATTTTCGTCTACAAACTTTTCACTTAACAGGTCAACTTCTTTATCTTCTAGAATATTTTTTCTGGCTTCGGTATCAAGAGGTGTTGTATTGTAGGAAACCCACTTGTCCGTAAGGGGCTGAAAGCTTTCGGAATTCATTCCCAAAAAAGCAAAAAGAAAAGAGGGGATTTTGTTTATCTTGAAATAAAGCATTTTGTCTTTTTTTCTTAACTCAAGGTTGAGATCTTTTGTGAATGAAAGTTCCAAATTTCCGAAAATGTTGTTTGGATCTGTGTAATCAAGTGAACCTTTTGCCTCAATATCAAGACTTGAAAGACCGAGTGAACTTGTTAAATCCGCCGAGTCAACTGCGAGAGAAATATCGAAGTGTTGTTTTGTGACATTTTGATGGGCGAGAGCCGTTTTCGAGAGTAAATATTTGGGTGTTTTTGGCATGAAAGGTAAATCAATGACAAAAAGGGAAACTTTTTTCTGTAGGTCGGGGAATTTTTCGAGTTTGATTTTTTCATAGGCAACCGCGTAGGTTAATCCGGCGAAACAGGTGAAAATTGTAAGCAGAATCAATAAAAATAAGAGAAAATACAAAGGTTTTTTTGATTTTTTATGGGTATCAATCATGACTTCGCGCGGGGTTTGCGGTTGGACTTGATAAGCTTGAGAATTATCAACAACTGGAGCTTGATTGGGAATGTTTTGAATGGGCTGTTGCAAAGGATTATTCAGGTTTTGCTGAGGTGGTGGCGTCTGAGATATAAATTGATTTTGGCTTGGTGTCAGGGATTGGTCGAATGAAGCCGAGGATAAGGAAGGTTCGGAACCTTTCGAAGCTGACGGATAGTTACTTGTATGGCCTTCTTTTAGTGCATTTTCATCCTGCGGACTATTGGGGGCAGTCGGATCCATTAATCAAGTATATAAGGTTGGGCGATTGTTATGCAATCCGTGAGAGATATATTTTTTGAAAATTATACTTTATGTATTTATTATGCATTCAAGAAAACCGTGGACTAATAGTCCACGGCTGAATTGAGCGTAGAATGTAATTTTTCCATGGGGAAGAAACCGGGGGTTATTAACCCCCGGAGAATTTCATTTGTATAAAGCAGCAGGGGGCAAATTTAGATAATAAATAACTAATTGTTTATTTCGATTTCTTTGTAGATTGTTTTTATTTGTTTTAAAAAATAAGATTTGCCTTTTGTATTCACTATAGTAAAGTCAGCCATTGCGATTGGCCCTCCCTGTTGCAGATTTTCGATTTGCGCCCAATCACGGGATTCGACGTCTTTTTTTGAAAAAGGCCTATGGCGCAAGTCTTTGTCATTTTTCGGCATAATGCGTTTTGAAATTCTCTCGTATCTTAATTTCGGCGGGGCGTATACTGCAACAAGAATGAGGCGGTTTTTAAATTTTCCTTTTAGGAACTTGTACTCCGGCCAGCTATAGAGCCCGTCGCCGACGACATTTCCCGTCGTAAGTAATTTATTAATTTTAGGGTAATTAAGAATTGCATAAGCAGCCATGCCGTATCTTTTTCTGATTTCTTCTCTTATTTTCCGCTCGTTTTTTTCGTTTAAGGTGAGCTTTCTCTTTTTGAGCTCATCGAGTGTTATTTGTCCGAAGCGCAGAAAACCGTATCCTTTAGAGACAAAATAATCTGCAACAGAGGATTTTCCCGCTCCCGGCATTCCGGTGATACAGACAATTTTATTCATCCATCAATTATAAGTTATTCTTTAAATTTATGTTAAATATTATTGTGTCGAAAACAGATCCGGGACGAGTACAACAAGCCGTGAATGCACCCTAATTATTATAGGATATTATGGTATAATATGCTTATTATGAAAAGATCGGGCATTATATATCCGGATCCTCAAAAATCAAAATCAGAAGAAGTTTTGCCAAGCAACGGCAAAGATGCCGGTGTGGATAACTCTTTGGTTAAAAATATAAATCAATTTACACCATTCGAAGAAAGCCGGTTCGGGTTTAAAAATAAGGATGAAAAAGCCGAAAAAACCCAAGATATGCCGGCGGATGAAAATTCTTTTACCAACAACACCTCCCGTATCAATAATAAAAAACCCACCGTACCTGAATTATATCGTTCCGGAATAAATAAGGCTTATAACAATAGTTCTGATTATCAGGCTCTTTCCTCAAGTAATTTTAATAATGATGTTGCGGTAAAGCTGGCTCGGGAAAAGACGCATACTGCACCCGTTAGTGAAAATTTATTTGAACCTCAAACAGATAAGCCGCGCAAGTTTTCATCACTTCAGGATTTTGCTGCAATTGATCAGGATAGAAAAACCGCCAACATAAGTACTGACAATTTTATATCAGTAAGGCGGGTTGGCTCGCGAAACGTTGCTTCCGGTAAGGCCAATAATGGTAATGATAAAAAAAATGAGCATGTTAACAGTACCACGTCAATTAATCAATTTACCGATTCGAAAAACAAGACAAAGTTGATAAGAGAAAAGATTACTAAAGTAATTTCCCGGACAAGTAGTGACAATGAAACTAAAGGCTACAAGGAGAAAAAAGAAAACGGAAAACGCGAAAGTATATTTCTTAATTTGATGTACATTTTTGAAATATTTAATTGGTTTTCTGGAAGCGATATAATTATCAGGATTATAATAGGAGCGGTTGCGGGCGCAGTAGGTTTTGGATTTATTTTTACCCAAATGGGGCTTCTAAGTGATTTATAGAAACTAATTTGTTAGTTTGAAGGTTTCAATTATAGCGTCAATTTCTTCTTTATAATTAACATTCATGAGTGTTATATATTTATCTCCGACCTTTTTAACTATGAGATTTTCGGCGTTTGGGTATTTAGTTTCATACTCTGAAGCGGAATTCCAAACTTCAATCGGCAGATCGTAGGACTGTCCTCCGCTGTAAATCAAGACGACCGCATCCGGCCAGCCGTAGAGGTTTTCATCATCGTCTAAGGCTTTGTAATTATTAGGATATGAAATTTCAAAGCCGTGTTTTTCATTTTTGTAAGTTAACCAACTCTCAGGGATATCAGATTCGCTTATTTCCACTGTCGGTTTTGGCGGCTGTGTTGTTTGTGTCGGAGTATTTGGCGTTACCGTAACTGTTGTAGTTGCTGGTTGGCTTTGAGCTTTATTGCTACGTGTTCCAAGGTAATAGGCTCCACCTGTAGACAAAATGATTAACAAAGTAATGATCACACCGAATAAAAAAGCTTTATTCATACCAATAATTATATTTCTTTATGTGGATGGAAAACAAGTTTAATATGTGAAGGGTGAAGATGGAAATTTATGTCGAGAATTCAAAAATTCACATTATTTATGAATTTATAAAGCTATAAACGACGGATTTCTATTTAAAGCTGCAATTATCAATTATATAGAAGCATCGGAAAGCCCAAATGTCTATGGATAAATGATACATATTTTAATTTAGGTTGTAATGTTGACAATTGCGCATTAATTTGAAAACATGGAATAAGAAACCTTTAAAGAATGGGTAGACTGAGTGCTAAAAAATTAGGTTTAATAATATTGATAATATCCGCATTATTTACTCCAAAAATAATTGAAGCTATTGATTCCTGGAATGAGGTAGATATAAACAGTGATGGGACAGTTGATGCTCAGGATGTAGTTGAGGCACTGGGTTATTTAGGCTGTCCAGAGTTTGGTGACTGTCCTGATCAGCAGAGCCCCACGCCAACATCAGTACCTAAAGATTGGTCGTCTTGCGAAGAGTGCAGTTTCGGTACACAATTGGTATTAGAAGCCAGCGCGTCTTTTATTCAGGATGTGGATCCTTTCCAGCAAGGTTATGTATTCACCGGAAGTCCTTTTAATGCAATCGATATTAATCCTGATCCGGATGTCCAATTTGGCTTTGCTGATTTGGACGGATGGCAGCGTGGGTTTATTGAGGGAGTTATGTCCAGGTTGCAAAACAAGCCGGCTGCGGCGATTCAAGCGGGTCTGGAAGACCACTATGAATATTTAGCCTATGCGCCGGAGTCGCTACATAGTGCTGGAACAGAAGCTCTTTGGCCTGATGTGAATGTTCCGATAGTCAAGGGGTGGGCTGAGGATGCCGGAAAAAAGCTTTTATATGCTCCTTCGCGGCAGGATTATGATCAGCATATCAGTGAGGTGAGGCCGGATGTGAATATTGAGCATCTTATCGCGGATGTTGCCCAATATGTCGATATTTGGGGAATTCAGTTGGGGTTTCTGCAAGGAGATGTAGATGAAGGCGACATGCCAGAAGAAGAATTTATGATTTTTTTGACCAATTGGGTAAACCGTATAAAAGTTGGAAAACCCGAGGAAGGCCATCCTGGTAATCCGAATACAAAGATTGTTGTTCAGTTGGGTATAGCTAAATATGACAAGGCGACGGAAACCTGTCTGCCCGCGGATCCTCCGGAGTATCTTCTTTACTGGAGGGAAAGAATGGCTGATTTAATTGACGGATTAGTATTAATGCCAAGTCAGCAATGCCAACCTTGTCCTCCTAACCCTGAACCGGGTTTCCCTTGTACGACGGATCCGGAATTTATCTCGAGATATCAGCAGTCGTATGATAATGCTTTAGAGGCCGCCGGAATTGTTTGTGGTCAATGAATCTATGAATAAAATTGTAAATATTTTCAGAAAAATGTCGTTTCCATTAGTTTTATCTTTTATTTGTTTAACATCGGCAACGATAGTTTATGGTGCCGATTTTTGGCAGGAAGTAGATTTTAACACTGATGGAAAAATCAATTCTCTCGATATCCTGAACATTTTTAATTATTACGGCTGCCCCGAAAATTGTCCGTCCCCCACGCCACCTCAAAGTGAGTGGACAAGTTGCGAAGTGAGCCGTTTTGGAGCAAATATAATGACCAGCGATATCATTTCCGAAGAAAACGGTACGGAGGTTGTCAATTTGTCAAACGATGGCTACTCAGGATTGGTTGGTGCATTGAATTGTACAATGATTGGGGAATACTTTCCCTCAATTTCCGATCTTTGGGAGAAATCTGCTTTGTGCAACAGTCTGAATTGTTTGGCTGGCGTTGCTAATCCTTCACCCACATCAAGATGTTATGGTCAGGATTATGATTTTATAGCGTACGGACCAGAAAGACTTCAGGGTGTGCCTGAGGAAGAATGGCAGAATTTACCATGGGCGGTTCAGCAGGCCAGACAAATTGCGGACCAGAATAACAAACAACTATTTTTAAGTTTTAGTACGAAACAGCTTTTGCTTGATGCTATTGAAAAAGAGGAATATGGAAATGATGCCAATAATGTAGATCAAGTCATTGCTGATCTGGCTCCGTACGCGGATAGGTGGTTAATTCAGGCTGCTGATGAGCTTAACACGGATGATGACAATTTGCCTGACGATGTTGTTTTGTTGTCGCAAGTATATTATCAGCCTGGTTTGAGCTGGAGAAATGAGGTCGAAAGGTGGGTAAATATGATTAAGTCGGCCAATCCTGATGTTGAAATTTGGATCCAGCTTGCGATAGGTAGAGTCAGAATAGATAGCAATTGGGAACAAAAATGGCCGAGTGCGGAATTGTTGCTGAATTATCGTGAATGGCTTGTCAACCCCGAACACGGAACTCCTTTGGTGGACGGAGTTTTTGTTTCGTCGTTTTATTCGTGGGGTGTTTGTCCCGGACCTGATGAGTGCTATCTTGATGCCTGTTTCCAGCCGGGGGATCCAGGATGTGATACCGTTCCCTGTCCTTATTATCCAACTTGTGATCCGGCAGGTCATTTTATTGCCGATGAACAGATGGAGTTAGCGTTCAGATGTGCTTGCGGCGGAGAATGTGAAGGGCTTGTTCCTTCGGAGACACCAACCCCCACACCCCTGCCGTCTCCGACTTCACCACCTCCGAATAATGATATAACTTTAATTGAAGAAGGTTGGTCTGAAGATAAAACCGTTACTGGAATGACCCTTGTGCCCGGTTATTATTACAGAATTTATGAGACTTCATATCCCTGCGGGACTCAAGGCAATCATCAGTTTATGGTTATTGATAGCAGCATGGATCAGAATGCCAAAAAGAATTTAATGATCGATTTTCCCGGCGGCAGTGTTGGTTTTTATTATGAAGATGAAGAAGATGCGGCTATACCAAATGACAGGGAACAAGAATATTATCCGGGTATTAACAGTAGCAACATGCTGAGACAAACAGTGAATTACAATGCCTTTTTCCGCATGGGACTTAGTAATGAATATGCCAATGGAGTGACAAAAAAAATCAGGGATGATGGAAACTTCCGCTTAATCATTCCCAGTTATTGTTCGCATGACCTTTATTACGGCACAGGACAGTATAGCGAAGAAGATAGTTTTTACCGATGGGGTTATAGTGCTGTTATGGACTCAGCCAATTATGTGGTTCAGAATTATAATACAAATAAAATAATAACTTACGGTGGCTCTGCCGGTGCTTCGGGAGCTTTTGTTATCGGTCATGGTTTGGAGCAGAATAACTATAGTATAGCCGGTATTGTGATGGATTCTATGTCCACAGACTTGGAAGCAATCTCGCAGAGTTGTTTGAACGGAATTAATGTTTTTAGTAACCAAAGTGGAAGTGCAACGAGCCCTTGTTGTTGTCCTGAGCTGGAAGCGGATGGATTACCCTCTTATCAGGTAGAAAACGGTTGGTGTGCTGCGCCATATACTACCCCTTGTATGAACATTCTGGCAGAAAAAATTGGTTTTAATATGGGTACTGATGAACCATATCGTTTAGTGGATCAGGGTCAGGTAAACGTTCCGATCTTTTATATCTGGAACACAAACGATGCAGGTAATAATGCCCATTATCTTTACAGCAATTTACATACAGCTATAAGGCAGCAGAATCCCGGGGGCAATTCTATACCTTGTCGTGTCTGTTTACCAAATACAGATCCGAATATCTCCACCTGTATAGAAGATGATGAGTATCAGCCTCTGGGTACTTGTAACGTTCATGTACCTTCTGGCAGTGATAATTTTCCGGAATTAATAGATCAAGTCTATTCTTGGATAACTCAGAGAGTCGGCAGTTGAAGTATGAATACAAAGTCAAGGAATAAATTAAAAAGTAAACTAAACAAGTTTTTACTGAATTTAAGACGTAATAAAAAGAGCATTCTGGGCCTGCTCTTCACAGCGTTTATTTTGTTCGCTACAATAGCGGGATTGTATTTAATTGGTCGGGAAAAGATTTTTTCACCTCGCGCTTTGGATAATTCTTCAATACTGACCATTACACCGGAAACTGCCGATGTGGAAGTTGGACAGACACTAGCAACGCAGATTTTCTTAATTCCCCAGGATAATCCCGTATCCGGTGTTGATGTAATTTTAAACTACGACCCGGACATTATTTCGATAAGCTCAGTAAATAAAAATTCCAACTGTTTACTGGGGGATTTCAGTTATAACATTGATGAAGGCGCCGGAAAAGTTGAGATGACCTTTTTGGGTTTTGAAGAAGGGGACGTTATTAGTCCGGTGACTGAAACTACGGCATTAGCCGATATTTCAATACAAGCGCTTCAGCCGACAAGCGGCACAATGATCTATTTTGGCTATGAATATAACAGCACGACTGATACTAATATTGGAGTCCTTTATGATAATGGAGTTGTTGATAGTTTGTATGAGCAACCAAACAATCTTTCGATTACAGTAACAGAAAATATAAATCCGACACCATCGGTTCCGCCTGCGGATGAGACTATAACAATCAAAAGAGCGATTTATAGGCAAGCTATTAATAAGTTGGAGGTAATCGCAAAAGACAGTTTAAATGGAGAGGTCTCTCTTTTGGTTTACAATGGAGACCAGAGTATATTTTATGGAGAATTAATATACAATGATAAAGCTAACGTTTTTTCCCGAAGTTTTGTTGCGACTGAGGCACCAACTGAGATTTTGATAGTATCATCAACCGGATTACAGCAATCTTTTGCTGTGACAATCGACTAATACCAAAACCACTAAAAAAGTAACTAAAGCTTGCATAAGTGTTACAGAGGATTAATGGCAATAAAGAAAGGACACAAGAAAAAAAGAGTGGTGAGAACTTTGCTCGCCATTGTTTTTATACTATTTTTGATCGTGTTCTTTTATCCAAAGAAGATGATAAGTTATCCCGACGGAGGTTGGCTTCCGGGATTTTCCGGCAAAGGAATGACTTGTAAATGTTTTGGTATTCATACTCCATTAGTTGAATACAAAAATATGGGGCATGGTTATCCTGAAGAAGTTAGAAAGCAGGCAAAATGTTATGGCGTCGTTTATGGATGTGAAGAATTTAGCACCCCAATTAATTAATGGAGCGGGTAAGTTCTATGGAATTATTTATAATGATTTATAATAAAAGGATAAGGGTTGCGGTAATTAATTTACTTTTTTAATAGGAGGAATTATTTATTTGATTCTGGTTCTGGTAGGTCAAGATTGTCTGACTTGAATTTGCATCTTTATGAATTGAGGAGTGGAATAGAGCGTAAGGTGCACCAATAAAGCTTATGAAAATCCTCGATTTGAAACTTCATTTTAAATAAAAATCAGTGATAGAGAGAGGTTTTGTTACTCCAGCTTTGTTTTATTCACTTTCTTTATAGCAATTGAATAATGGATAAAGAAAATATTCCTGATAGTGTAAGTATAATACGACATTCAAAATATTAAGGTTGAGGAATGTTTTCTAAAAATAAATGATAATTGGCCAGTTTGATGTTAAAATACCCTATAATATTATGAGCGCAGAAAATAGGGAAACTGAACTACAGTTTGAAACTAGCGCATTTATCAATGATTTAATTGATAGCGATGGAAGAATGGTTTCAGTTGTGTTTGGTGAGTATGCTTTGAGAGTTAAGTTGCATAAGACGGACAAAGAAGAAACCATACACTGTCTTACATTGCTGGGAGAACCTTTAATACAACCATCTAACCACGCATTCGGTTGTATTGGACTGAGAACTTATACTGATGCTGGTGCTGTGACAGCCGAGCTTATTAATACAAATATTGCACATTTAGGATTGCCAAATCTGAGTTGTGCATCAGTTGAATACGATTGTAAAGATAAAAGTGTTTATTTACGAGGTGGTGGGTTTTTATTCCACGCCGGAAAAAATGGTGACGTCTTTGATAATAATGAAGTTATGGCGGTTGACAAAGATTATCGCGGTATCGGCTGGGAAGAAGCTTTGATTCAGATGGCAGCACAAATTGCTTTATCGGAAGGGGCAACACGTTTAATGTGTTTGGAGGATGGAGGGGATGTAAGTTTATATGAGAGGGCGTTGAATACAAAAAGACTAGATCTGCCGGGTGGAAGTTGGTATTATGAAATAGGTTGTGAAACTCCGACTGACTATATTAGTGCTGTAATACAAAAAGGCAGCGCAACACGTATCGCAGAGAAGATTGCTAATGAATATGCACAAAGTCAACAATAAGAAATGGTATAGATTGTTATCTTTAATTAAAATTTGAGCAAACTGATTCAGTCTTTATCTAAGATAATAGAGAATACAAATTATATTACACTTGGTCGAGTGGAAATGAAAAAAGATAAGTTGCAACTAGCGGGGTGTGTGATTCTGAATGAAAAAGGCGAAATCCTTCTTCTTCACCGAAATACAGCAGTTAGAAAACAATGGGAAATCCCGGGCGGAAAGATCGAAAACGGCGAAACAAATAAAGGTGCTGCGATTCGTGAAATTGGGGAAGAATTGGGTATTAGAGTAAATATTTTACGCATACTGGGACACAATGATTTTGTAGAAGACGGTTTGATAATGGGTTATACATGGCTTCTTGCGGAAATTAAATCAGGTGTTCCAAAAATTATCGAAAAGGATAAATTTGATAATCTGCGCTATTTTTCTTGGAGAAAGCTTAAGGGTATATTAAAAGATCTATCTCCAAACACCCACAACCTCGTCGAAGCATACTTTCGAAGGGAGATTAGTTTGTAAAGGATTTTTTAATAATTGGTTAGTAATAGGGGTATTTAACTAATATTTTTGTCAGCTTCCATATCAACGATTTTGTATGTGCGGCTAGTATAAATATACTTAATTAGCTTGTTTGCTGTGAAGCCAATAGCAACTAATATAAAAAAATACAGAACTCCAAAAGCGGTAAGGGTTGGTGTCTTTTGTGTAAAAAGACCGATAAGAGTAGCACCAACTCCCATTGAGGTGATCACAGTCAAATTTTGCACTGAGCGATCAGTACTTTTTGCCTGAATACCATTAAAAAGATCAAGAGCCGAATCAACGTAATTTTTAGTCATTTTCCAAAGATCGTTGACATAGTCTAGTGTGTCTGAGAGTGTCTTGTATTTATATTGGAGGACGTCAAACAGTTCAGACAATCCTTTATTTTCTTTGATTACCGACTCACGAGTATGAATATAGGTATCCATTTGATCAATTCTTGTTTCGATGAGATTTATTGATTTTTGATAGCCTTCAATTTTGTTCTTAAAAGAGCCTACTTCACTTCCTTTTATCACACCTCTTTCTTTTACCTCTGCGATTCTTTCCCAAATTATTCTGTGAATATTCAGATAACGGTGGAGTTGGCTTTTGAATTCGCGGAAAAAAATTTGCTCCTGAATAAAATCCTCTATGTCTGTAATTTTTTTTGAGATATTGTTGATGATGTAGAGTTTATCACCGCGATGTATCTCTAAGTCGTTTCTGATTATTTCTAGTTGTTTTTTTCCTTAAAAGTTGCCAATAATCGATCTATTTCATTTTTACTTGCTTTTTCCAAAACCACAAAATAGGGATAAATGGTTTTAATATCAGCAAGTTCTTTAGGAACAGGTGCTCCTAAACTAAACAAGTATCCGAGTGCAGGAGAAAGTTTATTTTCGTAGTACTCGCGCAATGAATTAATTACATTTTTGATTTCTCCTCCGTAATTTTTACTCAAAACAATAAGCCATCTTCAAAGATTTTTATGTTAATTTTTTGGCTCGTATCAATTTCTATCAGTTCGAGTGCTTCAATTTTCATCTGGATGACTTTAATATCCAAATTTTCTCGAAATTGGTTTAATTTTTGTGGATCGAGCTTCAGAGGAGAACTTTGCCCATTTAAAAAGTCTGCAATTTCGGACAGATGAAGTGTAGTTCTTTGAAACCAGCCGCCGACGAATATTTTTTTGATCTTCATTTTCAGAAAACTAATTCAACTATAGCACCGGGAGATGTCAGAGTAAATGTTAACTAAAGGAATTTTCTATTACTCTGGAAGTAAATATGGGATATAATTTTAATTATTATGAAAATTTGGGATAGTGTTTATGGAGATATTGATATTTCGGAGAAAGTTTTACTTGAACTTATTAATTCTCCTTCATTAAAAAGACTGCAAAAGATCTCCCAATGCGGCCTACCGCAAAAATATAACTCTGTCAAAACCTATTCCAGATTTGAGCATTCTCTTGGTGTAATGTGCCTGCTACATCGTTTAAAAGCGCCGTTAACAGAGCAAATAGTGGGTTTACTTCATGATGTTTCTCATTTGGCTTTTAGCCATGTTGCCGAGTGGGTTATCTCAAATGAAGAAGGGGAGAAACAGGATTTGAATGAGAAATTGACAAAAAAATTTGTTTTGGAAAGTGAGGTTGCGGATATTTTGCAAAAGTATGGATATGATCCAGAGAAGATAACCGACCTGCTTAATTTCCCTCTTGTTCGCGCGAAGGCGCCAAAAGTGACCGCAGACAATTTGGATTATTCTTTGCGGGATATAAACTATTGGTTTGATAAAAATATTCCGAGTGTGTTGAAAAGCGTTGAGATTGAAGACGAAAAGATCGTTTTTCTTGATCAGAAGACTGCTTTGTATTTTGCTAAAAGCTTTATAAAACTGCAAAAGGATTTTTACGGCAGTTTTGACAATACAATGCGTTATTACATTTTAAGTAACACTTTAAAATACGCGGTAAAAAAAGATTTACTGCAAATGGATGATTTTTACGGAGTTGAAGACTAAATATTTCGATGGAGAATCCCTTTTTAATAAAAGGATCAAGGAGAGATTTTATCACATTGATCCTGATGTGAAGGTTGGGAGAAGAACTGCAAGGCTTACTGATATTTATCCCGAATACAAAGATAAACTTGAGAGTGAGAGAAGGGTTTATGAAAGAGGAATTGTGATCTGA
>Ga0265297_10008007_pt1 | contig 14319 bp, 11 predicted proteins | sample Munlanlwell13791_FD_192502 | JGI IMG/M metagenome (GOLD analysis project Ga0265297, IMG submission 192502) | Leachate microbial communities from a municipal landfill in Southern Ontario, Canada - Leachate well 137-91 | ecosystem: Engineered > Solid waste > Landfill > Unclassified | place... | reverse complement strand
GCCCCCTCCACCGGGATCCCGATCGGCGCGGATCTGCTGCTCATCGCCCAGAACGGAAAGAGCCCGCCGGAGGTGCTCGAGCAGATTGCAGCCCATCCGGACCTCGGCCCGGACGTGCTCCTGGCCCTCTTGCGCAACCCGCAGACCCCGGCGGGGGCCATGGTGCGACTGGCGGCTCAGGCCGCGGGGCCGCTCCTCGAGGCGCTGCTCTCGAACCTGGATCGGCTGGGACGCTGGACGGAAGGGCTCGAGGCGATCCTGACCAATCCGGGGATCCCGGAGGTGCGGCGGGGGGTCATCCAGAAATACCTGGAGGCGGCCAGGAAGCGGGATGCCGAGGGGACGAGGACCAAGAGTCTGCTCCTGCAGGTCAAGGAGCTGCCGGTGGGGGCCAGGCTGGCCCTGGCCAAGAAGGGGAACAAGGACGTCCGGATGATCCTGATCAAGGACAGCAACGAGATGGTGGCCCTGGAAGTGGTGACCTCGCCCCGGATCACCGACGGCGAGATCCTGGCCATCGCCTCCATGCGGGACGTCGCGGACAAGATCCTGCGCTACATCGCCAACAACCGGAAGTTCCGGCAGAACAAGCAGATCATCCTGGCCCTGCTGAACAATCCCCGGACGCCGGTGGGAATCTCGCTGGGCCTGGGTCTCTCCAGTCTCACCGAGCGGGAACTCTCCGACCTGGCCAAGAGCCGGAACATCCCGGGGGCGGTGGCGCGGGCCGCCAAGCAGATTCTGGACCGCCGACGGGCGCCGGCCGGCGGCGGCGGCGGACACTGAGACACTGCGGGCGGCGGATTCGCCGGGGACGGTCTCCAGGGAGGCCGCGACAGCCGGGGGGGCCGGGTCAGGACGGGCGCCGGGCCGGCGGGGAACTCGAGCCGAGAACTGGGGGGTGTGGACGTGCGCGCGACCGGATTTTTCGTCACCCTCGAGGGGGCGAGGGCACGGGCAAGACCACCCAGCTCAAGGGGCTCCTGGCGGCCCTCCGCACGGCCGGCCGGGACCCCGTGGAGACGCGGGATCCCGGCGGCACGGCCATCGGCAACCAGATCCGGGAGCTGTTGCTGGACCGGGAGAACGTCCGGATGGCCGCTCCGACGGAGCTCCTCCTGTACGAGGCGAGCCGAGCCCAGCTTGTCCACGAGGTGATCCGGCCGGCCCTGGCCGCCGGGCGCATCGTGCTGTGCGACAGGTTCACGGACTCCACCACGGCCTATCAGGGGTACGGGCGGGGGCTGGAGCTTTCGCTGGTGGCGCGGCTGAACGCGCTGGGGTCGGACGGGGTGACGCCGGACCTGACGTTCCTGTTCGACCTCGATCCGGCGGTCGGCCTGGCCCGGGCGGCGGAGCGGCTGCGGGCCCCCCGCGCGGGAGCGGACCGCATCGAGGGAGAGGTGCTGGCCTTCCACCAGCGGGTGCGCGAAGGCTTCCGGGCGCTGGCCTCGGCTGAGCCGGACCGCTTCGTGGTCGTCGATGCGGGCCGCGGGATCCTGGAGATCGGGGCCGAGCTTCGCCGCCGGCTGGACGCCCGGATCGCCGGGCTGGAGTGATGCGATGCGCCTGGCGGAGATCCTCGGACAGGAGCGCGCGATCTCGCAGCTCCGCCGCTCGTGGGCGGCGGGCCGACTGGCGCAAGCGTACCGGTTCGTCGGCCCGGAGGGGGTCGGCAAGCGGACGGCGGCGCTGGCCCTGGCGCAGGCGGTCAACTGCCTCGGCCCGACGGCGGGCGAGGCGCCCGACGCCTGCGGGCGCTGTCCGGCCTGCCAGAAGATCGCCGCCGGGAATCACCCCGACGTGACGCTGGTGGCCCCGGCCGAGAAGACGGTGATCGACATCGACCAGATCCGCCGGATCGCCGACCGGGCAAGTCGCCGCGCCTACGAGGGGGCCGCCAAGGTGTGGATCCTCGATCCGGCGGACCGGATGCAGGAGCCGGCGGCGAACGCGTTCCTGAAGACGCTGGAGGAGCCGCCCGGCGCCTCGCTGTTCATCCTGGTGACGGCGGCCCCGGGGGCCTTGCTGCCGACGATCCGCTCCCGCTGCCAGGAGGTGCGGTTCGATCTCCTGGAGCCGGAGGCTCTGGCAGAGATCCTGGCCCGCCGCGGCGTGCCGGCCGAGCGGGGGAAAGAGCTGGCGAGGCTGGCCGGGGGCAGCGCCGCCCGCGCCCTGGATGACGACCTCGAGCAGGAGCAGAAAGCCCAGACGGACACGTTCCTGGCGATCCTCGGCTCCCTGGCGGGCGTTCCCGCCGTGCTGGCACAGGCCGAGGCGCTCGACCGGGAGCTGAAGGCGCACGAGCGAGCGCGGGCCGAGACGTTCGTGGAGACGCTGGCGGCGTTCGTCCGAGAGGTGGCGGCACTCCGGACGGGGCGGCCGCCCCTCTGCCCGGGCTGGTCCGAGGCGGCGGCGCGGTGGGCCGGGGCCGCCACGCCGGCCGGCCTCCTCGCCATCGATGAGGCCCTGCGGCAGGCCCGCTGGGCGCTCCGGCCCGAACATAACGCCAACCGGCGCCTCACCCTGGAACGGCTGCTGTTCCGGATGCGCGAGGCGGTCTGTATCCCAGAGGAGGTTTGACCATGGCCAACGTGGTGCGCGTTGAGTTCAGCGGGCCGACGCGGCACCAGTACTGCGCCGTCTCCGGGATGCCGCTGCGCCCCGGAGATGCCGTGGTGGTCGAGACGGAGTGGGGGGTCGGAATGGGGGAGGTGCGGGCGCTGCTGGGCGAGGCCCCAGCGGAATCTCCCCCGGGCGCGGTTCGCCCGGTCCTGCGCAAGGCGACGGCCACCGACGTCTCGCGCCGCGCCGCCCTGGCGCAGCGGGAGCAGGGCGCCCGCGTCTTTTGCCGGGATCGGATCAAGGCCCGGAATCTCCCCATGAAGCTGGCCGAGGTGCGCATCGGGCTGGATTCCAGCAAGGCCATGTTCTTCTTCACCGCCGACGGGCGGGTGGATTTCCGCGAGCTGGTGAAGGACCTGGTCCAGCACCTGCGCATGCGGGTGGAGCTCCGGCAGATCGGCGTCCGGGACGAGGCGCGGGTGCTCGGCTGCGCCGGTCCTTGCGGACGGCCGGTCTGCTGCCACGACTTCCTGCAGAGTTTCGCCTCGGTGAGCATCCGCATGGCCAAGGATCAGAACCTGGCGCTGAATCCCGGCAAGCTGTCCGGGATCTGCGGGCGCCTGAAGTGCTGCCTGGCCTTCGAGCACTCCGTGTATGCCGATCTGAAGCGGGGCGTGCCGAAGGTGGGCTCCCACGTCGGCACGGGGCGCGGGCCGGGGGTGGTCCGGGCGCAGAACCTGCTGGACCAGACGGTCCTGGTGGAGCTGGAGGGGGGCGGCCACGTGACCCTGAAGGCCAGCGAGACCGAACTCAAGCCGCGCAGCGAGCCGCCGCCTCGCCCACGCGAGGCCGCGCCCGCCGGGGAGGCGCGTCCCGCCGCCCGCCGCCGCCGCCGCCGCCCGCCCGCCGCCGGGACCGTCGCGCCCAAGCCGGCGGCGCCGGAGGAGGCAGAGACCGATCCGACCCCCGGGGCGAGCCCGGGGTCCTGACTTGCGGAGAGCGCCCATGTCCGAGGAGCCGTTTTACGTCACCACCCCCATCTATTATGTGAATGCCCTGCCGCACTCCGGCCACGCGTACACCACGATCGTGGCGGATACGGCGGCGCGCTACCATCGCCTGGCGGGGCGGCGCGTCTATTTCCTCACCGGGACCGACGAGCACGGGGACAAGATCGCGCGCGCCGCCATCGCCGCGGGCGAGACGCCGCAGGCCTACGCCGACCGGATCAGCGGCGCCTTCCGGACGACCTGGGAGCGGATGGGCCTTGCCTTCGACCAGTTCATCCGCACCACCGAGCCGCGCCACACGCGGGTGGTGCAGGCCATCCTGCAGAAGATCTACGAGGCCGGCGACATCTACCACAGCGAGTACGGCGGACTGTACTGCGTGGGCTGCGAGCGCTTCTACACCGAGAAGGAGGCGGTGGAGGGGAAATGCCCCGACCACCAGACCCCCCTGGAATTCGTCAAGGAGCAGAACTACTTCTTCCGGATGAGCAAGTACCAGGACTGGCTCATCCGGCACATCCAGGAGCACCCCGACTTCATCCGCCCCGAACGGTACCGGAACGAGGCGCTGGCCTTCCTGCGCGAGCCGCTGGAGGATCTCTGCATCTCCCGCCCCCGCTCCCGCCTGGAGTGGGGGATCCCGCTCCCCTTCGACGAGCAGTACGTCACCTATGTCTGGTTCGACGCCCTGATCAACTACGTGAGCGCGCTGGAATACCCCGAGGGAGAGCTCTTCCAGGCCTTCTGGCCCGTGGCGCAGCACCTCATCGCCAAGGACATCCTGAAGCCGCACGGCATCTACTGGCCGACCATGCTGAAGGCTGCCGGGATCGAGCCGTACCAGCACCTCAACGTCCACGGCTACTGGCTGATGGACGAGGCCAAGATGTCCAAGAGCCGCGGCCGCGTGCTCTCCCCCCTGGAGCTGGGGGAGAAGTACGGCCTGGAGGCCCTGCGCTACTTCCTGCTGCGCGAGATGGCGTTCGGCCTGGATGCCAACTTCAGCGAGGAGGCGCTGGTCACCCGGCTGAACGCCGACCTGGCCAACAACCTGGGGAACCTCCTGCAGCGGACGCTGGCCATGGCGGAGCGGTTCCTGGGCGGGGAGATCCCGCCGCCGGGCGAGTCGATCACGGAGGCCGACTCCGATCTCCGGGGGGCGTTTCGGGCCGGCGAAGCCGGCATCGCCGAGCAGGTCGGCGCGGCGATGGAAGAGTTCGCCTTCCATCGCGCCCTGGAGACCATCTGGCAGCGCCTGGACCGGGTGAATCAGTACATCGACAGCCAGAAGCCGTGGGAGCTGGCCAAGAGGGATCCGGCGGCGATCCCCCGAGTTCTCGGGCACGCCTGCGAGGCGCTGCGGCTGATCGGCCTCTACCTCTTCCCGTTCATGCCGGCCACGGCGGAGAAGATCTGGGCCCGGCTCGGGATCGCCGACCGGCTGGCGGATGCCCGACTCGCGGAGACGGGAGACTGGGGCCGGGGAGTCGCCAGGAGGGCGGTGCACGGCGCGGCCCTCTTCCCGCGGGTGGAGTTCGCGCCCGCCGAGGCGCCGCCGCCCCCCCCGCCGGCCGCCCCCCCCGCCGGCGAGACCGTCAGCATCGACGAGTTCCGGCGGCTCGACCTGCGGGTCGCCGAGATCCTGAAGGCCAAGGCGGTGCGCGGATCCAAGAAGCTGGTCCATCTGACGGTGGGTCTGGGCGGGGAGGAACGCTCCGTGGTGGCGGGCATCCTGCTGGATTATCCCCCGGAAAGCCTCGTGGGCAAGCAGATCGTGGTGGTGGCCAACCTCCAGCCCACGACGCTGATGGGGGTGGAGTCCCGCGGGATGCTCCTGGCGGCCACGGATGCGGACGGCAAGCTGGTCCTGGTGAGCCCGGAGCGCCACGCCGCAGCCGGGGCCAAGGTGAAGTAGGGCCGGAGGGCACAAGCCGGGAGACGGGGTGAGGACGAGGGGTTCGGGGGCCGGAGCCTCCTGGGATCGGCGGCCAGAGCGCGAAAGGGCGAGAACAGCCATGGGCGAAGCGAGCTATAGCAGCACGGGGGTGAACACGGTCAAGGAGGAGGCGGCCCTGGCGGGGCTGCTCCGCTGGGTGGGGCAGACCACGGCCTTCGGACGCTGCAAGCCGGCCCTGGACTTCGGCTATTTCGCCACGGTCCTGGACCTGGGAAACAATCTCGGCCTGGCCCTGTCCACGGACGGGGTCGGGACCAAGCTGCTGGTCGCCGAGATGCTGGACAGGTATGACACGGTCGGCATCGACTGCGTCGCCATGAACGTGAACGACCTCCTCTGCATCGGGGCCGAGCCGCTGGCCATGCTGGACTACATCGCGGTCCAGGAGGCCGATCCACAGATGCTGGAGGCGATCGGAAAAGGCCTCTACGAGGGAGCCCGGCAGGCCAACATCTCCATCCCCGGCGGGGAGATCGCCCAGGTCCGCGAGCTGATCACCGGCCTCCGGCCGGGCCGGGGCTTCGATCTGGCCGGGGCTTGTGTCGGTCTGGTTCCGCTGGACAAGGTCATCGTCGGCCAGGCCATCCAGCCGGGCGACGTCGTCATCGGCCTCCCGTCGAGCGGCATCCACAGCAACGGCCTGACCCTGGCCCGGGACGTCTTCTTCCATCGGGCCAAGCTCCGCGCCGACCAGCACGTGCCCGAGTTCGGGCGGAGCGTCGGCGAGGAACTCCTGGAGCCGACCCGGATCTACGTCCGCGAGGTCCTGGACGTGCTTCGGTCGGGAGTGGCCGTCAAGGCCATGGCCCACATCACCAGCGACGGGCTGACCAACCTCTTGCGGGTCCAGGCGCCCGTGGGATACGTGCTCGAGACGCTCCCCGAGCCGCAGCCGGTCTTCCGTCTGCTGCAGGAGCTGGGCAAGGTGAGCGACGCGGAGATGTTCCAGGTCTACAACATGGGGGTGGGCTTCTGCCTGGTGGTGGCGCCGCCCGAGGCGGATCGGGCGCTGGCCATCCTGCGCGGACACGGGAGAGAGGCCGCGGTGCTGGGGCGGGCCGTGGCCGATCCGGAGCGGAGGGTCCGCCTGCCCAACGGCCTGGTGGGGCAGGGCAACGACTTCCGGCGGGAGGGCTAGCAGGCCGCCGAAACCGGCCCATTAAGGCCTACCAACAAGCCCGCACTGTTCGGCGAGCCTCGCTCGCGAAGGATGCGGGGGGAGGAGGCGCGAGATGGCAGCGCGGTACGACGTGCTCCTGCAACGCGGCCGGGTGGTGGACCCGGCCGGGGGTCTGGACGGGGTGGCGGATGTGGCCGTCTCCGACGGCCGGATCGCGGAGATCGGCCCGGAGCTGGACCCGACGCGCGCGGAAGAGCTGTTCGACGTCGCGGGCCGCCACGTCGTTCCCGGCATCATCGATCTCCACATGCACGCCTCCGAGTGGCTGGGGGGACGGTTCGGCCACAAGATGATGGCCCGAGCGGGGGTCACCACCGCCCTGGACATGTCGGGGCCCGTGGGCAGCGTCATGCGCATGCTCCGGGACCACGGCACCGGCCTGAACGTCGCCTGCATCGAAGCCGTCCGACCGGGGCTCACCGTCCGGGACGGCAATCCGGACCGGGCCGAGCTGGAGGCCCTGACCGCCAAGGCGCTCGGCAGCGGGGCCATCGGCCTCAAGCTGCTGGGCGGCCACTACCCCCTCACTCCCGAGGCGACGGCGCGGGCCATGGCGGTCGCCAACGCCCAGCGGGCCTACATCGCCTTCCATGCGGGGACGGCGGATCGGGGCTCGAACATCGACGGCTTCCTCCAGGCGGTGGAGCTGGCGGCGGGCCACGCCGTCCACCTCGCCCACATCAACAGCTACTGCCGCGGAGCGGTCCGGCCCCACATGCAGGAGACGGAGGAGGCCATCGCCGCCCTCGTATCCCACCCCAACATCCGCTCGGAAAACTACCTCTCGCCCCTGAACGGCACCAGCGCCAAGTGTTCGAATGGAGCCCCGGAGAGCCGGGTGACCCAGACCTGCCTGAAGACCGGCGGCTTCCCGCCCACCGAGGCCGGCCTCGAGGCGGCCATCCTGGCCGGCTGGGCCGAGATCAACGTCGAGGCGGGGGGCGAGGTGGTCCTGGGCACGGGCCAGGCCGCCAAGGAGTACTGGCGGGGACGCGGCACCGAGACGACGGTGAGCTTCCGGGTCAACCCGCCCGAGCCGCGGCTGCGGCTGGCGACAGCCAGGCGGCCGGACGGGACATTCGTGGTGGATTGCCTCAGCACCGACGGCGGGGGCATCCCGCGCAACGTCATCGTGGAGATGGGTCTGGCGCTGGTGAACCTGCAAGCCCTCACCCTGGGCGAGTTCGTGACCAAGACCAGCACGAACCCGGCCAGGATCCTCGGCCTGACCGGCAAGGGGCGTCTCGCGGTCGGCGCCGACGCCGATATCACGGTGCTGGATGTCCCCCGGCGCCGGGCGGTCCTGAGCCTGGCCAATGGCGCCGTGATCATGGCGCACGGCCACGTCTGTGGCCGCGGAGGGCGGATGATCACCACCGCCGCCGGCGAGGCGGCGGTCCGGGCGGCGGGCCTGACCCCGCTCGTGGTCTCGCTGGCGGACAGCGGCTTCTACCGGGGCGTGTAGCGGAGCACACTGGCCGGTTCTCTTCTCGTTCGGGGTCCACCGGACCCAAAAGGAGGGCGACCATGCTCTTGAACATCGTTGCGGCCGCAGTCACGATCCTGACCATCGTTGCCATCGTGCGTCGCGCGGAGGTCCGCCTGGCGCTCCTTGCCGGCGGCCTGCTGATGGCCGTCCTGTCCCTCAACCCCCAAGCCTTCTCCAACGCCTTCATGAAGTCCATGACCACCGCGGGCCTGATCAGCGTCATCCTGCCGGTGATGGGGTTCGCCGCCGTCATGGAGCTGACCGGCTGCAACGCCCACCTGGTCAAGATGCTGACCGATCCGCTGCTCAAGGTCAGGATGGTCCTGGTGCCGGGGGCCATGCTGGTGACGTTCCTCATCAACACCGCCATCTCCAGCGCCGCCGGCTGCACGGCCGCCGTCGGCGTGATCCTGATCCCGGCCATGATGGCCGCGGGTATCCATCCGGCCATGGCGGGCGCCGCCGTCTTCGCCGGCACCTGGGGGTCGGTCTTCAGCCCCGGATCGCCTCACCCCGCCATGATCGCCAAGATCGCCAACGTGTCGGTCATCGACGTGATCCTGGCCCACAAGACCGCCTCCATCGCGTCGGCCCTGGTGGTGGCGGGCATCCTCTTTGCCGAGGCCAAGTTCTTCAAGGAGGACCGGGACTGGACTCCCGAGAAGGCCGGCTCGGACCTCAGCAAGCTGGCGGGAGCCGCGCGGCCCAGCATCGACCGGGTCAACTACCTCATGGCGATCATCCCCATGGTGCCGCTGGCCCTGCTGATCCTCACCGTGCCCCAGTTCGGGATCACCACCAAGTTTTTGCCCAAGGGGCTCACGGTGCTGGAGTCCATGCTGATCGGGAGCCTGCTGGGCATGCTGGTGACCTGGAGCAGTCCGACCCGGATCGTCACCGAGTTCTTCGACGGGATGGGGCGGGCCTACAGCCTGGTGATCGGCATCATCATCGCCGCCGGAGTTTTCATCGGAGGCCTCGAGGCCGCCGGGGTCATCAAGAGCTTCCTCGACGCGCTCAAGGGGGCCCAGTCGGCGGTGCCGCTCCTGGGGACCTTCGGGCCCTTCGTCATCGCCGTGCTGTGCGGCTCCGGGGACGCGGCCGCCATCGCCTTCAACACCGCGGTGACCCCCCACGCCGCCCAGTTCGGCATCACCTCCATCAACCTGGGGAACATGGCCTGGGTGGGCGGCTCGCTAGGCCGCAGCATGTCTCCGGTGGCGGCAGCCTGCATCATCGGGGCGGGCTTCGCCGGGGTGAGCCCCTTCGAGCTGGCCAAGCGAAACGCGGTCCCCATGCTGGTGGCCGCCGTGGTGTTCATGCTGCTGGTCGGGTAGCCCGGTTTCCTCTGGAGCCGACGGGCAGGCCGGGAGGGCCCGGCGGGGGAGGAGTGCGCCCATGGACGCGGCGAGACTGATGCAGACTCCGGCGGTGGCGAAGGCCCTGGCGTGGGTGGACGCCCATGCGGCCCAGGTCGTCGAGGAGGCCGTCCGCATCTGCGAGATCCCGGCCCCGACCTTCGAGGAGGCGGAGCGGGCGGCCTACGTGAAAGAGCGGTTCGCGCGGCTTGGTCTGTGCGACGTGGCCATCGACGCGGCGGGCAACGCGCGGGGCCGCCGGCCCGGCGCGTTGGGCGGCCCCGGGGTAGTGGTGGGGGCCCACCTGGACACGGTGTTTCCCCAGGGGACCGATCTCCGGGTCCGGCGGGAGGGCACGCGGCTGCACGCCCCGGGGATCGGCGACAACAGCGTGGCGGTGGCCTCGCTCCTCTGCCTGGTCGAGGCCCTGAACGTCTCCGGCGTCGAGACCCCCGGGGATCTGTACTTTGCCTGCAACACCGGCGAGGAGGGGCTCGGCGATCTCAAGGGGATGAAGCACGTCGTGGGAGAGCTGAAGAGCACGGTGAGGGCCCTCGTCGCCGTCGAGGGGTTGAAGCAGAACCGCATCATTCACATCGCCGTGGGCAGCCGGCGCTACAAGGTGACCTTCACCGCCCGCGGCGGCCACAGCTGGGGCCATTTTCCCTCCCCCAGCGCCATTCACATCATGGGTCGGGCCATCGCCGACCTGTCCCGCCTGGAGGTTCCCTCCGACCCCAAGACCACCTACAACGTGGGGGTGGTCCGGGGGGGGACGACGGTGAACACCATCGCCTCCGAGGCGGAGATGCTGGTGGACATGCGGTCGGTGGATATCGCGTCGCTGGCGAACCTGGAGCGGAGGATGCTGGAGATCATCCGCCAGGCTGCCGCGGAGGGGGACGGCCAGGCCCGGCTGGACCTGGTGGGGGACCGGCCGGCCGGCTCCATCCCCGCCGACCATCCGGTGGTGGAGACCTGCAAGGCGGTGCACCGCGCCCTGGGGATCCAGACCTACTGTGAGGCCTCCAGCACCGACCTGAACGCGGCGCTGGGGGTCGGCCTGCCCGGGGTCTGCCTCTCCATCACCGAGGGGGCCAACGAGCACCGGCTGGACGAGTACATCGAGACCGGGCCCATCCCGACCGGGATCAAGAACATCCTGCTGGCGGCCGTCGCGCTGGCCGGTCTGCAGAGCTAGGCGGCTCCCGAACGATCCGCGCGCCGGCACCCCGCGGGGCGGGCGCCGGCGCGCGGAACCCCCTCCCGCGTCTTTCCTCCCGCCTTCCGCCCCACCGCCAGACCGCCCGCCGAGACCCCGATCCTGGGTCGGCCGGACGCCCCCGACCCGCTATGCGCGCGCGCCGCGCTTTCGGCTCCCGCCGACGCCGCGGGGGGGAACGAGGCGGCTGCCGGTCGGCAGCCGGACCGACTGGGCCAGCTCCACGAAGGCGGCCAGGGCGCGGGAGATCCAGCGGTCCCGATGATGGATCAGGTAGAAGTGATAGGAGATCTCGGCATCCCTGAAGAGCACCCGGTGCAGCGTCCCCGCCTCCAGCTCCTTCTGGACCACCTGCTGGGAGAGGATGGCCATTCCCTCCCCCCGCTCCACGAATCGCTTGATGATGGCCGTGCTGGCCGATTCCATGATGACGGTGGGAACAATTCCGTGCCGGTCGAGGATCTCGTCGATGATCTGGCGGGGGGACGAGCCCGTCTCCCGGAGGATCAGCGGCCGCCCCGCGAGCTCCCGGAGGGCGATGGCCCTCCGGCGCCCGAAGGGGTGTCCGGGACCCACCACGCCCACCAGAAGATCGGTCAGGACCCGGCGCGCCTCCAGCTTGGGGTGGCCGGGGTCGTAGGCGCAGATGCCGATATCGTTCCGCTGCGCCAGCGTGTTCTCGATGACCTGGCTGCTGTTGCCGATGCCGACCTGGAAGGAGATCCCCGGGTGCTTGTGGTGGAGGGTCTCCAGCAGGGCGGGCAGGTAGTAGTCCCCGACGATGTAGGTGGCGTCGATCCGCAGGGTGCCGAGGGGGAGTCCCCGCAGATCCGCCACCGCCGCCTCGGCCTCCTCGGCCAGGCGGAGCAGCCGCCCGGCAAAGTCGAAGAGGATCTTGCCCTCCTCGGTGAGCAGGACCCGGTGGCCCACCCGGTCCAGGAACTTCAATCCGTAGGTCTCCTCGAGCCGCTTCACCTGCCAGGTGGCGGCCGGCTGCGTGAGGCGGAGCCGGGCCGCCGCCGCCGTGAAGCTTCGGGCGCTGGCCACCTCGTAGAAGACGCGGAGCTGGTGCAGGTTCATCTGGACCCCTCAAAGAAATTTATGGAGAAGATAAGAATTACAGATTTGACTAATACTAGGCGAGTTGGGAAAATCCGGCAACAACGCAGATCCCGCCTCTTTCTCGCCGAAGGGGCCGCGCGAGTACCGACCGGACGAGCACATCGAGACCGGACCCCTCCCGCCCGGGGGTCGCCGGCAGCCCGCCGGCGACCCCCGGGCGCGGATCGCCGTCCGTGGAGCCAGACCATGACCGACTTCTTGACCGCCCTCCGCGAACTCCGGGAAAAGGCCCTGCTGGGGGGCGGCGGCAAGCGCATCGAGCAGCAGCACGAGCGGGGGAAGCTCACGGCGCGGGAGCGGCTGGCCCTGCTCCTGGACGAGGGATCGTTCCAGGAGTTCGGCGCGCTGGCGACCCACAACATCACCGACTTCGGCATGGCCGACCAGCGCTTCCCCGGCGACGGCATCGTGACGGGTCTCGGCAAGATCAACGGCCGGCGCGTGGCGGTCTTCGCGCAGGACTTCACGGTCCTGGGGGGCTCCTTCTCGGAGGTCCAGTCGCAGAAGATTTGCCGGATCCAGGACATGGCGCTGGAGAGCGGCATTCCCCTGATCGGGCTGAACGACTCGGGGGGGGCGCGCATCCAGGAAGGGGTGCGGAGCCTGGCGGCCTACGGCGAGGTCTTCCAGCGGAACGTGCTGGCCTCGGGGGGCGGGCCCAAGATCTCCGTGATGCTGGGCCCGTGCGCGGGCGGGGCGGTCTATTCGCCGGCCCTGACCGATTTCGTGATCATGGCGCAGGACACCAGCTTCATGTTTCTCACCGGGCCGGAGGTGATCCGGGCCGTCACCGGGGAGAAGGTGAGCCCCACCGACCTCGGCGGGCCGGGCATCCACTCCAGCAAGAGCGGCGTCGCCCACTTCGTGGCCGGCAGCGAGCAGGCGGCCATCTCGATGGCGAAGCTCCTGCTCAGCTATCTCCCGCAGAACAACACCGAGGATCCGCCCCAGGTGGCCCCCTACGACTCGCCGGACCGCATGGAGGAGTTCCTCAACACCATCGTGCCGGCCGACGAGAACGAGCCCTACGACATCCGGGCGGTGATCGAGGCCGTCTGCGACCGGGACAGCTTCCTGGAGGTCCACGCCGAGTTCGCTCCCAACGCGGTGGTCGGCTTCGCGCGGCTGGACGGCTACGCCGTGGGGATCGTGGCCAACCAGCCGGCCTGCATGGCGGGGGCGCTCAACATCGACGCCAGCGACAAGATCTCCCGCTTCATCCGGACCTGCGACGCCTACAACATCCCCCTGATCACCCTGGTGGACTGTCCGGGGTTCCTGCCGGGGATCGACCAGGAGTACGGCGGCGTGATCCGGCACGGCGCGAAGATCATCTACGCCTACACCGAGGCCACGGTGCCCAAGATCTCCATCGTGATCCGCAAGGCCATCGGCGGCTCCTACGTGGCCATGAGCTCGAAGCAGATGCGCAACGACCTGGCCTACGCCTGGCCGACGGCGCAGATCGCCGTGATGGGGGCCGAGGGGGCGGTGCGCATCCTCTACCGGCAGGAGCTGGCCAAGGCCGCGGACCCCGCGGCCATGGAGCAGGCCTTCGTGGCCGAGTACCGGCAGAAGTTCTTCAACCCCTTCCGCGCCGCGGACCTGGGCCAGATCGACGAGGTGGTCGAGCCGCGGGAGACGCGCCCCCGGCTCATCCGCGCCCTGGAGGTGCTGCGCACCAAGGTTCAGCAGAATCCGACCAAGAAGCACGGCCTGGCGCCGGAGTAGCCTCGCGCCGCCGCGCGCGCCGGAGTGTGGCATGCCGCTTTCGTCGAGCTTGATGACCGGAGTGGAGATCGCCGTCTGGGGGATGGGGCTGGTCTTCCTGCTGCTGGCGGGGCTGTGGGGATTTCTCACCCTGCTCCTCGGGCTGGACCGCCCGGCCCCCGCCGAGGCGAAGGCCGCGGAGCCGGTCCCCGCGCCCGACCCCTCGGGACCGGCCGCGGCGGCGCTCCCGGCCGACCTGGCTGCCGCCATCGGCATCGCGGTGATGGCCCACCGGGACATCCTGCGCAAGCAGGCGGCCCCGACCATGCGCAGCCACTGGCCCGGCAGCATCCTCTTCGCCAGCCGCTGGGTGGCGGCCGGCCGGCACCTCCAGACGCAGAACTGGCACCCGCACAAGCGGTAGGCGGACCGGACCCGAGACAGAACGGAGAGAAAGTTCATGCGGCGATACAGCCTCGAAGTCGGGGAAGCCCGATACGTCATCGACGTGGACGAGGTCACGGCGGACCGCTACCGGGTCCGGGTGGGCGAGCAGGAGTTCGAGGTGCGCCTCGCCGAGGACGAGGAGCTGGCGGAGGCGCAGATCACCCCGGCCATGCTGCCGTCCCGATCCGGCCCCGCGCCGGCCCCCAGTCTCCCCCGCCCGAACGGCCCCGCGCCCGCCTCCCGTCCGAACGACCCCCCC
>Ga0265297_10008005_pt1 | contig 14322 bp, 13 predicted proteins | sample Munlanlwell13791_FD_192502 | JGI IMG/M metagenome (GOLD analysis project Ga0265297, IMG submission 192502) | Leachate microbial communities from a municipal landfill in Southern Ontario, Canada - Leachate well 137-91 | ecosystem: Engineered > Solid waste > Landfill > Unclassified | place... | reverse complement strand
TACGCAGATATGTCACGTTAAATGGCAATAAAATAAATCTGTAAATAAGCCATGTTATACCTGACGAAATGGTAGTAACAAAAGTAACTGCCATGCTCATAGCAAAAGCCTGTTTTGTATCTTTAGAGATAGCGACAAACGGGCATAAACCTAAAAAACGCGCCAGGATAACGTTGTTAATAAAGATTGCTGATATAAAGATAGTTAGGAACCGGCTTAAATCCATATATACTTGTATCTTATTCAGATAAAGAATAATATAATCAACCTAACCCTATTAGTTCTCCTCTAAAATTATCTTATCCCGTGCGTAACAGCAAAAACTATACAAATAATTCCAGCAAGGATGCAAATACCGAAAACAATGAAAATAAAACGCATACTGTTGTCCATGTCTTTTCACCTCCTTCAAAAATAAAAAACCGCCACCCTGCATTTCCATGCAAGATGGCGGCCCGACCATCCTAAAACCTTCGAAAACCCATATGTGGGTTTTCGAACCCAAACTAATTCTTAACTTGTTCTATTTCGAACAAAAAAAATTATACCTTATTTCCCATAAAAAACAAGATTTTAAAATTTAATTGCATTGCTTCGCCTTTAAATATTCATAAAGTTTTCTGGATATCTAATCAAAAATGAATGCACCGACACCTTCTCCCTCTAACGATAAGCCGCCAAAGATTACTTTGTCATATGATACTATTCTTAGATTTTTAGACCTCTGCAAGCTGTGAAACAGATTGTTTTTAACAGTTGCCTGCAGGCAATCGAAATTTATAATATTATCCTTTTGCCTGTAGTTGCATGAATAAAAAATGCCATTTGTTTCTGTGTAAATAACAAACGATTTCAATGCTCGTTCCATAAACTCTGCTTTCCTGGGATATTTTTCTTTTAGAAAAGCTAATCTTTTTTTTGAAATATTTATGGAATCTTTGCAATCCAGGGAACAAGGAAAGTGGTCAAGTAAAGTTATATCGAAATATCTTAAAAAATAATTATTATAAAAAGAGTGATTCTTGATTTTTCCCAGATTGACCCTTTCTTTGCATAGCAGCACAAAATCAAATTTATTTTTTAACGCAACTTCGCTATAATTGCAATAAAATTTTATACAGCAATCAGGATAACCAAGCAATTTGCCTAGATAAGGCGCGCCTTCTTGCGAGAAGTCCAGATATTTTGCATATTGAGCTACTTTTTTAACCTTAGATATATATACAAAACAAGAACTATTCTTTAACTTTTTATCTACCGTTTCTATTCTGTTCGAAAAGTTTCCTTTTTCCTTGTCATGCTTTAGAATAAAATAGCGATCTGATAAAACCACATGCAAGTTATGTTTTTTGCAAAATTTTTCAACCAAAATTATTTTTTCAACACTTATCGGGTGCCTGCAGCACGGCTTAAGGCCTTCTGCGGCATATATTGTTTCCAACGAAGCAATATCGGAACCAAAAATTTTATTTAAGTTTTCCCCGTGATAAATTATCATAATCCGCAAAAAGCATTGCGTTAAATCCGGAAGCACACTACTTAATTATTGCCAAACAAAAAGAAAGGGTATCTCTAATATTTGCTTAATCAATATTCGGACGTTTTTTCATTCCCCGCTTATTCATCATCGTCCCTTGTTTTGCTCCATACTTACGCAATAGGTTTATCATGTCGGTATTATTGCGAAACATAGCGACCGAAAGCGCGGTTGATCCGTTGTTTGCCTTCGCATTAACATCAGCGTTATTCTCAAGAAGAACCCTCGCTGCTTCAACATGGCCCTTTTTACCGCTCTTAAATGCTGCAACATACAAAGGTGTTGAGCCGTCATCAGTGCGCCTGGCATTGATATTAGCGCCGTATTTCAAAAGAAGCTTTATTGATTCCGGCTGCCCCAATGAAGCAGCAGCGTGTAAAGGCGTTCCGCCGTATTTGTTCTTTACATTTACATCGCAATGATAATCTTTCAATAATAATTCCATCACTTGAAGCTGCCCCCAGGCACTTGCCAGATGCAAAGGGGTCTTGCCTTCTTCATTAAAAGTATAAATAAGACGGGGGTCTTTATCGGCAAGTTCTTTTACTTTTGCTACATTGCCGGCCTTGGCAGCATCGTGAATCTCTCCGGCGTTTGCCATTATGGAAAAAAGCAACAAGATAGCCACCGGCACAAAACACTTTGCGATTTTTTTCATTATTACCTCCTTTTTCCATTACTTTTTTTAAAACAGGTTCACTGTCAAGAAGGATATTTTAATCCAGATGAATCTTTTACGTCTATCCCAAAATATCTTTTAACGCCTGGGGTCAGTAGATTTGCTCGCCTCTCTTTGCCTAGGCACCAATTTTTATCTTACACAATTTAAGGCAAACCCCGCCTAAAAACTATATTTAAACATTAGCGATCCGCCGACCTCATAATAGTCATCTTTGAATACCGCATTGCAATCAGTAAGCATAGTTATATTCTTTTTGTTAAAAAACTCAACCCGCGCACCAAGATCAAAGCTTGAACGTGCCGGCCTATAGCCAACAGTCTGAAAAGAGGTTCCTCCGCCGGCGAAAGAAGCAATGGTTTGCTGCTCTTCCCCTAACACATCGTAGAAATAGCGGAAACGTAACTCAGGAGTAATTATATTATGTTCGGTCTCAAATGCCCTACTTATCCTGCAGCCTACACCGGGACGCAAGGAATCGTAATCTTGGGAATCCACGCTGAGATTTAACGACTCAGCGCCTGTTTCCGTATAACTGGATAAATAAAGATGCGTATAATCTAAGATTATTAACGGAATGATATCGAAACTATTTTTCTCTATTTTATATCCCCCCTCAACGTAGCTTGAGAACTGGTGACCGTCATAATCAGATTGCGCAGACCTGGCTATATTGCCAATGCTGATATTTCGCGTACTATCATAATCGTTATAACCATAAGTTAGAGCTATATCGATAATATACGGTTTATCTTTAGCTTGATATTCGCCGTACAATCCGGTTTGATAACTATCAATGCTGGTACGCCCATAATTATCTCTTGACTTTATTTTGCCAAAACCAAAACCTTGCGCCAAACCCAAACGTAAAGCGCCATCCATAAATAAATGGTCAATACCCAAAACAGTTCCCCATATCGTTGCCCTATAGCCTTTACTTAAATCGCGGCTATCCTGATCGGCATAATCTCCATAGGCCTGAACCCATAGACTATTTTTATCTATCATATTATTTTGCGGCGGGCCGTCTTTTTGAAGATTATTTTGCGCGGGCTCTTCTTCTACTTTTGAATCCTGAAGCCGCAATATAGCTGAACCTACAAATTGGTCATTTGAATCATTTACTACGTTTATTATCGCTCCGTCATTAACCGGGGCCATAGAATTAAGAGCGTCGGTTATTCCTTGTAATGTCGGCAATGCATCTATCTGCCCTTTTACAATTGCCATATCGCCGAGGGTAGAAGCATTATCCAAAGCTTGGCCTACAGCCGCAGCAGTAGAATTTAGGGCAACTGCCCTATAAGTCTGTTTGGTAACATTTACGTAAAGGTCATTATCTGAAGTTGAACCGGTAATTGTAAAAATCGGCCTGTTCCAGGTAAGATTAGGCACATTCATACCGCTTCCGGAAGCGCTGTTAACAATTTTATAACTGCCGTTAGCCAAAGAACCGGTTATGTCAATATCTAAGGTGCTGTTTGCGGAAACCGAAGCAGTACCGTCAGAGGAAATATTTCCGTATCCGGCGTCACTTAGTTGTATTTGAAGCCGCGTGCCGGTGTTTTGAGTATATACGCCGCCGGTATGTGTAAGAGTATTGGCGTCCAACTCAAGTACGCCGATGCCATTAAGCGTAACATCTCCTGTTAATGACCTATCCTGGTTAATATTAAGAGTGCCCGCGCTTATAGTGGTAGTGCCCGTATAGGTCGTTGAGCCTGTAAGGACAGTTTTGCCCGCACCGGTATGATTAAAGTCAAGCGTGCCGGCTACATTTGGGGCAAAAGCATAAGAGGCCTCATTATGGTTAAAATTTAACGTGGATGCACCTGCGCCGCCTGTAACTGTGGCCGCGCTTAGAATGCCTGCTGCACTGCCCGCACCGATATTTAGCGTGCCGGATGAGGTAGAATTATTTCCCAAAGTTAGCGTTCCGGCACCTTCGTTAACGCTTACCGTTGCGTCATCCGAAATAGTTAATGTTCCTGTGGTTGTACCGAGATAACCAAGATAGCTATCGTTTGTCAATGCCAATCTAGAACCTGCGCCGCTTACTGCGACAACGCCTTTTGATCCAGTATTAAAACCAACATACATTGACTTGCCGCTTACTGCGCCGCCATTAGTAATATTTAAAGCATTCTCTTGCGACGAAGCCACGCCGACAAGAAGATTGCTGCTTAATGTGCATTTAGAGTTTGCTCCATCTACGGTGACAGTGCCTTTTGAAGTGCTGACGGCGCCAAGCTGCATAATGCCGGCGGTTACTTGGCCGCCGTTCTCAACATTCAAGGTGCCTGTGCTGTTTTTTCCGACAATAATGCTTGCAGTGCCTGTCGATAGTTGTGAGCCCTCGCCATCGACAGTAACGGTAGAAGTTGAATCTGAACCGATAACAATAGAGCCGCTATCTACCTGCCCGCCGTCTTCGATATTTAAAGTATATGCCCCATTGAAACCAAAATTGATGCTGCCGGCGCCGGACATCTTAGCGTTTCCCCCGGAGATAGACATGGCGCCGCCCTTAAAATATATGGTGGCACTGCTGTATCCCAAAAAATAATCCGCACTATCGCTCTTAAGCGTAATGGTGCCGGTAGCTTCTGAGAAATCAAAAGTACAGCCTTTATTTATCGCATCTAAATCATTGGTTAAAGTGATAATGCCGCTATCTCCGCTGAAATCGCCCACAAAAGCGATAGTGTGCGGGCCGAGCGGGTCTGAATTGGCTTGTCCCACTGCCCACCGCAAAGAACCTTCGTTATCGTCGTCTCTATTGTTAGTAACGTTATACGTGGCTGTATGGCCGGGCGCGATACCCCACAGCAGAAAAACGAGAAACAACAGGAAAATACCGTACAATATTTTTAGTTTAAACGCTGGATTTTTGATATCATAATTTTTGCCGGCTTTTTTTAGAAATAACTTTATCTTAAACATTTGAAATATTATACTGTTTGCGGAGAAAAAATACAACACACCATCGTTTCAAGAAAGTAACTTTGTTATTTTATGGAAAGTATTTCTAGGAGGTCACAGTCTAGAGTAAAATGATGCCGATGGTTACAAGCTTTTTATCCTTCTCTAAGCCTGGGTAAGAATGGTTAGCGTTTGGTTTTGTCGGCGGCAGCAGCCACAGCTCTTGCCACCTTTTCGTGGACATCCGGATTCATGAAATTAGGGACAATGTCATTTTTCCCGGCCAGCGAAGCTATCATTTCGGCGGCAGAAAATTTCATATCCTGCGTTATCATACAAGCATTAGCGTTTAAGGCTCCGCGTATTAAACCGGGAAAAACAAGCGCGTTGTTTATCGTTCTTCCGTCCAGCGCCACAATCGCCCCTGCTTCTTGTGCGTTTTTAGGCCATATTTCCGGTATTGGATTTGCAAGAGCAAAAACAATCGGCAGCTTGTTCATTGTCTTAACCATATCTTTTGTAACAAGCCCCGCCGAAGATAAGCCTATAAATACATCTTTGCCTTTTATAACATCCGCAAGGCTTCCTTTTTCCAGGCTCTTGTTTGTAACTTTAGCCGCCTCTTCTTTGTGTTCATTCATGCCGCCTAGCCTGCCCTTATAAATGGCGCCCGCCCTGTCGCAAATTGTTATATGCTTAAAGCCGTATCCCAAAAGAAGCTTTGTGGCGGCAATACCTGCAGCGCCGGCTCCATTTATAACAATTTTTATGTTTTCTTTTCTTTTCCTGGCAATCTTAAGCGCCCTCAATAAAGCCGCCAGTATCACCGTTGCCGTTCCGTGCTGGTCATCATGGAAAACCGGTATCTTTACTTTTTTCTGCAGTTTTTCTTCGACCTCAAAACAAAGAGGCGCTTTAATATCCTCTATCATAATCGCGCTGAAAGTCTCAGCAACAGAACTAAGAGTATTTACAATAGTATCGGCATCATCGCTGCGAATAAGAAGCGGCATACAGCTGACATTTGCCATTTTGTTTAATATAATTGATTTTCCTTCCATCACCGGCATAGCAGCGAGAACGCCTATATTGCCCAAGCCAAGAACAGCGGAACCGTTTGTTGCGATACAAACCATATTACCTATACACGTATATTTCTTTGCCGCTTCCGGATGCGCAACAATATAATTACAGACCCTGGCAACTCCCGGCGTATAGATCATACGCAAATCATTAAGGGTTTCAACCTTAACTCTTGGTTTTATTTCAATTTTTCCGCCTTTATGTAAATTCAAAACCTCATCCTGGATAGATAATATTTTATAACCCTTAAGTTTTTTTACCGCGGTAATTGCTTTGTTAAAATGCTCTTCGTCATCGAAGAAAGCCGTGATATCTCTTACGATATAATTTGAGGTAAGATGTATTTTCGTAATATCGCCTAACGTTGCTCCTTCCGTACCAAGCTCAAGAGCAAGTGTGCCTAAGGCTCCGGGGATGTCCGGGATTCTGAATCTTATTTTTTTCACCACCTTATGCGAATATTTCTCTTCAGGCATTTTCACTCCTTTTTTTATATACTCAGACAAAATCACCCTTTAAATGCGCCACTCTGTAAGCGGCTGTTATTTATAAATAGTTATTATAGCCAAATTATCACCGGAAACAAGCAAATATTGATAGGGCTTATGCAAAAAACTTATAGGATAAATACGGAATGCGGGGAGATTTATTTTCTTACCGCAGGATTAGGAATAGTATAACTGTTTTTAAATGGCGAGCAGGCAGGCCTTAAAGATTAAAACCGGGCTTTACTTTAGACAGAAATCTAAAAAAGTATTTATATCTTAATCGCGCTAAGCGTCTTTGGCAAGGATTCAGAATGCGTTAATCATCGTCCCAGGCAATAACGTTTTTTTGCAAAAAACCACAGCTAAAATCAAGATTTAGGCAGAAAATACTGCTAAGAGCAAACACCAGCTCACAGCTGATAGAAAAAATTGACAGGCAGAAAAACATTCTTTGCGGACCGGAAGAAAACCTTTGGGTTCTTAGGTTTAAAATTTGTGCTCTATGCCAACGCTGATTGCGGTTTCGTCTATGAACCTGCCCTCAATGTTCAGCGTAAAATCTTTTGCAAAATTCCAGTCTAAGCCGGTAAATACACCGACATTGCAATTAGCATTAAATACCAGGTTATCCCAGCGCTTAGGATCATTGGGCGTGGTTTGAGTTAACATTAACTCGGAATATCTTACGCCGAAATACGGCGTAAAACTTGCAATCTTTTTGGCGACATAAGGAGCAACGTGCCATTCCTGTATTCTGCAATCGGTATATTCCGCGATTGAAGTTGCTCCGGAAATCAGGTTGACCGCGCGAAAATCCAAATCATTGGCTGAAGTAAGATATTGCGTATCAAAACCAACAATCCATCCGTCTTTTAATTCCTGAGCTAACTTTAAACCGCCGCCATAAAGAAATGCGTTTGAACCGGATAAATTTTCCTGAATATGCTTAACATCGCCCACATAAACATCTCCTTTTAAATCATAGTCCGCAGCGCCTAATTTTATATATACATCCATAGCGTCGAATAAACCATAGAAAATCTTAACCGCAGCATTATACCCCTTAGTTATTCGGAAATTTTCCGGAACGTAGCTTCCAGCGCCGGCAGGGCGTGTTGCTTTTTTAAAATCCAAATCACGGTTAAAAATATACGACCATTCCACTGCCGCCGCAATTTTTCCCTGTCCCTTTGTTTTCGGGCTCCCCACGCTGGCAGCCCGAGCAGGAGTGACCGCTACAATTATCGTACCTATTAAAATAAAGAATAAATATTTTTTCATATAGTTACCCGGTTTGGATTGAAATTCTGCATGAAAGAAAACGGGCACCAGACGTCGTAAAAGGTGGGGTTCTTTGCCCCTTTTGTAATGAAAATTTTTAAGGGTAATTTATTCTTTTACTTCCAGAAGGGTACAGAAATTATGAGACTATATCTCTACGATATTTTAATGGGTTTTACTTTTCAGCCAACTTTTTCAATTCGTCTATGATGGCTTTCTCCCAGTACCTCATGGAATACCAGCCGATTAATGGCTTGGCGATGATACGAAGCCAGGGTTTATGGATAGAAACTTGATACGTATAGTCAATCATGGTTCCTCCCTGATTTTCCGAGAGCAAAAACTCTTCATGCCCAGAAACTCCGAACTTAGGGCTTTCATTATCTGAAATAAATCCTTTCCCAGGAAGAATTTGGGTTCTCATCTTGACGGGGAACTTGCTCCCGAAGGATTTCACCATAGCCTCCATTTGCAGATGATTTCCCTTGCATTCAGTGATCCGTATCGATTCTGCAATTTTTGGAAAGTGTTCGGGATATTTTTCAAAATCAGTCATCACCTGGAACACCTTTTCGAGAGGTGCTCTAATAAACCATTTGGTACGGAGGACGATTTCTTTCATATAAAAATTATATCATAACAGACAAAAAGTTCTTCAAAGAAATGATTTTTGCTTGTGGCTCGGAGAGTTCGGGGGAGTTCCGGGGACACGATGCTTAATCATTGCTAAATAAAAAAGGGATGGTTCTAATTTTTGATAAAAGTAGATCCATCCCTTCTCCTTTTAAAACTCGAGCATTTTAATATCGTTCTGCTTCGCTATTTGTTAGGAGATTTAACAGCTTAGACGAGCTTCGCAGAACGTCTTCTTCGCTAAAGTGAAGAAGACGGGTCCCCCTATTATTTGCCAAGGGACAACCTCTCTAACTTTCAAATCATGCTTACTCTATTAATTACCTTAATAATATGCCGAATTCTGCGATTAAGAGAAGTCGTTTCTCGCTAATTAGAGAGCTAAATTACCTTCCCATTTTTGATAAAAATAAAAATCAAAAAATTTAGAATCTTCTACTATGCCTGTTTTCTTGTTTACCGTAACAAGAATAACTACATTTTCTGTTTGTATGTATTCACCTTTACCTTTAGGGTTTGGAACTGGATGTTCAAATGTCCAAGGAAAAACATAGTATAAAATTTTTTGACTGCCGGTAGGTAACGAATATTGAGGATTTAATTCAGCCGGGATGTGGTCACGCAAAAACTTGTCAAAATCATCTTTGTCTTTTTGAGTTGCCGGATCTTCGTTGGTAATTTCTGCATTAGGCTTACCAAACCATTGTTGAATCTCCGCTTCGCTAGTGACGCCTTTCTTAATTTTATCGATATCCGCTTTTGCTTTATTGATTGCTGCGAATTGCTTAACCGATAAATTCAGATCTTGAACTTGCGCAAAAACAGTGAAAGAATAAAAAATAAAAGTAAATAAAGACGTGGTTAAAATTATTATTTTACGCATTTTCCCTCCTATTTAATATTCAAGAATATCATTTTTATTTAGACTCTTTTAATAATTTAAAAAGGGTCCCTCTCGTATGAGCCCAGGAAAAACCTCTCTGTTTCCATAGGTATGTATTATAGCGGATTTGGTGAGTATGGACAAGCAAAACAGCAAGATCAGAGAGGTTTATTCCTCACCAAAATGTCCTTCTATCTCAATCTCGGGAAAAATCGACCTGTTTTTTTCTGATACTCAATATAAGACTTCCCAAAAACGTCAACCATCAGCCTTTCTTCATACCTAATAACATAATGCCATATCGGATGCAGGAGCACTGCCCATAAAATAAAAATGTAACTATTAAGATAAAAAGCCAACCCAAAGTCAAATATTGATAAAAATGCGGCATAGAGCGGATGGCGGACATACTTAAACACACCGCTAGTGCAAAGTTTATTGCCTCTTTCAGATGTAGGTAATGACTTAACGCTCCAAATAATTATAGTCAGCGTCATCAGAATCGAAATAATGAATATTGAGTTAAGAATAAACTGATTATTTGATAAGGGCGGAAGATTAATTCGTTTATTAAGCCAGCTCGCAATAAAAAAAAGTGTCAAGCTAATCAATAATCCGGCAGGACCACTACCAAAAATTTTACCAAACCTTGTAGATTGCTTGTCCATCAAGAGTTTTCCAAAAATATGATTTACAATTTAAGATATAATAGAAAAGTTGGGGTCCCGCTCGTATTTCACGAGAGAAAACCTCTCTGTATCTACAGGTATTTATTATAGGGCTAAATGGGGTGGTTATCAAGAAATTAGCGTTTTAGAGAGGCTATTCCCTCGCTAAATTTGTCCAAAATGTCTAGTGTTTTTATGGATAAAATCTGTATTTGCCCGAAATTCAATGGGTATATAATTGAACTAGACAACCACATGACTCAGCTATTTCCAGGCATTTAATCGCTCTGATTTCTTCGCAAAATTGCCGGACAACGACTGGCTTCTAGCCTTAACTAATATCTTGCGCCCCTTCTCTGTCCTTGTGTATATTAATTCAGTGAGGCCGACATATTTTTTCCACATCTTTTCGAAATATTCCGCCCTATTCTTTTTTTCAGCAAGGATCTCAGGCACCACATGAAAGTCTTTTCTTACAAAAGCAAAAAACGTTGAATTTCTCGTAAGAATATATCTAGGATTCTCAATCGGCCCTAAGGCTTCTTGAAGAGCGTCAAGAAAGACTGCCTTTTCAAACGATGAACCGCCCTCCAAATAGCAAGTAACCCAACCTTGTTGGTTTGTTGACGTAGTCACCCCCAATTTGGCTGGATCGGTTTTTATAATATTTAAAAATGCCAGAGCCCTCATAATAGCTTCGCCAATCTGCTTAAGGCTGCCCTCAACAGGCCCGTATCGGAAATAAAGCCATGCCGATTTAATAAAAAACGGCGCAGCAACGATTAAAGAAATTATACCGACGATCAAATATCCGAAAAGAAACTGTTTAAAATTCATATTTCTTCCGCTAGGCTGAAAATTAGCAAATACATAGTAGGCCCAGTATGCGCCCTGAAACATTAACCAGCGCAGTGTATTCTGAAAAATAAATTTGCGTGGGACCAGCTCCTTAGGAGCTTCTATCTCCTGGACCATTCTTATACCATCAACTCCCCGCTTTAGCGCCTCTTCCCATTTTTTATTTAATCCGCTCCTGTCTTTTGCCTGCTCTACAGTAGTTTTATTTGATAAAGCAATCTGGGCGGAATTGTCTACCTTTAAGCCAAGTCGATAAAAACCATTTTCTATGATTATTTCCGTATTTGAAACTCCGACAAATGCTTTAAAGCGGCGCTGGATCATCTCCCAATCGGGGCCAAAATCAATTTTTTGCATGGGATTCAAAAGGCTATATGATTTTTGCAAGCAGACTAAATGCCAGATGTTTGCAGTTTTATCTTTAACGGATTTGCATGTCCTTATCGCCCTTCCGCGCATCTGGTTGGATAAAACAAACGAACCGACGAAACTCGCTAAAATCAATGAATTTATGCAAGGTGCATCCCACCCCTCGCCCAATAGCGATTTAGTTCCAACCAGAACCGTTATCCCGCCTTCCGTAAAAAGCTGAGTGATCAATGCCACCGCCTGTTCATCGGCTAACCCCTCAAGAATAACCTTAGAATACTTATCGTCACACGGTAAGCGCTTAAAAGTAACCTGTTCGGGCCTAATTTTTTTATCATTCACTATTCGTTTCAAAATAGACTCGCTATCGGCGGGTATAATCACAACCGTACCACACAAACATCCCAACTTCACCCTTGGGCTAACAGCCCGACGTAATCCTTCAAAAATAGGAATCACCCCCAAGCGATTAAGCGGCTTTAAATCCGAGACAGACTGAGGCAAATCTTCGTAACGAATGTAATCGGAGAGGACAACTAGTCGCAGATCGTTTTTAAGAACTTCTTCTTCGAGCCGGACAATTTCAATAATGCTATCTAACTTACTCATGCTTTGCATCAATGATTTTGTAACCTGTTTTGTATTCTTAAGAAAAACTTTACGGCGATCTACCACTCCGATACGCGAAAGTCTTTGCTTGATCCTTTTATTATCTTCATCGGATAGCGGAAAAAGGTTGTCATCTCCGTACAAAGTATGCGTTAGAAGAATTTCTAACCACTCCGTAGTCAGCGATGGTATATTGTGGCGGTTAACTCCCAACACTGAAAAGATACGATTTGGAAAATCTCGTTCAATATGGTTAAGAAATATAACAATGCTCGAATAGTATTCAGGATCTACCAAAATATTTTCTGTATGGTCATCAGTACTGACAATCGCCGGGTGATGCTCTAGGGCTTCGATAAATTTCGCATCGGTTAATATTTCATTACAAAATAATCCGACTTCCCGATGGAATAAACCTATTTGTTCGCTCTCTTTGGATGTAGGCACGGATAAATAAACATAATCCTGATGCGGGCATAGGTTACCGTCTAAAACTAGTTCCGGCACTGATATTTCCTCATCCACCGGGCCGCAAAACTCTTGATACCTTGTCCATTCTTGATAGCTTACATCATAAGGCGGTGTAGCAGTAAGAGCAACGACTCTGACATTTTTCAATTGTTCACGAACACTTGTCAATGTTTTCCACCATTCACTTCGCAAATGATGAGCCTCGTCGACAACTAGTGTCTCAATCTGGGCTTTATTCAAAAGTTCTATTAATTCCTTGCCCGACATTTTTCCGTTTTCCGCCGGTCTTTCTTCCGATTCAAATCCATTGGTTCCATTTTCCTCTAGTCTATCCTCCTCTGATTCTTCACACCTACCCCCCATATATGCCATATGTAAAGCCTGATATGTGGTTGAAGTCAACAGGGCGGGCTTTCGTACATTGGTCGATATCCAAACAGGGAGCTCGCTGCCATCTTGTAAAAAAAGTTCTTTAAAACGCTGGATCCACTGGTCCCTGATGGCAAGAGTAGGAGAAATCACAAGCGTGGGACGATTTAATCGTAAAATTACTTCTAACCCCAGAATGGTTTTACCAGATCCAGGAGCCGCAATAACATGCAGCTTTCGATCGTCAAGATGCTCTTCTAACTCCGCAAGAACCCTGGCCTGATAGGGGCGCCATATACCTTTAAATTTGATAGTAGGAGGAAAAACATTCTGCATGGAATATAATACTTCTCTTTTTTAAACTATTCACGTGGTGATTCCGGATTCCGGGGACACGTACCTAATTATTGCCAAAAACAAAAAGGGATGGTTCTAATTTTTGGTAAAAATAGATCCATCCCCTCCTTTTTTGCCCGAGTTCTCCTAAATGAAAAATTGGGGTCCCACTCATATTCCACGAGGGGAAACCTCTCTCTATCTATAGGTATATATTATAGGGCTAAATATGGCGATTATCAAGAAATTAGCAGTTTAGAGAGGCGATTTCCTCGCTAAATTTGTCCGTTTTGTCCGGTAATTTTTGATTAATAACTATGCAACTCTTTTAGAGGCTAAATGTTGCGGATGTCCAACTATTTGTACCCGGACATTATAACCCTTTTATATTTTATTATCTATTTTTCGCGTTTTGCGTTCTCTACTATTAATAAGAGTAAATAATATAGAAAACAAAACCATTAGGGCGAACACCCCTAAATTCTGCCATATTCTAGCCGACATTCAGACCTCCTCCAATATTCAAAATATTCACAGCCTTTACTTTACTTTATTTTGCTCTTTTTGGTTCTTTCTTGCTTGAACCCTGCCATGAATTATTGCGTAAGCAATAAGAGAAAAAAATGCTACCGCAATAACTAATACCGCCCAGTCAGAAGACGCATTGGCTGTCATTTTACTTACCTCCTATTTTATTTTTCGAAGTTTTTTTTGAAATCTTGCCCTCAAAGCCTTGTCTAAATACTGTCCTGAAGCAAAAAATAGCTAAACCTACAATAAAGCTCCAGGAAAGTATCATAAATATCCAGCCGCTAAGTTTCATTTAACACCTCAATTAGAATTTAAACCCACTAAAACCCATAAAAGAAAGACTCATTAAAGCAGCAATAATAAATGCTATTGGTAGACCCTTGACTGCCTTGGGCACATCACAGCAATCTAATCTCTCCCGGATTCCTGACATTAAAAGCATGACCAATGTATACCCTGCCCCAACACATAAGCCTTGAAATAAAGAATAATAAAAACTACCAACGATGGGGCTCCCGTCTTTAAAAAACATGTCTATATTCAACACCGCTACCCCCAACACGGCACAATTCGTGGTAATTAAGGCAAGATAGATACCGAAAGCG
>Ga0265297_10008004_pt1 | contig 14323 bp, 12 predicted proteins | sample Munlanlwell13791_FD_192502 | JGI IMG/M metagenome (GOLD analysis project Ga0265297, IMG submission 192502) | Leachate microbial communities from a municipal landfill in Southern Ontario, Canada - Leachate well 137-91 | ecosystem: Engineered > Solid waste > Landfill > Unclassified | place... | reverse complement strand
TAAATGTTCATAACGCACCATGATTGCTGCAGTCTGCTCAGCTTGCGTGCCAGAACCGACCATCAGGTTCACATCGGGTGCAGGAATACCTAGTTGTGCAAAGAAATCCCCCGACATATGGGCGTCATAATGCTGACCGGTATGAACAAGACGATATTGTAGATGACTGCCCGTAGTCTGTTTCTCTTGCAAGGCACGGATGATTGGTGCGATCTTCATAAAATTCGGGCGAGCCCCTGCAATGATGTCGATTAGTACCAACTTCAAATTACACATCCTGGATTAACTGCGAATATTGTCTGGCAATTGACTTGTAGGAATATTTTTCAAGGGAACTAATATTTACTATTGGTTTTATTTCTCTGATACACTGTTTCACTTTATTTGAAAAATCCGGGTCTTGGTAGTGAATAGATACCCCCCATTGGTTTTCCAATAATAATGTGTCAATATCCCCCCCACTATTCACGGATAGGATTGGTTTTTGCAGAGCCGCATACTCAAACACTTTAGTTGAGAGTGCATACGGTACTTTTTCGGCAGTTACCTGAAGTGCGATATCGGATTGTTGTACAATTGATAAGGCCTCTTCGGGAGATACAATACCAAAATCAATAATTCTATGCTGTTCTGTTAATTTTTTATATGATTTAAAAATCCACGCGGGCAGGATACCCGCAAAACAGAAAATAATATTTTCATCATCCGACAGGGCATCAAAGAGTCTGGCAAGCATGAGATCTCGGCCATTTGTCACATTCCCGATATGGGTCAGGTAAATTTTTCCCGGCGCTTTATCCAAATGGAGAGAGGTTGATCCAATTTTTTGTAATGTTTCATCATCATACCCGTTGGTAATCACAACAAATTTTTTAGTGGAATCGTATCTCCGATACTCTTCAACCAGTCCATTTGATACACAGACGCAAAGATCTGCATACCTCAGAGATTCGTTCAAATATTTTTCAGCCTTGCTGAGGGTCTTTGGACTTTTTGATTGTCTATATGATGGATTTTGCACCCATGGATCACGGAAATCCTGAATTAATTTTACCGAGGGACATCTTTTTTTCAATTGAGCTGCCCAGTAATTCGCCTGGAACGGATGTCCTGTCGCAATCACATGTGTGATCCTCTCAGATCGGATAAGTCCCTCCGCAAAAGGGAGCAGGTATTTTCCCCATCGCTGGGCCTCATCATCCCAGTAAATATATTTATTAATAAACCGGGAAAAAATGACATTCCTGATGAAATTAATATACCGGTTACGAATTTTTGTGTAACGCAGTTTTTGAGGATACCCTGAAGGAATACGATGGATATGAATATTGTCATGTTCGGTATCTTGTACATTGGTGTTCGGCCCGGAATATTCCCAATCAACGGTGACAACGTGAATTTCATACCCCAGCCGGGCCAAATATTTGCTGATTTTTGTCCAGCGAAATGCACCTACTCCGGAGTATGGAGGATATTTATATGCAATCACCATGATTTTTTTTCCATTCACAAAGAACCACAATCTCCTTATTGATGGATACGTGCTTGGGCCATTACGTTGTCATGTTTTTACTGATGTTCGGAGTGATATTTTGTTCCAAGAAAACTATTAGACAATAATATTTCCAGATTAGTTGCCAATTGTTATTTTTTTTATTAAGGTATTCATTGAAGGACATCTTTGCTTTTTCTACATCAAAGAAATCTCCGTAACAATCAATATTTTTAAATTTTCTTATGAATGCATTTTTCAAACAAGATCTCTGCCATTCTTCCTGGGGGGTAACAAAACCCATTTTATCAGTTCTATTCAGGATTATATCCGGTACAACGTCTGTTGCGAAATCACGAACGATTCGTTTATTACGAAAGTTTAAGATTTTAAAATCACTTGGAAGAGTATAGGCAAACTCAACAAGCCGGTAATCAAGAAACGGGGCTCTCGCTTCAAGACCGAATGCCATGGACGTTCGATCATCATATTTTAAATATTCTCTTAATGGTGCAATCTTCAGTTCATTATACTGTTCAATAGTGAAAAAATCCTTTTTATCATATGATTTTTTAATCTGTCCAATAATCGTAATAAAAAGACGTTTTAATGGCATAGGTCTGTTTGCCTGGAAAAATCGCATCTCTTTAATTAATGTCAACCATTTCATTTTCCAGAACAGATCCGCAAACAGTTTAAAATAACTATTCGTATATCCGGCAAATAACTCGTCAGCACCCTGTCCGTTCAGCAGAACTTTTACCTTTGTGTGCTGTCGGATATATCGATAGATATTGAATTGTGAAAGGATTGACAACGAGCGGATGGGTTCATCGGTTTTCTCCAATAATGCATAAATGTCATCTTCTAGATGTTGCGTATCTGGTTCAATGAAATGAGCATTAACGGGAATCACCTTTAGTAATTCATCAATATATTTCCTTTCGCTGAACCGTTCATCATCATAGACCGCCGAAAAGGTCTGAAATGAGTTATCGGTAATCAAATGAAGCTCATTGAGGGTTCCAACGATTGTCGAGGAGTCCAGTCCCCCGCTTAGTAGACTGCCTACCTCCACATCACTTCGCATACGTATTTTTATCGAGTCCTTGAATATACGTGAAAATTCACACAACGCATCAGGATAATTCCACTTTTTGATAGATGGTTCGTATTTCCAATAGGAGGTATTCTCACAATCTCCATGTTCATCCCATTCCATCCAATGCCCTGGCAGGACCTCAAATATTCCATCATAGAATGTTTCCGGACCGTAACTTTGTTTCGTGGTTGCCAGATATTCTGAGATTATCCTTTTATTTGGGATGAATTTGAACGACTCAAGCTTTTTTAAGGCTTTGATCTCACTGGCAAATGCGATACCCTCGGGCGTATGGGTATAATAAAGCGGTTTGACCCCAAACCGGTCTCTCGAAAGAAGAAGTTCGTCCATTTTATTATCCCAGAATGCCAGTGCCCACATGCCATTAAATTTATTAAACGCTGTAGTTCCCCAAAAAATTAAAGATTGCAAAACCACTTCCGTATCGGTATTTGTTCGGAACGTGATTCCCTCATTGTGTAATTCCTTTTGCAGTTCACGATAATTATAAAGTTCTCCATTAAAAACAAGCCCATATCTTCCAGTCACATCAAGCATTGGTTGATGTCCTGCACTGGATAAATCGATAATGGAGAGTCTTCTGTGCGAGAGAACCAACTTTGAGTGTGGATATTCAACCAACCGTGGTAACCCGAGAGATTTGTCAGTATCAATCCCCCGACATGACTGCAGTTTCCCTTCTGCAAGAATTAAATGTCCTTCATCGTCAGGACCTCTGTGTGCTAATGACGCAACTATCCGGGGCACATCTTGCAGTGAAAATGGTTCTGAAAACGATAATCGTCCGAATATCCCGCACATAAAAGCACCCGACCTCTTTGTTTTTTATAGTTGATTCTCACTTAATTCCATTGTCTTGGCGATCTTTGCTGCGAAGAGTTCATCAATAGCTTCGCGCCGAAGATGCGACCCATCATAGAAATCTGCTGACGTTAGATTCATTTGATTTGGATCATAGGATCCAATAATTGTTATGTTTTCTGTTAACGCAAATTCTTTGAAATATAACTCAACTTCTTTAACTATGGAATACTGTGGATCGGTTGATATTTTTTTATATACAATTGGATGACAGGGCGGTAAATATAAAATTATTGTTGTATTCTTATTTTTTAAATAATGTATTGCAGACTCAAATTGATTTTGTAAATCATTATCAATTTCAGAAAAATTACCTAATCCGGTCAGAGGGATAGTGTTTGCTTTATTATTTGCATCATTATCTATCTGCTGAACAGTACGTTTTCTGATATCTGCCGGGTACATAAGTGACCCATCTTTATTTTTAATGGCCACATCGGCTTCATCTAAATCTGTCGCATAATATGATCCGTATAGTAGTTTGCCTATTGATTTGATTATTATGGGTTGAGATATTAATGACGTATATCGATCAATATCATTATTGAAATCATACGAGTCATGTTCTGACGCGTCCATTTCTGATACGACAAACGTTTGATTGATTCGTGCAATGCCATCCCTATATTCGTTTTCCAGAGTTGTCGGTATCTTTAAATCATGATTTGCATTCAATACCCAAGGATCGACACCAATTATTATTGTCTTGGGGTAACTATCTTTCTTGAAATATAGTTCAAGTATAGCTATATAATCTTTAAGTGTGCTCGAAGTAACTGCATGATTGAAAAATATATTCCCCCTGAATTTATCACCAAATAATGGTGAGTTATGAATCTGCATTGACCTGCTTGATCCGAGAACAATCACATCGATCTGGCGTTGATCTTTGCTTATAAGATCTATTTGCAGGAGTCTGTCATCATAATTCTCAATATGTGCAACGGTATGGCCCGATAATAAGATGTCTGCCACCCCATTTTCATAAACATTCTGACTAAACACTCCCCCGGGATCTTCAACGTATGAGACTATTGCTGCAAGTCCTAAGAGTACTCCTACAACAAGCACAAAAAAATTAAAATATCGTTTTTCGTTCATGTCGCACCTAAAATTGGAAGTACAAGAATTCCGATGTCGTCTGAACCGAAATAATCGCAATTACCGCTACAATTCCCACAATCACAGACCAACGAGTTGATAAGCAGTACGATACTTGGAATTTTATTGGCTGAATCAGTTTTACCCTGTATTGTTTTTCACTCACCAAGGCCGTCTGGTACCCGCGAGTCATCTCTAAGAGGTTTGGCAGTAATAAAGCAATTCCAAGCGATATCACAATAATGCCACTTGCTGTTACAGCGTTTACGTGTGACAATGGTGTAAATCCGGAATGAATAAAAAGCCCAAAATCAGGTAATGATTTTGCCACGCTCACTCCATTCCCTCCACTCATCCCTTTCAATATTTTTACAGCACTGTCTACTGAATCCGCTCGGAAAAAAATCCATGCTACAATTACCGCTAAAAAGGTTACAATCCAACAAAAGTATGTATGGAGCAATATCCCCGTCCTTCTCCATAAATGATTGATCACAAGGTAAATTCCATGTAACCCACCCCAAATTAGAAACGTCCACCCTGCCCCATGCCAAAGACCCCCGAGCAGCATCGTAATCAGGAGATTTCGGATCTGATCCGGCAGACCATATCGATTCCCACCGAGGGGGATGTATAGATAATCACGCAGAAAGTTTGAAAGCGTGATATTCCAACATCGCCAGAAATCAATTATCGAAGTTACCTTGTATGGTGAGAAGAAGTTGAGTGGGAACCGAATATTGAAAAGGAGCGCAATTCCAATCGCCATATCACAGTATCCCGAAAAATCGAAATAAATTTGGAGGGTGTAGGCAAGCGCTCCGAACCAAGCTTCGATTAGCATTGGTGTCCCGCCGTTAGCAACCGCAGTAAAGATTGGAGTCGCTACTGTCGCAAGCGTATCTGCAATAACCACCTTTTTTGCTAACCCGAAAAAGAAGAAAAATACACCAAGATTAATATTTGTCCAGTCTGGTCGGCATTTCGTTACATCCTCCAGCTGGGGGATGATATCGGCATGGTGGTAGATGGGTCCCGCGATAAGATGAGGGAAGAATGTGACAAACTGGACATATGAAAGTGGATTGATACGTTCAACCTTTCCACGGTATGTATCTACAATAAATGCAATCTGGGTGAACGTAAAAAAAGAAATCCCTAGTGGAAGAATAATTTGTTGTGCCGGGATTGATAATCCGAAGAATTGATCAAGATTGACAATCACGAAGTTGAAGTACTTGTAATAGCCGAGAAGTCCGAGATCTCCAAGGATACCAACCAAGAGGATGTACGGCATCAGCGACATCTGATTGGTGTGCTGCCTTGATCTGATTAGTAACGATCCGATTGTGTAATTGAATACTATTGAAACAAGGAGAAGAGGGAGATATTTGGGAATAAGTAGGAAATAGAAGAGTAAGGAAGCGGCTGTAAGAATAATTTGTCCTCGTTTCCCCCCCCCCAAGAGAAAGTAAAATACAATCACTAAAGGGAGGAAGAGAAATATAAAGGAAAGAGAGTTAAAAAACAATTAATGTCACCATATCTCTTTTTTTACCATTTCGATTGCATTTACATCCCACCCACATCCGAAATCAAGGACTTTTGTATTCGGGGGGATAAAACTCATTATTGCGTGAATACGCTGAGATTTAGTGGTTAAAAGGGATTGATGGTATTTTTTCACGAATTTGATTATCTCTTCCCGATTTTTATCTTCGTCGTATATTTTAAATGTGACACCGTTCATCGGGCTCTCACCTCACGTAATTTCTTTTTATCCAGCCCATTCTTTTCATAGAATGCAATTTGTTGAGCCATGCGCTTATCCGCAAACAATCTGATTTCATTTTCATTCCAGATTCTGGGATCTTTTCTCTTGGAAATGAATATTTTTGGTAAATGTTTTACTAGTTGGGCTTTTCGCCAGCCCAGACTATGACGGAGGATTTCAGCTATTCGTGGTGGTAGAATTGGGGGTTCTGAGGATATTATATTTTTATTAGTTTCTAACAGATTAATAATTTCATTTCCAACCCGTACGTGATTCAAGCCATCATCCCACTGAATGATTTCGTGAATAATTTTTTTTCGTACATCGGTTAATTCCAAAAATCCAGGCAACTGATGATTATCCCGATAATACTGAAGTGCTTTCTGAAAAAGTCCCTCATTGGGATAGTTGGGCTGGCCCATCCAGATTTGCTGCCGTAATGGAAAGTCGGTCCCACTGGGATTCAGTAATGCAGTGGGTTTCCCCATAAGCCACATCTCTAAAGCAGTGGTTGATTCATAACTTATCCAAATGTCACTGAGGGATAAACAGTCAAAGATCGACCATTCATTCTTTATGACCAGTACATTAGGCTCGGTAGCACAGTCTTCAATGCCGGATGCCCAGAAACCCAACTGGGTCCCGGGGTGCTCTTTTAGTAAAAAAAAGATATCCGGGTTTCGTCTGATTATATTCACCAAAATATCGTTGAAACGGTCACGATCTTTTAAAAATCGTTTGATATTGTTTTCACCGATTACCGATTTCACTACTGGGTATCGATAATCTCGAACATCCAAAATCCCGAAATTCCAACACCCTACTCCTACAACAAATGACCATTTTTTTGTATTTATCTTGTCACCACTCACTTCAGATGAGCAAATTCGATAGCGATCAAATCCGACTGCCCCACTGATTTTAATACGATTTGCGTATTGCGGGACTGCCGATAGTATTGTCTCTTTATCATGATCATTCCAGACTAACCATGTTTTTTCGAGGATTATTCTCTCTTTGTTATTTCCCCAAATCAGTGTGGAGATATCATGATCTGTTTTTAAATTTCCTTCGGATATTGTTGTTACTACCGGAATACCTAATGAAGATGCAAACCGGGCTACCTTTACGTTAATCCGTGCACCTCCGATATTTGTTAAAAATAATAATTTTGGCCGGTATCTTAAAAGAGATTCAAACCCTCGGTGGATAGAATCTTCTACAACATGACATCCCTGGAAGCGAAGATAATTACATACTAGTGTAGCGCTCTCACGATCACGAGATGGATATGAGGTCCATTCCAAGTTTAAAATATCGATTTTATGATCTTTCGGATTCATTTTTCGTATCTCTCTTATCAATTATTGCCCCGTCGTGTGAATCAATAATATTAAGATTATTCTACCATATCCCAATTCAAGGGACTCCCTTTTTTCACATCTCGTTTTACACATTTTCCAATAATATTGTTGTAGTATTTTGGTGGCAATCCGTACCCCGGTCGAATCGACCGCACATTTTCCTCGGTAAATAACTCACCTTTCTTCATATCCTTGACAACAAACAACGATCTCCGGAACACTCGGCTCGCCTTTTCATGCTCGCTCACTTCATAGCTGATTCGCCCAAGTGCCTTCTCGGTTTCACGAATAGCATCAACCATTGCCTTAAACTCCTGCGGTTCAAGCGAAAATGCGCTATCCGGCCCTGGCGTTTGTCGTGAAAGAGTGAAATGTTTCTCCACAATACATGCACCAAGAGCAACCGCTGTAATCGGAACGGAAATTCCCAGGGTATGATCCGAAAGCCCAACTGGAACATCAAACATTTGGGATAGGTGAGGTATCGTGCGTAAATTCATCTCTTCCGGCAGAGCGGGATATGCACTCGTACATTTCAGGAGCGCAATCTGATCGTTGCCTTCCTGTCGGATTGCATCGACTGCTTCCTGAATTTCTGCAAGAGACGCCATACCGGTTGACAGGATTATTGGTTTGCCCGTTTGCGCAATTTTCTGAATCAACGGGATATCGACAATCTCAAACGAGGCAATCTTATAAGCGGGTACATTCATCTTTCCAAGAAATTCAATTGATGTCGGATCAAATGGCGTTGAAAAAAAATCCAATCCTTGTTTATTTGCAATTTTCTTCAGTTTCGGTTGCCATTCCCATGGTGTATATGCCTCTCCATAAAGTCTGTAAAGGTTTTTCCCTTCCCAAATCGTTCCTTTACCTATTTCAAAATATTTATTATCGCAATCAATAGTAATCGTATCCTGAGTATAGGTCTGGATTTTTACTGCATCCGCTCCTGAGGCTTTTGCTGCATGTATCAGATTCACCGCTTGATTAAAATCCTGGTTATGGTTTGCAGAAAGCTCTGCAATTATATAGATATTATTTCCAGAGCCAATGGTTTTTTTTCCAAGAGTTATCGATTTCATATCAACACCTAACGTTTATTCTCAACAACTTCGTTTTTTTTTTCAGGAAGCCATTCCGAAACCTTTTTAAAACCATCTCCAAAGTCAATCAGCTCAGAAATATACCTTTTAAATCGGATTTTTTTATAGGGTGTCCTTTCTTTAGAATATTTTCCATTCAATGCCAAATCCAAAGACCATACTACATCATTAAAACCACAAATGGCCCTTGCGGCGGCCAGACTCGAAAAACGTGGGTTCACTTCAAGGAGTTTAACCCCCTTTGAACCTTTTCGCACTTGAATATTGATACTACCCCGTGGACTAATTACTCGGGCAATTTTTTCTGCATATTCTATCACTTCTGCATCAGAACTCGTCTCGGCATACCAGGATGCTCCGGTCAAACCTAGGCGCCTTAAAAATGCTATTGTCTCAATTGACCTCGAATCGGAAAAAATACCAATGGAAAATTCGCCGAAATTGTCATCGATATACTCCTGAACCAGGGGAAAATCCGATACTCGGATAGCTTTTTGAAGGTCGTCTGGGGAATTGACGATATTAATTGATTTTGACCCACTCGATAGACGTTCTTTTACTATAAGAGGAAAACCAATTGCATCTACAAGATGTTTTACTGCTTCAATATCATGCCCATCTGCATAACATGCAATGGATACTTTCCCATCCAACGCACGCATACAAGCAAGCTTATCGCCGAACATTGAAATAATCCGTGAATCCTGACAAATTATTGGAATACCACAGGGTAATTGTTTCCCTGTCAATTCATTTAGAATTGTAATCTCCTGCTCACTTGCAGGTATAAAAGCATCGATACCAAGATCAATAGCAAGCGTGTTTATTGTCTGCAGATATTTATTATCTTTAGCGGAAGGAACAAGGTGAAATGAGTCAACAAATAATTTCCCGATTTCATTATCTACCATATCACATCCATGGCAGCAGAAACTCCGTCCTGATATTCTTAACGATTTGACGATGGCCTGACCAACATCTCCATCAACAGCGCTGATTAATACCCGAATGGGTGGTGTTCTGCTCATTTGAGTACCTTAACCAGATATGTATTTTCCGGATCATGGATTCGGGCATCCTCAATTACCTGATGAGGATTATAAGGAATCTGATAAAAATGTACAACGTCTTGAGAGATATTAAGTTCTGCGAAACAAACGCCCTTTTTCTTATCTCGTGTTTGTCCAACTGAACCGGGGTTAAGTATCAATGTACTCCCGATTTTTTTTTTGAGCGAATAATGTGTATGACCAAGAATTACAATATCCCTGTGATAATTATTGAATCGCTCCCAATCGGAAAAATCAGGATACACACGTCCATTTAAGGGATCCCAAGGAGATCCGTGAACGAGCATAATTGAAATTTCGTCAATCTTAATATCCTGCCGAAGAGGTAGTCCAGATAACATCCGGATCGATGTTTCTGAAAGTGAATCAGCACACCTCTTCAGTGCTGAACCATATTTTTTTAAGTAATCCCCGGGTAATTGTCCTGTTCTGATGTAATTGATAAGGATCTCATCATGATTGCCGCGTACACCTAGGATATCTGCCGGCATCATCTCGATGCATTCATTCACGAAAGGATAGTATCCGGCAAAATCTCCAGCAAATAAAATTTTATCCACCCGCGGTTTCATATGCTTCAAAGCGATATCAAGCGCCGGTGCATTTCCATGGATATCCGATATCAAGCCTAGAATCATATTATCCCTGGAACTTTTTTTTTCGATATTGATCAATGCAGTCACGCAATCCTTCGTCTAGGGAATAACATGGAGAAAAACCAAGGATCTTCCGGCTTTTAGATATATCGATTGCCACCTTTTGATCTTGGAAATGATCGGGCTTATCTGAAAAAACGATTTTAGATTCCGAATTAGTCAGGTAAATAATTTTTTCAGCTAATTCTTTCATTGTAACTGTTTCTCCACTAGCAATATTATAAATTCCAGATTTTCTTTGAGTATATGCACACCAGAACGCCGAGGAAATATCTTTAATATAAATATAATCCTGTTCTCTGCTGCCATCACCGAATAACATCAGATCCTCACCATTTAATGCATGCTCGATAAAAAAATTAATTACGGTTTTTCGGGGATTATCTATTGCATAAGGAGCATTAATTCGTAATATTGAGAGGGGAATTTTTGAACTTGAATGTTCTTTACAAAATAACAATTCTCCCATAAGTTTTGAGAGTGTATAATAATTATCTGGAAATGTCCCAGAATCCTCTCTCCAAGGAAGCGGACTGTTTGGTAAATATACAGAACAACTTGAAGAATACACTAAGTGGAACTTGTGTCTTGTCCATATATCCAAAATATTCTTGTGCATACTCATATTGATCTCAAATAATTCCCGATTTGTTGAGAGAAATGAAGCGGGAACTTTTGATGATAAATACAGCAATGTTGTTATGCTTTCATTCACTATCCAATTATTTAATTCGATATAATCAGTCAGATCTACCTTGTCAATTTTTAGATTATCAATAATACCTCCATGCTGGGAGCATGCAAGTATATCAAGGTTTTTTTGCTGAAAAAGCCGGATGATATTAGAACCAAGAAACCCCGTTGCTCCAAGAATGGCAATTTTTTCTTTCATTTCGTTATTCACCGATCCGTTTTAATTTATTTCACTAAATCAATGTACTGGTTTAAAAAAACGATATTAGTATTCAAACATTTTTTTGTTTTACAAAAAATATACAGGATCTACCAATACCTTGCAAAGCAAACTTGCTATATATTGCCATTCTGGAATCTGCAGATAGTGAACGGTCAAATTGAATCCTTTTTTTATGGCAAATCCCACCAACTTCAGCATTTCCGACATAATTATCACCCATTAATAAAAAAAGCTCCATGGGGAAATCGGTCGTTTTATGGAGTATCTCAAAATCATTCCGGATAAGGAATTTTTCAAGGGACTCCATAGTGAAATAATTAATATGATCGGGAATTGCCACCCACCAATTTTTTATGGGACTCGACTCATTGGCAGAAAGTTGTAACATGGAAAAATCGTTGGGAACTCTGATATATGCAATTCCATTAGGGTTTAAGAGTGATTTTATCCCATTGAGCATTTCCGTTGGATCTATTACATGTTCTAGAACATTTGCCACAGCAACCGCATCAAAAGAATTTTTTGCATCTGGATTTTCAGTTAAAAATGATTCCAGCGTATTATTAAATATTTTTATATCGAGTTTAGTTTGGCAGAACGTGTTTTCTGAAGGTTCGATTCCAATCCCAATCCACCCATTTTCAATCATATAGCGTAAAAAGTGACCCGATCCACATCCGATTTCACAGAAGTTTCGGGATCCTTCTGGAAGATATCGACAAAAGAGTGATTTAATATCGCAATAAAGCGTGGATTTCAGCCAAGCTAATTCCTCATCCACCTTCTTTTGATCAATTAGTCTCTGCATTGAAGCGGCGGTTCTACCATTTTTTATTTCTAAAAAATACTTTTTCTGGTAAAATTCATCAATCTCCTTTTTTGAGGGAATTGGATTTAAATGATTGAATCCACAAATATTACAATTAATTATTTGGTATTTCTCCGTTGTAAAAAGAATCTCCCCCATATGCATATTATTCACATCCGCACAAATTACCTAAACTAATAAACATTATGTTTATTTATTCAGAAATAGTTATTTATTCGTACATGAAGACGAATATACATCCATGGTTTGAATAACCCGGATAATCCCCTTTCCGTCAATTTCTTTCTGACCAAGATCTCTCATTTTTGTACGTTTTTCCGAAGACTTCATTAAATCCTCAATTTTTTTACCGATTTCGTCGTTTGATAGATTATTATTAAATCCTAAATTAATCCCAAATCCTCCAACATGAATGGATTCTGAAAAGACGATTTGGTTTTTCGTTATGGGATACAAGATGAAGGATAATCCCATAAATGCGAGTTCCCAACATGTGCTTCCCCCAGCGGATATCGCCAGATCCGCCCACGCCATCAACTCCGGTATATTCTCTGCATTATTTATCAGTGTAATATGAGAGTGATCCTTCACCATTTCACGAATGACATTAACGTGTGGATTGGTAACACCAATAATAACTTTCACTTCAAGTCCATCAAGATCAATGGTCCTTAAAGATTCAACGAATTTGTAGGTAATATTATCAGGATCTCCCCCGCCAAGGGTTATCAAGATCTTTTGTGCGACCTCCGGGATATCACGATGCCAACCAGACCATTTCAGGAATTCTCTTCTTAAAAGTACATATTTTGTACCGAGCAGAAACCTTGTGTATGGTTCATGATTCTTATAAAACGACATCTCTGCATAGATATTCTGGTTGAGGACAATATCAGCATAATAATGCTCTGCATGTCCGTAATCATCAATAAAAAGGACATTGCAATTATGTACCTTCAATAGTCTCTGATATTCCGCACCGAATTGGTACCCATCAACAACAACCCATGAGGCTTCATTTATTTTTGCATATTCTGCAGTAGTTGCTGCATCTTCTTGACTCCCAGGGGGATCTGTGAGAGTAAGAACATTCATACCCTCGGTCCTGATGCGTTGTTCAAGAGAGGGAGAACACGGCATCATGAGAAAAGTAACCGCCCCACCATTGTCCTGCCAGGCTTGAGCAAGTGCAAGACAACGCATCACATGGCCGGTACCGATGTGGGTATTTGCATCGGCACGGATAAGAAGTGTATTTACGGTCATAAGGGTTTAGATTGTTTTTTGCAGAATCTCTTTGTTAATCTCAAGTAGGTCGGGATGTTTTTGTAGCAAATCCAGAACATCAGTCCAAGAAAACATACTATCCCCAAAACGGTGGTAAACCTGACTGACAAACTCAAAATCTTCCGGCGTATCCACCGTCCATCTCATCGATGAAAGATCCTCTTCATTATTCACTTCACTGATTCTGAATTTATCGGAATTGCAATAAATGTATGGAGTGACGTGTTCACGATACGCCGGATTAAGCTCCTCCTTCCAGCACCGTTCCAATGCTGAAAAACTCATCACTTCTGTATCAAGACCCCGGGGATACGTGCGTAGCGGAAATGTGTTTGATACATAATCGATATCCGGTTCCAACGTTAAAAATTTTTCAATAATCTTATCAATAATTTTCGGTTCAATCAATGGACAATCCGAAGTAATCCGCACAATGGTTTTCGCGTGATATTCCCGTGCAGCCTGGTAATAGCGATCCAGTACATCATTCTCACTGCCGCGGAAAAAATTCCATTCATTATCACGGCACAATGAAATAATTTTTTCATCAGCGGTTTTTGTTGTAGTAGCAATAACGATATCATCAATTTTTTTAGATCTCCGGATACGTTCAACACCCCGTACCAGCATTGGTTTACCTGCAAGATCCAAAAGGATTTTCCCCGGAAGTCGCGTACTGCCCATCCGCGCCTGAACAATTGCAATTATTCCATTCATGAATATGTCCCGATCACTTTTTGAATA
>Ga0265297_10008003_pt1 | contig 14323 bp, 15 predicted proteins | sample Munlanlwell13791_FD_192502 | JGI IMG/M metagenome (GOLD analysis project Ga0265297, IMG submission 192502) | Leachate microbial communities from a municipal landfill in Southern Ontario, Canada - Leachate well 137-91 | ecosystem: Engineered > Solid waste > Landfill > Unclassified | place... | reverse complement strand
GTACGGTCAGTGAGCTTGCGGCCCACCGGCGCCTCGATCACGGCCGACGGAGGATCGGGAACACCCGCGACCAGTGCGAGGTACGTCTTGCGCACGGTGGTACGGTCCTTGAATTGCTTCTGGAGCGCACTATGCGCTTCCGGCGTCTTTGCGACGAGCAGACAGCCCGTCGTCTCCCGGTCGAGACGATGGACCAACGCAGTACCTGCGGAGAATGGAAGACCTCGCTTCTGAAACATCTGCGCTATGCCGTGGAGAATCGTCGGCTCACCCTTCGTCGTCGGTGCCGGATGCACGGCAATACCCGCAGGTTTATCAATGACAAGGCATGCATCGTCCTCGTAGAGGACAGGAAGACGAAGATCAACCGGCTCAAACACCTCAATGTCATCCTGAGCGAAATCGAAGGACGACACTGCCACCCGGTCTCCTTCATGCAATCGGAGAGCAGGCTTGTGCACCACCACTCCATTCACCTTGACCCTGCCATCCAGAATGAGCCGCTGCACTTGGGAACGGCTCAACGGAGACGTGGCAGCGGTAAGGAAAGCATCGAGGCGACTTGAGGTTGAGACGGTGAATTCGTGCATGTGACTTCATTGTGCCTGTGCCACCGCGCACAATCGAGCGCTGTCTGAAGAAATATCATGTCGAGACTGCTCCGACGCGGCATTTGGCGGTGTGTGCATCTGTTTGATTACTGCATGGAATCGTTGCCTGTCGGTGACCGCAAGAATAGCCAAGTCAGAAAGAGAGATTCCCCCGTTGCCACCGGCCTCAGGTGTACGGTTCCTCGGCTGAGACTCGCGAGAGCATGCATTCATACGCACTATCCTACGGATGACGCGACCAAAATCAACCAATGGAGTTGAAACTCCGCACCGATGCACTCGCCGTTGCGCGCACACGCTGCTAAGCTCATCAGCAATGAAACAATCGGACCTCCTCACCCGCGCCGTCGCGAGAGTGATCCCAGAGGATCTCGCTTGGGCGAAACTCGCATCGGGTAAAAAACTGCGGATCTACAACGGCATTGATCCAACGGGTAGCAAGCTCCACATCGGACACACGGTGCCATTGCGTAAATTGCAGGCATTCGCGGATGCCGGCCACGAAGTATTTTTTCTCATTGGGAGTTTCACTGCCATGATCGGCGACCCATCAGGCCGCGACGAAGCGCGTATCCCGCTCACGCGCGAGCAGATCGAAGAGAATTTCAAAACCTACAAGAAGCAGGCGAGCAAGGTCCTGGATTTCAACAAGATCAAGGTTGTGCATAACCATGAGTGGCTGGAGAGACTCACATCACGGGAACTCCTGAAGCTCACGAGCTTCTTCACGAAACAGCAGATGGAGCAGCGCGACATGTTCGTGCGTCGGGAGGAGGAGGGGAAACCCATTCATGTGAACGAGTTCCTCTACCCGATCCTTCAGGGCTACGACTCCGCGCACCTTGATGTAGATTGCGAACTCGGTGCCACTGATCAGGAGTTCAACATGCTCGCGGGACGCACGCTCCAGAAAGCGCTTGGCAAACGCGAGAAATTCGTGCTGACGGTCAAGATTATCGAAGGCACCGACGGCCGCAAGATGAGCAAAACGTACGGGAATTGCATTTACATAGACGATGAACCCAACGACATGTTCGGCAAGGTGATGAGCATCAAAGATAACCTCATGGAAACGTACTTCGAGTGCTGCACCGATGTGCCAATGGACGAGGTGAAACAGATTTTGAAAGGCAAACCCCGAGATGCAAAAGCACGACTCGCACGGGAGATCGTGACGCTGTACCACGGCAAGGACAAAGCGGGGGATGCGGAGCAGTCGTTCAATACAGTTTTTCGGGGAAAAGGACTGCCCGATGACATGCCGGAGGCGAGAGTGAAGAAGGGGACATTGATCATCGATGTGCTCGTGAAGCACAGACTCGCTCCGTCGAAATCAGAAGCACGCAGACTCGTAGAGCAAGGTGGCGTGCATGTGGACGATCAACCCATCAAATCGATCGATGCAAAAGCAGAAGCCCCTGAGACCCAGACAAAGGAAATTATTCTGAAGGTGGGGAAGAGAAAATTCCTGCGCATACGACTGGCGTGACAATCAAAATTGACATACCGTGTGCCTCCAATGAACGAGGCACGCTTCGATGTTGACGACCCCCACTGGGATCCGCTCGACAGGCAAGCATATCTGAAGCACCTTCGGCATGTGAGCGTTCCGGCGATGCCCGCAAACCGCGGCAGGCTCATCGATGCGTTTGGCTACGATGTGAGCTGCCTGATCCCGCAAGAAAAAACACCAGGCTTAGCGCCGATGCTTGGTGAACAAATGGAAGCAGTGACGGAACTGCTCGACGACCTCATCGGGAGATGACCGTCGTACGCACTACTCCGCTACCTCCACCGTCAGCTGGTGCCGCGCATACCGCCCGTGCAATCCTTCTGCTGTGATAGTGACAGTAAACGACCCCGGCTGCTCATAGGTGTGCACCGGTGCGAGATTACCGAGTGCCGTGAAGCCGTCGCCGAAGTCCCAGCGCACCGTCGCAGGTTCCCACGGCACGCAACCGAGCGTGAAGTACACCGTGAGCGGCACGGTTCCCCCCGTTCCGCTCGTCTGGAGACAGAGGCGCAGCGGGCGGTTATACCCACGCATCTCGTCCACATCTGGGGTAAACGTCTGCTCGAGCGTTTCCTGATCGAGCGGCGTCTCCGGAAACGCTTCATCAGCCACCACCGCAAAGAACACTTCGCTCTGCGGCGCGAACAGAATGGTCTGCCCCGCTTCACCCAGCACGGCAAAGTACCCCGTGCCGTTCTCAGCGAGTTCTGTGAGCGGATCAGCGGGTATGCGGAGCGTGTAGTCCGGCACGAGCCACACGAAATTGAGCAGGTCACGGCAATTGCTCGAAGGGAAACGGCAGATTTCTCGGGCAACCGCTCGGATGCTCACGGGCAATACTCCCTGCACGTTGTTGCTCCGAAACCGCTGCAGCGCAGCGAGCAGTGACATAAGGTCGCGCTGACGTTCGCGGTCACGGATGAGCGAGCGCTCGCGACCGCGCAGATCGAGGAACCGCTGCGCGAGGAGCGTGGTTCGTTCCTGGGCTTCTACAAGTTGCGATGGTGACATGCTCCGAATGACGCGCTGCAGTGCGCCGCGCGCGAGGGGGTGCCCCTGCGCGAGCGCAAAGTTGAGCCACATGTATGAAAATGAGACGTCCTTCTTCACACCGTCACTCCCAAGGAAGTACTTAATACCACTGCGGTACGCCACTTCGGCATCAACCGTCACCGGAGTCGTGCTGTACACACTCGGCTCATCGCGCACGTCGAGTACCGGCGTCTGGAAAAATTTCTCCCTGTTTATAGGCCCAGGCGTGCTGGTGCTGACATCGGTGAGCGTTTCGCGCAATCGCTCCTCCCGACGAATCCCTGCTATAGAGAACGGTTCAGAACGTTCACGCACTCTGCCCTCGCGCCGATCGATTGACTCCAAAGCATGACGCGTCTGAGCAGTGCGCTCAATGGCGCGACTCGTAATGCGGCCATTCGACACGAAGAGCGCCGCTGCACTGGAGGGAAGGACGCTCCATACGAGTATGCAGCAGACGATGAGAAGAGTAGAGGAGTGGCGGGACACACCGGCAGTATACCTGTGTTATTGTTCACATTTATTACTCAGATACCGATATGGAGTTTCCGCAAGAGAAAAGAGTAAAAACCTGTTCAAAAAAGGTATACAGTCCGGCCATGAAGACGCATGTCATTATCGCGTGTCTCCTCGGTGTCCTGGCCATCGGGTACATCATTGCTGCGCCACAGGAAGCGCCTCTGCCGGACTCCATCGAATCCATTGCGCAGGATCAGCAGCATGTTCCGGGCACGAGTGCCCAACTGCGCTTCGACAGGGGATTTTTGGCAATCGTGTAACAGCGCTGCTTTGCAGAACCTCTTCCATAGAACGTAATTGAGCGCAGCGCTTTCCAAGAACACATTGCACAACGCATAAACTCCTTGGCATCGGTACAGATTCACCAATTGGACGACTCGTTCAAACCGCAGACACCATCATTCCGCGTGCAAAAAACTTTGGGTTTCGTTTCCGGCACACCTCCAACCTGCTGCCCATCACCCACGCGCGCATCAGGACAGGCATTGCACCGGAGGTACGCAGTGAGTGCACTCATTTGACCGTGGAACGTACGAACGTGGCCTGCAAGTGTGTTGCGGATCTCAACTGCGTCCGGAGCGGAACGAGATACCTCAAACCGATTGCATTCTCTGTTAGCGTTCTCATCTGGCATAATGCTACTCAAGCACTAGAACAGATAGAGGTCAAGAATCAATAACACAAGTCATCCCAATCAAGTACTACATCAGCCGTCTTGTTTCCTCCCTCCTGCATGCTAGAGTGCTCCACCAAAATGTCTACAGGAGAAACAGAACCACTGGTCGAAGGAGCGGCAGCATCAGCGCAGCCGCACGTTTGCGAACAGCGCATCGCCGAGGCACCGGAAGACAGACGAACGCTGGCACTGCGTGCGATCGATGGCATGTTGTCCGCACTCGTACTCCTCGGAGACCAGAGCGAGAGCCACAGGATTCGAAACGCCCTCTCAAGTTTGCGTGATGCCGTACGGAGTAAGCTCAATGCCATATCGTGCTCTCCACGTGAAAAAGAGCTCATGCAGTGGGCCCAGGCACGCGGCATGACCGAAAGAAAACCTTTCGACGTACAGGGTACGCTGATCAGAAAGAGTATCCCGTGGATGGCAACGCATGCAGAGATGCTCAACAGGCAAATGCCGTCGTGTGCACTAGACCTCAAAGCTCTACAAACCGCAGGCTACCGCGTGATCAAAACGTGCGCGATGAACTTTAATCCTGCAATACATGGCCAAGACTTTTGGGTCTTCGCAGAACCATTTGTGACTGCCGCCATGCGGAATTGTCTTTCAGCGGACTACCTGATCATCGACGATCACGTGCCGATGTCATTCCTTCAAAGTCTCCTTGTGGAGGACACACGGAATCCTAAGAAAAACGTTGCTGCATCGTCATTGCCCCAGACCACCAATACAGAACGAGCACCGAAGAGAGTAGAGCTCCGTACGGAGCCCCCTCCCGCACCACCAGCTTCAGCACAAATGACCCCAGAAGAAGAGGAAGAGTACAAACGCAGGCGTCGCTTCTGCCGGTGGGCGAAAGATGCGCATGCTATTCCAGTAGATCAACACCAATTTGATGAGGCCGTCGGCGCAATTGCGGAGAAGTACCATCCGCTTGCAAAAGGGGTTGTGAATGCTATGACCATTCCAAGTTCCTTGCGCGGAGGAAAATCAGCAGTACGCCGGGAAGCGTTGCGTATTCTCCCGGACATTGTGCGATCATTCGAACCTCCTGCAGGAGAGCATGCTCCTCCGAAAGATGGACAACTCTCTCCGTGCACTGTGCAATTCAAGCAACATGTTGAGGGGCAACTGCGCCAAAAACTCGATGATTTCGTGAAGGGAAAAGAGAGGAAGAGAAAATGACGTCGTCAGAAGAATGGAAACGGTAGATCAGGCAGCCATTTTTCGCTATACTGAAACGATGCCAACAGAAGGATCCCAGCCGGAAGACTTCATCCGAAGGAAGCTTCCACACCGGGAAGCAGGCAGCGTCCTTGAATTTCTGCAGACGCCGGAACTCCTGGAGGCAAGTTCACTTGCAGACGTGCGACGCGCACTTCAACGGTTTGGATACACCGAACAGAAAGGTGAGGTGACAATGGGGTGGGGGAGAGTAGTTGACAGGAGAGAGGCGCGGACACCCACGCAGGTGCTGTTCTTTGAGCAGGGAACACATCGGCTTATGTACCTTGCAGCAGGATCACAGGGCACATACTCCTTGCGAACCTACGTACCCGACACGGAGCACCTCTCTGCGGAAGAGCGACAACACCTCGCCGTTATGAAAGGAGAGTTCCATGTGGAAACGAACTATGGCATTACGCAGCGTGTCCGTGAGTTTTTTAACGGCATCGCTGCAATGACCTTAGACGAGTACAAAGCGGCACAAGCGCAACAACAAGGATCGCGCTGGCGCATTTGGAAACTCTTCAGGCGCAAGAGGAAAGGGGAGTGAGAATATCTGTTGCGGGTCTGATTTCAGAAATTAGTAATGATAGTTACCCAGATTCACTTACTGTGGAATTTTCGATGAACTTCTTTTAGTTGGGGGTTTGTCACATGCGTATAGATCTGCGTCGTACTCAAATCCTTATGTCCGAGCATCTCCTGCACGGAACGCAGATCTGCGCCATTGCGCAGCAAATCCGTCGCGAACGAATGGCGCAGGGTATGCGGTGAAGGATTGCTGACGATCCCGGCCTGCAGCGCGTACTTCTTCACACAGTTATATATGGAGATCCGTGACAGACGGAAGTTTTCACCGGGCGGCGCGACCTGCGCAGCCCGTTCGGGAGCGCGGATGAAGAGGGGAGTGAGGTCATCCGTTCGGCTTTCCATGTAGTCCTTAAGTGCGTCAGCCGCACGTTCGGAAAGAAAGACGACACGAATCTTGCCACGTTTGCCGCGCACAGAAATCTCCCGCGTTCTGAAATTGAGCTCTTTTGTATTTAGGCCACGAAGCTCAGCAAGACGCAAACCGGTGGAAAAGAAGAGTTCCAGCATCGCTTTATCACGTTTACCACTGCGCGTTGATGTATCTGGCGCATTGAGCAACCGGTGCAACTCGTCAGAGAAGAGAACCTTGACTTGACGTTCCTGTTCTTTGAAGCGCGTTACACGATCCGGCGGGTACACATTGAGCTCTTCCTCCTGAACTAAATATCGCAGAAACGCGCGCAACACCGTTAAATGATGATTCTTCGTGCGTACAGACAGCTCCGAACCAGTTTTCGTCCGATGCATGTGGAGTTCAGATTTATAGACACGGATGAGCCCCTTATTGATGTCCTGAGGTGTCTTTATACCCGCAAGGTCCGAAAAGAGCCGCAGAGAGCGAGTGTATGCCTCGACGGTGAGAGGCGATTTGTTTTCTTCGGACCGGAGGAATACGAGGTATCGGTCAATTGCGCAGTTGAGCGGGGAATCAGAAACCGTCGATTTGGCTTTGGTACCAGGCATGTGGAGAAGGTGAGTGGGAAATCCACATTTCTCTTACTTAACATAATGCATTTTATGTTAATAGTTCAATTGACAAAGAGATACCGAGGGAAGTCTCGTAATAGGGCAGCACTACATCTAGTGTCCGATACATCGTATGAAATAGGCAATACTCCTCAGCAGGAAGAGAAGTACGCTTATAACCCGGATACATTTTTTATTCAACACTGCTCCCCTACGCACCATTCCCCTACACGAGAAATCCGTAGTAGAACAGAGCAAGGACTTCGCGAAGAACACCGTGCGCTTCAAAAAGGAACGGGGGATGTACTGCCGCAGGGTACGTCTGCAGACTCTCCCACCCCTGTTTGTGTGCCAGGAAACGAATGCGTGCGAGGTGATACCGGTCGCTCACGCCAATCACAGAAGCGCACCCCTCAGTGAGCGGCCTCGTGAAGAGGAGATTCTCCCACGTAGACATCGAGTTTTCCTCCAGAACAAGCGACGACGCATCAACACCGAGTTCCAGGGCAACATCACGCATCACTTCGGCCTCGCTCTTGCGCTGATACGGGCTCGTGCCCATGCCACCAGTGAGGAAGAGACGTGTGGCATCGCCACGACGGTATAATTCTGCTGCGGTATCGACGCGGCGGAGAATACCCGGTCCTGCGATGTCACCGCGGTGTACAGCGGCACCGAAGACGACCGCACAATCCACAGGGAACATCTCCGCCGTACCATCGAAGGAAAAAATCACGACACTGAGAAGGAAGAACAAGAGAACAACGAATACCTGAGCAGCAGCCCCGATCACGGCAACGAGGAGCAGCACGAGCCGTTGCACAAGACTCAAAGACCTCATGACCCTACGCGAACAGTAATGTGGTACGGAATTGTGGACAGAATGCGCTGCCACGGCGGCCAGAGAGACACCTCGACATCGTCAACCTCCGGGAAATTCCTCAAAATACGCCGCGCTTCTTCCCTGCTCTTCCCCAGCACACCGTCGCGAACGCGTTTTGCGAAACGCGCTCCCGTAGGAGTCAGCGGATCTAAAATTGGCTGTTGCACGCCGGAGAGATCGATCGTGAGCTTGATCCAGGAAAGGTCATCGGCGTAGTCGATGACGTGCGTCACGAGGCGATTGTGCCCCACGCTCTCCGGCAACAGGCGCTTGCCGTCTTCGACGTGCGTCTTGAGCTCATCGGTGAGGAGTTCGAGAATGTACTGTTCGTCGTAGCCGTACGCCGTGTACACGATGGTCCCTTCTACGGGGACGGAGAGCATCGGTTCACCGATGAACTGCACAGGGAGCGTAAACCCCGTGAACGCCACATGCGTCAGCTCTTCGTAGTAGAGACGCGTGAGTACTTCCTGCGGGTGCTCGCGGTTATAGAGGAGCACCTCCTCGTCCACGATCTGGCTCGCAATGCCGAGGAGTTCGTCACGGAGCTGTCGCTCTGCTGCGTGCAAATCCTCCTCCTTCACCACCGTGCGGTAATCGGTAACGCCACCGGTGCCCGACTCGGCGTTCGTGCCGTACACGAGCAGACGCTCGTCCTCCGGTAACCCCGGGAACTCCCACTTCAACCCTGCTGGCACGTTTCCGCGGTCTCCAACGACTTCTCCGTAGACATCCTCCGGATCCGCCACAGCATCCACCGTCGTTTCCCCCCCCGCATCGATGAAGAGTTGGGACTGAATGCGGAAAACCATGCCAGCCTGATTCTGGAGACGCGTGCCGGCACGAAAGCTGTAGGATTCGTCGGCCTCATTGATAATCGTCAACGGAACGTGCGCACTCTCGCCGATGAACTCCTTGCTGATCTGGTCGAAGGCAATGCTGCGCTGCTCCGTCACAACAATCGGCTGCAACTCGAGTGAACGTACCCGTTCGGGTAGCTCGACTGTTGCACCGGAGAGCACCAGGAAAATGTTCGCCGTGTGACTGATGGTTTCCTCCCGTGGCGTCACGACGATCTCAGCAGAAGGTAAAAGCTTAAAGAACACGAACCCGAAGAGCACGATACTCACCGCGATGAGCAACCAAATGCGGAGGCGCGGCATGCCGAGCAGGCCTATAGCCTGCAACCGGGACCGCAGCTGCTGCCGCCAGAGTGATGGGGAGAAGGCGCGTAACACTTCTACAGACTGCGCATGATCCTTCATGACGCGCTTGAGTTCCCGTACACCCTCAATCACACCAATCTCCGCGCTCCGTGCTGCCCGTGCCACAGTCACACTGTGCGTCGCGAGCCGGGCACGATTGTGCAGAGGCCGCAGCGCGGCAACGAGTGCGCGGCAATCGTGTTCACTCGTCTGGAGCAGATGGTCCGCAGCCACAGGGAGAACGACGAGGAGCTCGCCTTCTGCCATACGTATGCGACGGATAAATGCTGCCCACGATTCACCGTCTGCCGGAATGAGAACTGTGAGACCGGACATCACTGCAGCAGCATCTTACAGGAACAATGAAGGAACTACGCAGCGAGCGCCTCGAGTGCCGGCATGGGCTGCCCGGCGATCATTTCCAGCATGGCACCGCCACCGGTGCTCACGAAGGTGTAGGCATTCAGCGGATAGTGGTAGCGCACGTGGAAGTCTATGGTGTCCCCCCCTCCCACGATAGCGACAGCACCGCGCTTCGCAGCTGCAGCAACCGCCTCTGCAATGCGCTTGGTCGCATGTGAGAAACGGTTGCTCTCATAGAGTCCGAGGGGACCATTCCAAATGACAGTCTCCGCCTTCTCAATCACACTGATGTAGCGCTCGACCGTCACTTTACCAATGTCGAAGATCTTCATGTCACCGCTGATGTCCTCCACGGGGAGATTGGCTTTCTCTGCCTGCCCCAAAGGATCGGACGCAACCACGACATCACGGGGTACATGGACAACCGCATGTGCGGGTTTCTCGCTCTCGAGCATGATTTCCTGTGCCTTCTCGGTAAACTGCGCCTCGTACTTCGATTCGCCGACATCGAACCCGCGCGCTGCAATGAACGTGTTCGCGATGCAGCCACCGAGCAGGATGTCGTCCCCCTTACTGAGAAAGTGCTCAATGACAGGCACCTTTGTCTCCATCTTCGCACCACTGATGATGAGGACGACAGGATGTGTAGGATGCTCATTGACCTTGGTGAGATGCGCCACTTCCGCCGCAAGCTGCAAACCCATGTACGACGGAAGGTGCTTTGGCACACCCACCATGCTCGCGTGCGCACGGTGACAGTTCGTGAAGGCATCATTCACGTAGAGATCTGCCAGAGAGGCTAGGTCTTTCGCGAGCGCGGGATCGTTCTTCTTCTCCCCTTCCTCAAAACGCAGGTTCTCGAGGAGGAGCACCTGCCCCGGCTTGAGAGCGGCAGCAGTCTTCTGCGTCTCCTCCCCTACACATCGCTCCGCAAACTGTACATCGGCACCGAGCAACTTCTTGAGCACCGGCACGAGCGGCTTCTGGGAGAACGCCAGGTCGGGCTTCCCACTGGGTCTCCCCTGGTGCGCCATGATGATGAGTGATGCACCGGACGAAAGAATGTGCTTCATTGTCGGAACGATTGCTTCGATGCGTGACGTGTCCGCAACCTTTCCGTTCTCCATCGGCACGTCGAATCCGGCACGGAGGAGTACACGCTTTCCTTTGAGAGCAGCTTGAGAGAGTTGCTTCATAAGTGGAGGGATACGAGGCACACGCATGTTACAGAAAGATTCCCGTGATTTCCAAAACATGTGACGGCTCCAAGAAAACATCTGCATCTCCGATCCAGTACCCATGTAACACACCATTCCTGTTGACGATGACAGAAACTTCGTTCTGCTTTCCACCGCTCTCAACCACATCGAGGAATGGCAATACAGCTGCCTGCAAGGACGGACTGACGAGGTACAACCGCCGATCGAAGTGGAACATTTCACTCAGCCGCTCGGGCAGCGTCGCGACGGAAGCTGTGTACCGTTCCATCGAAGCATCCACATGACGCCGCTGAAAGTAGACGTTCCATACACGCAGAATCGCGGGTGCATTGGACAAGCCACCAAGGATGCCAAAGAGCTCGCGATGGGGAGAACGGAGGGACATGCTGTACCATTGTCCCCATGCCGACAGTGACACTGCAACTCTTCTGGATCGCACTTTCGTCCTTCGCCGCATGCAGCTTGCTGCAGCTCGCAGCCCGGCGTTTCTTCCCACGCTGGAACCTCCTGGACTTCCCCGCCCGCTATGGACTCACACGTGCGCCGCTCCCCTACCCAACCGGCATCCTCGCAGTAGGCACATTCATCGTGTTCTTCCTCGTGTTGCAGGACCTCACGAAGCAGAACCTGGGCATCCTCCTCAGCATATGCCTGCTGACTGGCGTCACCATCGTGGACGACCGCCAGCCACTCCCCTCCTCCCTGCGCCTGAGCGTGCAGCTGATTGCCGGCTTCCTGATCTTCGCATTCGGCACACGCATCTACTCCATAACGAATCCTCTGATAGCGGATGGCATCATCAAGCTCGACACGGTGGTGATACCATCGGCATTCTTCAGCAACCCCCCGCTCTGGAGCGGACTCTTTACGATCCTCTGGCTGCTGCTCACCATCAACGCCCTCAACTGGTTCGACGGTATACCCGGCCAAGTCTCACTGCTGTCAGCCATTGGCTTTCTCGTCATTGGCTTCCTGGCTATCAGCCCACGCATCGAGCACGTAGACCCCGCCCACCAGTACGAGCTCGCGCTCCTGGCGTTCGCGCTCGTGGGGATTGCGGCGGCATGTCTCCTCTTCGATTTCCCGCCGGCACGCGTGCTCATGGGAGACACCGGCGCCATGTTCTTCGGTCTCATGCTCGGGGTACTCACTGTGTACGCGGGAGGAAAGGTGGCCACGGCATTCCTCGTACTCGGCGTGCCACTCACAGACAGCGGCATTGTCGTGCTGCGGCGCGTGCTGCGCGGCCGGTCTCCGCTGCGCGGCAGCCAGCACGGCGAGCACCTGCACCATCGGCTTGTGCAGTGCGGATGGAGTGAACGCAGGATCATCGCCCTCACTGCTATTCTCGGCACGAGCTTCGGCGTGACAGCGCTCTTCCTCTCCACACGGGGCAAGTTCATCGCGGCCCTCCTCCTCGTCGCCATCATGCTGAGTCTCTCGTGGTACACCGAGCGCCGCATCCCACACCCCAACCCCTGACCCAAATCCTTATGTACCACCTCATCGTCTACTGTCCCTTGAAGGCCGCAGACCGGGTACGCAAGGCAATGGCAGATGCGGGAGCCGGGAGGATCGGCAACTACGACAGCTGCTCCTTCTCCTGCCGTGGCACTGGCCGGTTCCGACCGAATGACGAAGCGCGACCTGCCATTGGAAAAACAGGACACTTGGAAGCAGTCGCTGAGGAGCGTATAGAAGCTGTTGTCGAGAAAGCGAATCTTCGCGCGGTGCTGCGCGCGGTCGTGGACGCACACCCGTACGAGGAGCCAGCGATCCATGTCCTCAAAATGGAGGATTACCACACATACCTTCCGTAAATCTGCTTCGTGCTTCGGATCTTGAATTTCCGTATCATGCGCGTATGCAGCGCGCACGCATCGCTATCACAACATTGCTCATCTGCACCGCATGCACCGCATCAGACACCTCTCCAAAGACAACCGACCAACCCGAGCAGAACATGCGTGCCATACTCGATACCTCACTGGAGCGAGGCCGATCATTCCTCCTCCACAACCAGAAAGCGGAGGGTAACTTTGAGTATGAGTACAACTTCGTCGATCGCACATTCTCCCCGGACGATAACCAGGTCCGCCAGGCCGGTGCACTGTGGGGACTCGCACTCATACACCATGACAATCCGACCGTCGAAACGCGCGAGGCCCTGGAACGCGGGTTTGCCTTCTTCCGCGAACATGCAAAGACACTGCCCGACGGCCGCATGATCATCGCGTATCCTGGAGACGACCACGGCGGCACAGGAACGGTGTCTCTCGTCATACTGGCACTCACCGAATTCCTCCGGACAGAAGGCAGTATAGCGCTGCAGGAGAAGTACCAACCGTTCTACGAAGGACTGCTCCAATTCCTCCGAACACTCCGCAAAGCAGATGGCCACTTCGACAGTGACTACGATTTGAGTGGACAAAGCTACGGCTACGCAGACCCGTACGCCAATGGTGAGGCGCTCCTCGCAATGGCGAAGGCTGCGAAGTATCGTGGGCACAGCGAACTGTGGGGAGAAATCCTCGGGTCAGCACACCGCATGCACCAGACTTACATCACCGATGCACTGCAGGAAGATCCCGACAGTGCCACCACCAAGGGCTTCTACCAGTGGGGCACCATGTCGTTCTTCGAAATCGCAACGAGTAACAAGGCTGATCCTGCCCTCTTCACTACATGGGCTGTGAACCTCGCGGAGTGGATGATTGATGTGCATAAGACGCTGGACCGGCCACGCAACACGGCGTACGCGTACGAAGGCATCATCTCCGCGTGGGAACTCGCCCGGCGCGCAGGGGATCAAACGGCCACGGAGAAACTGGGACATGTCATAGGAGAAGGGCTGCGCAAGCTCACGAGCTGGCAGGTTGGAGGCCCCATCCCCAACGAGTACCTGCTGCGGAACCCCACGGATGACCCCCACGCCGTTGGAGGCGTGATGAACCATCGAGCAGAACCGCAGCTGCGCATTGACGTAACTCAGCACCAAATGCACGCAGTGATACTCGCGAGACGGTACGTCTACCGTTGATACGGCATCGGCGTACTGAGGACATTGAACGGCTGTACCGAAACGACCACTGTCCGCTGCCCACGCGGCAGCATGTACACGGTCGCGCGACCATTCACAAAGTCGCCTGCTCTGAGCACAGTCGGCCGGAATTCTGCTTGGCCAAAGACCGTACGCAAGTAGATGTCCTGTAGGAGTTCCTGCGTACAGACGACACGTCCCTGCGCATCGAGAAGTGTGAGTTCGATACGCTCCCAGCTCCGGCCGGCAAACGAACCATCGTGCCCAATGGAGACCGTGGCGACAGGACCGACGACATCATTGGACTCCGTACCAGGTTGTTCATCGAGAGACGCAGAAACCACCGTATCCTTTTGAATCACAACAGTTTCATCCAACACAACAGATGGCATCTCATCGTTCTGTGCAATGGCAGAGAACTGCCGGCGCGCAAGGCGCTGCCGGATGCGCTCCTCGCGAATGGATCGCATGCGT
>Ga0265297_10008002_pt1 | contig 14328 bp, 3 predicted proteins | sample Munlanlwell13791_FD_192502 | JGI IMG/M metagenome (GOLD analysis project Ga0265297, IMG submission 192502) | Leachate microbial communities from a municipal landfill in Southern Ontario, Canada - Leachate well 137-91 | ecosystem: Engineered > Solid waste > Landfill > Unclassified | place... | reverse complement strand
GATATCGGAACGGCGTGCGAATCAAAATACAACACTTGCAGCACCTTCACCAATCGCAGCGGCGCGGCCAACAACTGGCTGGCGAATTCCTTGGATTTCGGAAATTGCGAGGCGCAAAATGCCGGCTGCCGATCTTACGCCACTGATTACAATTATCAAAGCAAAACCTGGAACGGCGATGCTATTTTTGCGGTTGATAATGTTGAAAATGCGTATCGTTTCAGCGAATTCTTGAACAGCGGCGAAGTCAAAGTGACTTTCGATTCCGGCTGGCGGGTAGCCGAGGGCCGCACCATCAGCAATAACCGCCGTTTGGCGCTGGGTACGGTTTGCAATCGCGCCAATTGCGAAAAAATAAAAACCGATGGAGTCGGCAGCTGCGTCTTTAATGAAACCGGCAAATATTGCGTCTTGGATCTGGCGACGAAATGCACTGTTCCGGCCGGCGGCGTCAGCTGTTATGTTGACAATTGCTATGACGGCGCTAATGAACTGAATTTGTTCAACGCCGGTTTTGAAACTCAAGAGACGGGACTGAACGCGGGCAACGCTAAGTTTTGGACCGATGAATTGTCTTATAGCAACATCAACAACCGCCATTATCGATTGGCCGCGGCCGGTGAAAACAGTTACGGATTAAGAGCAGTGAGCGCTAATAACTCAGCCGAACTCATTACGACTCTGCCCGCTATTCCTTTGGAGGCCGGCCGCAATTACAAATTGAAGTTTTCGATTAAGGGCTCGATCGGCCAGGGTTCAATCGTGGTGGCGATGACGGCCGGCGACTCGCCCTATAATGTTCCGAATTCCTCGACCGCTTTGGGCGGCCAGGCCTTTGTCCGGACTATTGGCAATTGGACTAATGTCGAGGTGCCGATTATCAACAGCGCCGGCTTTGCCACCGGCACGATCGTTATTGTCACGCCGATCGGCTCGATCACTGATGTCGCTTTGGATAATTTCTCTTTGCAGAAATTCAAATCCGATTGCGTCGCTTCCGGCATTAAGTTATTTTCTCCTTTGACTGAGCCGTCTTTGACTGAGCCGTCTAACATTTATTTTGACCGCGATGCTCAGTCGTGCAGTTCCGCCGCCATGGGCTGTTCGCAATTCATCCGCACCAAAGCCGATCTGGGCAATAATCTGCTGTATAACGGCGGTTTGGAATACGGCTTGTCCGGCTGGGCTGGGCAAATCAGTCCTTTGCCGACAATCAACCAGGGCGCGGCGGTTCTGGCTGCTAATAATTATACCGGCAGCTACACAGTAGAAATTGAGCCGAACAGCTACTATTCTTTCGGTTTTGACGCGGCGCAAACGGCTAGCGATGCCAGTACCCAGGTTACTTCGACTATTAAAACATTAAACACGATTAATGCGGCTACATTAGTGCCCGTTGGGTTTACTTTAGAATCAAACTGCTCAATTAAAACCGGAAACACTGTTGGTTTGTCCAATTCGCCAGCCGGGCAATATTTTGAACGACAAAGTTGTTATTTCAAGGCGCCGATTGACGCTCATTATCTTAAATTTGATTTTAACGCCTCCGGTGATATTCAAATCGATAATTTAAAGATAGAGAAGGTTTCGTATCCGAACTTTTCGGCGACGACTTACAGCGTTTATGACCCTTCTTTCAATCATGAGGACGGCCAAATCGCTTATTTGAAACAGGCGCCGGATTATTATTCTTGTTATAAGAATGAGGGCGGCGCTTGGCCGACCACGGCTTTCGAGCTTAACAATATCGTCGCCAAGCGGGCGCCGGAATGCAACAGTTTCGCCCAGGTTTGCTTGCCGTCGGAAGTCGGCTGTGAACGCTATACGCCGATCAACGGCGATCCGGAAGTGCCGGGTATTATTGACGGCTTGGATTTGTGCCCGTCGGAATGCTCGGGCTATCAGGTTTACCAGCAAGAGGCGACTAATTTCATCGCCAGTTCCGCTTTCAAGCAATTTATCGCCGATAATAATGCCAAGTATTGTTCGGCCGCCTATGCCGGCTGCGATGAATTCACTAATCTGGACGAGGTCGGCCGAGGCGCGGAAAGCAAAGAGTATTATGTCAGTTTCAAGGCCTGCCAGCGGCCGTCGGCTGATGACGCCTCTTATTACACCTGGGAGGGCTCGGATATCACCGGTTATCAGTTGAAGTCATTCACTTTGAAGAAATCAAACACCATAGATCCGGAAAATGCTGTCTTTCCGGCAACTACTGGCAATGGTTATGCTCCCTGTACTAATTTGAAATATTATACCAGTGGTACTTTGCCGGCGGGTAAAAATTATGGCGATAATTTCTGCGATGATCCGAAGATTTCTATCACAACAGAGCCGGCTGAGTTCGGTATTTGCGCGAAGGCCGATATGCCTGGCAATTCCGATTGCCGCGAGCTTTATGATGTCAACGGCAATATCCATTACCGCCTATTGTCCCGAACTATAACCGTTTCCGATAATTGCCATCCTTATCGCCGGACTCAAACGCAGACGACTGCGGCGGCGGCTGAAACGGATTGCCAGGGAACACAGGGTTGGTGGAAAACCAGCGGCGGTAGCGGCGAGTGCATCTATATGGCGATTCCTCAGGAAGGCAAGGTTTGTTCGGCAACTGTCGCCGGCTGCCGCGCCTATACCGGCAATCGAGGCAATAATGTCAGGAATATCTTGAGTTCCAGCGATTTCGCTTCAGCGACGACGAGTGATAATTTGTGGGTTGATGGAAATTATAATGTGGCAACTGGAAATAATGGCAAGAGCGGTTTAATGATTTCCTCCGAAGCCACTTATCCCGGCGGCAATTCTTTGACCAATAAACCTGGCAATCTCAAGATTCAGCATCCTGTGGCTTTAGTTAAGAACCGCACCTACACTTTGAGTTTTTGGGCCAAAGGAGACCAGTCGTTCAATGATCTTGAAGTTGCTTTTACCGGAAGCGGGGATAATAAATTTGCCGCCAGGAGATTGGCCGGCGAGAATTTCATCGCTCCGGCAATTGAGATCACGACCGAGTGGCAACGTTATGATTTAGGTCCGGTTTTCTTTACTAATGAACCGACGGTTGATGATTATTTAATTTTTACTTTACCGTCCGGCCGAAAGATTTATCTGGACAATATTATTCTGAAGGAATTGAGCAATAATATCTACGCGATTGAGAATTCCTGGCTTACGCCGATTTCCTGCGATAATAAATTAAACGATGCCAATGGCAAAAAAGCCGAACAAGACGGCATTTGCCAAGATACTTTAACTATGCGTTGTTCGGTCGGCGAAATGCTCGGCTGCACCGCTTATCGCGATCGAGCTAAATCAGTTTGGTATCTGCGCTCATTCAATTCCTTATGCCGGAGCGAGGCCGCCGGGTGCGAAGCGCTTATCAGCACCAATAACAGCGAGTCGGCTCTGGCCGAGTCGTTCAATACTGCCGCTCCCGATTATGACGATGTCAATATTGAAGCTGACAAGCTGGTTTATCTGGTCAATGATCAGAAAAACTCCTGTTCAGCTGATAATAAGGGCTGTTCCGCTTTTGGTTTGCCGATCGTCGACAAATGGGACATGATTACCGGTTATCAGACGGTCTTTTTGAAGAATAATCCGGCGCGGTATGCGACTGATTTGTGCAAGCATAACGGGTTGTGGTGCGAAGAATACGCCTCCAGCAACAATTCCCTGGCTTATTTCAAAGAACCGCACGGCAAGACCTGCGATTATGCCGCCGGCAAGGGCTGGGTTAAGACGGGAACGAATGATCCGTGCGTACCGGATGGTATTTTAGGCGCTAAAGACGGCGGTTCGCCGAATATGTCTTTTGGCACCGGCTATGAGCCGGCTTCGGAAAAGATCCAGCCGATCGGACCGTATACCGATGTTTTGGGCAATAATAATAAAGTTGAAGAATACTCCGGTTGGACCGGCAATTGCCCGCAAGTCCAGGCCGGTTGCAGCGAATATATTGATACCTATCCCTTGATTTACACTAATCTGTTATCAGCTGCTGATTTAAAATTGACTAATAAAGAAATCAGTTTGCAGCCGTTCGTTTTATATAATGTCGAGAATGCGACTATGAACGAAATTACGGGCAACTCATTGTCTTGCCAGATTTTCCGGCCGTTCGGAAATTCCAGCCCGCTTTATTATGCCAGCAATACTGCTAATTGTTTGGTGGATATTACTGGTATTAATGATAAGTCAAAAATCAGTAAAGCCGGGGTGTATTACGCATTGTCCAATTCTGTCAATAATTCTTCTTGCAATGGCAACGTCGACTTTAAATCCGGCTGCATCCTGATGAATTCCAGAAACAACATCGATTATAATCGGACTTCGACGGTTGACCGGATGATCAGTTATCTGACTTATGATTCGGCAGCGACTTACGATTTGAATAATCCGGCTAATGGCAATTTGTCTGATCCGGTCTCGCCGAAAATACCGGCTGCCGGCGGCCAAGGCGATACTAATGTGATTGTCAAAGCCGGCGCCAATCGCACTTGCAATAAATGGCTGGAATGCACGACTTACCAGAAGACGGATGACTCCAATCAGGACTATCGATTCGATAATCAAGACCAATGCTTGAATTTCGGCATTTGCGATTACCGTAATACTGACGGCAGCTGCGGCCGCTATGTGACGGCTGATTACAAAGATGTGACGGCTGATAATTTTTCGCCCAATCTGACCGGTTATGCTTTGCCCAATAAGCTGCCGGTCGCGGCCATGGATCAATTCGGCAATTCAGCCAGCGTGCCTAATGGCAATTTTGAAAGCGTCATGGCTCGCGGCAACGAGCCCTTGGGCTGGGTGATGAATGCTTCGTCTTCGGATCTGAATGACGATGGCTGGAAGTCCTATAAATATGCCGTCGAGAGCCGGGCGCAGAATCTCAAATTCGATCTGGGCTATTTAAGCGTCAATTCCGTTTATGCCGTCCATTCCGAACCGATTGATGTGCAGAAGGGTTACTATGCCTTGAATTTGTGGGTCAATACTCGCGATTTGAAGCCGGAGACGGCCGTGGCCAGGATTTTCATCAATAGCGACAAGATCAGCAGGGTTCCGATTGGGGGAAATATTTCTATCGCAGAAGACGCTACTGCTAAAAGTGTTAAGATAGACGGTGAGAACTGGCTGACCTCAGACAGTTTGAGGGTCAAAGCGGGTCTGCCCTGGACGGAGATTACTTTGTTGATCAAAGTGGAAAGCGACGATACAGTCAGGATTAAATTGATGAATTTTGATGATGAAACTAAATTGACTAACGGTCTTAATTTGGATGAGGTTGACAGTAGTTTCAATTATAATAAGTGCTATGATCTGGAGTCGGCCAGCGATAAGCCGTTGCTTGGCAAGCCGGATTTCTTGACCGCTTGCAATCTTACCGGCGCTTCATTGTTTGACGGGGTTTCTCTGCGGGCGGTGTTGCGAGTGAACAATGGCTTAGGCGAGCCGTTGATTCCGCAATCAAGCAATATTCCGGCGGCCGGCGAGCTGATTGCCCGGACTTGTCGCGCTTATCCGGCGCAAGACGCCCGGTCTTGCCAGTATTTAGCCAATAACCAATTCTATTACGGCTGGTATGGCTATTGCTTGATGGCTGATCCGGATAATCCCGGCCAGTGCTTGCAGTGGTATCCGATCGATCAATTGAAAGGCGATGTGGTTGATGAATATTCCGGCGGTTATGGCGATCAAATCCCGTTGTTCTATTGCGCCGAGACGAAGAAAATAGATACCAAGGCCACGGCTAAGGGCAGTAAAACCAAGTTCGGAGTTGGAATGGTGGAAAATGCGCTAGTAAAACTAACGGGTTTGCAAGGTCTTTTTGATGGGTTGGGTTTGGGCGGCAGCGAGGTTTCATCGGATTCATTCAGTTTAGATAATCCGGAAACAGTTCGTTTATTCCGTTATCCGATTATTCAATCAATTAAGGTTAATGGCCGGGCCATAGTCGCCGGTATTATGTATCGGTCAATGTATCCGACTGTTGGCTTGGCACTGTTTAATGGCCAAATTTCCAAAGGTGTTGATTGTACTATTCCGGGTATTGTGACGAGTATGATAGTGCTTAATACGGAGTTATCCTGCTCTCCAATCGGCGCTATGGTAACAACAATTAACGAATTTCTTGATAAATTTGAAGATATCAGGGGTGGCGGTACTGATTCGGAGGGGATATTTGGCAGTTTGTTTAGCGGGACAGGGGGGCGACTTATAGATCTTATTACAGGTCTATTAACGAATGGTGACGGAAACGAACCCTTTTCCCCTCGTAGCTCTGGTATAATTGAAGGGATAGTTGATGGGTTTAGAAGTTTTATTCCCAATACGGAATTAAAAGAAAATGAGTGGCCCGGGTCGGCAAAGATATTTGCATTTGTGGTATCACTGGGTCAAATCGCAATAGACATCCCCATTTCCGTACCATGGTCAATGATAGAAAAAACGGTTATGGATGGCTCGGGAGGAGTAGGCGATATGGTAAATATGATCGGCCATGGGGCCGGTCTAAGCGGTATCGGCGCGGAAGGATCGGCGGCTGGGTTTAAGGTTATAGCCGACGGTGATCCTAAATATGCCGGTCAATTCAGTGATCCGGAGCCGACTATATCGGGAGATATTCTGGGTATGGTTTGGGGTGCGGAGTTGGGCAGTTTGAGCGGTATCATAAATGCTAAGTTTAATCTTACTGGCAATTATATCGTTTATTATTGTTCCAAAGTCGTCCAGGTGGTCACGGCGACCGGTCAGAACAAGGCCTGGGTCAATCGGGTCAGCCGCGCCTCGCAGTTTTCATTTTTGGATGAGGACAGATCGGAAAGTTTCCCAACCAACCCCTACTTTTTTAGCAATGACAATCCCGATCCGGACTTGAATCTGGCCAAGCTGGGTTATCAATTCAACGGCTATAACGCCGATTACAAGCCCTTTGGAGCGATTGTCACCCCTAGCGCCGATTCGCAGAATCCTTATCTTTGGACAAGCTACATCAACGAGGCGGCCATCAATGAGGCCCGGCATCCGCTGTTCTGGGAACCGCCGATTTTGTCGCAACCCGCTCCCCACCAGCCCCGAATGGGCCAGCCGGAAAGTCCGTCGGGCTTGCAGAATTTGTTTGCCAAGGCCTACGCGGTCTGGACTTGGAAGCCGGATAGCGCGGACAATCCGACACTTGGCGGCGTTTATGAGCCGGTGAAGAGCAATTCCGCCGATTATACTGATTTTATTTGGGATACGCCCAAATGTTATTGCGCCGGCGGCAATAGCACAACTAACGAGGAAACCAAAGATTGCGCTGCTGAGTATAATGCCGCGACCAGTATTGATTGGGTCAGCAATACTTACAGAAATAATGGTTTTGTTCGCGATATGAATGATCGCGACCATTATTGCCTGATCAAGCCGGAGATAATCACCATGTCGGTCAATAACTCGACTAATTTAGTGGGTGATAATAGTTTGACCAGTTCCAAGCCGGCCCGGTTGGATTTCACTGTCCGCATCGATCGCGATCAACTGCCGCTGACTTCGTATCTAGTCGAATGGGGCGATGGCGAATTGAACAACACTTCCGTCACCGGCGTCAAATTGCGCGCCCGTGCCAATCCGGAGAACCCCTTCACGCTTTATCATTTGTACAGTTATGAGAAAGTCAGAGGCGAGGTCGAAGCCGCCGATTGCCTGAACCGCATTGATTTTGTCGATAATCCCGGTAATGCCGATCCCGCCCCCAATTGTTATTTGCATTATTGTAATAGCGTCGGCGAGTGTTTTGTCAGAATCAAGGTGACAGTCATCGATAATTGGCGCGCCAAGGGCAGTCAGACGACTGAGTTTAAAATCCAAGTCAAGTAGTTTATTATGAAGTCCTTCTACCAAAAACATCAAAAACTCATCAGCGTCCTCCTGGTCGCGGTGTTTGTGGCGGGCGGGGCGGGGTGTAAAATGGTATAATAAAATGGACAATGAAGTTAAAAAATTTTCAGATCAGGATTTTGAAAAATTAAAGATAATCGCCGAAGAGAGATACTCTCAATTCGGTGAAGTTAATAGCCCTTATCTGCAACGCAAGATTATTTTTAACTCCAAGGGCAGGGAACATTTAAAATTCAAGGCGAAGCATCGGGCAAGATCGCGCCAGGATCAATGGATAAGGTTTAAGCTTTTGAAGTTCGCTCCTGAAGTGATTAAATTATCCAGAACATTACAAGGAATATCGAAAGCCAAATCATTCGAATTAAATCGTAGCAACCAAAGAAATGAGATGATTTTGATGGATGTGGTTTATTATGAGTTTATTGTCGTTATTGATGAGAGAATCATGGTTAGGGTGATTATTAAGCAAATCGGCGCGGCCCAGCCATTTTTTTGGAGCATTATCCCTTTTTGGAAAAAAAATAATAAAAATGAAATGGAAAAATGCATTAATTACGGCAACCCGGAAGAAGATTAAAAAAAGAAAAAACACCGCCATTGGGCGATGTCGTTTCTTGGTACTTGGTTACGGTTTGGCAAAGCATTGACCGTGAGAGGGCAAGCCCATCCAAATACCATTATTATATTACCACATTATTAATTTGTAGTCAAATCACTTATCCACAATCCCGCTTGTCATTCCGAGCAAACTAAAATTGATTATTGTATCTTGATTATTGGTTATTAACTTATGTCCAATTTCTACCAAAAACATCAAAAACTCATCAGCGTCCTACTGGTCGCGGTGTTTGTGGTGGGCGGGGTGGGGTTAACGATTAGTAGGGTTAATGCTGTTGATATTCAGAATTTTTTTGATAGCTTGACTCCAACCCAGCAGTCAGATATATTTAGTAATTCCAGAAGTGCTGATCCAGACCAAATAAGTGCTGTTGCCGCTATTCTTACTGATGGGCTCATACAAAAAAATATAATAAATTCACAATATAGGGGGCTCGCACAAAGTTCAATGATAAATATTTTGACTATCAATAATATTGCTAGCCCCAGTATAACAGATGCGGAATTAAAAACATTATTTGATCAAGCTGCCAATGTTGGTAAAACAAAAGCTGATTTAGAAGATGCGATTAATCAGTATGATAGTAGTCCTAGTCCAGCGAATGAGATGGCGGCTGAACAAGCAGCTACAGCAGAACAAAAAGCAACTGGCGATGCTATACCAGAAGGATCTGGGGTAGTCGGCAAATTGCAAGAAATCCTTGGCTCAATGCTGGCTTGGTTTTTGTATTATATCGCCATCGGCTTGGGTTGGATTATGATGCTGATTTGCAAGGTAATGCTGATCATCGGAGTATTCAACAGTTTCTTGAAACAGCCGGCGGTGCAAGCCGGTTGGACGATTACGCGCGACATCTGCAATAATTTTTTCATTATTTTCATGATGATTCTGGCTGTCGGCGTCACCTTGCATCTGCCCAGTTATGCTTGGCGCACTTTGCTGCCGAAAATCCTGATTTACGCGGTGCTGATAAATTTTTCCTTGCTTTTTACCGGCATTCTGATTGATGTATCGCAAATACTGATGTTGACTTTTGCTTCGCCGCTCGCTACGACTCAGGGTTATAATATCATTATTTCCGCTTTCGGTTTGCCGGATGCCTATAGTATGACGAAGGTCATTGATCAATGGACTCAAAATAGCGATACTGGCATATTAAATCCCGGCTCTATTGATTTTTTTGATATTATTGCTGCTTTATTGTTTGCCATTATCGTAACGATCGTTGCTATCGTCGTAGTGACTTGCATTACGGTTATTCTGGTTTACCGCATTATCATGCTGATGTTTTTGGCTATCTTGTCGCCTTTGTATTTCTTGGCTAAGGCAGCGCCTAATATCAGCCAATTAAGCCAGATTTCCAGTGAGTGGGTGGGCAAACTGGGGAAAATGCTGACCGTTGGCCCGGCGATGATGTTTTTCCTTTATTTGTCTTTCATGACGATGGCGGCGGTTAATAATCTGAATCCAGGCGATGGCGCTCAAAAGATGCCGATATTGCAAGACATGAAAGTGTCTGATGAAGCCGCAAATCTTAATACGAGTAACCAAACATCTGTTTTAAAACCAGGATCAACAACGTCTGGCGCTAATCCCGGTGAAGCGCTTAGTACAGAACAGGATTACTCTGCTCTATCGAACATGGCCTCAGTGAATGGCGTAATTAATTTTTTGGTTGTTGTCGGATTATTGTGGGTGTCGCTGATGATGGGACAGAAATTCGGCGATGGCGCCAGCAAGGTGGCCGGCCAAGGCATGGGTTGGCTTTCCGGCGCGGCGAAGAAATACAGCGGGTTTAATTTGGGGAAGAAGGGGGTAAACGAACTTAAGAAGGTGCCTGGAGCGGTTGTGTCCGGCGCTGTTGGCAAGGTTGGGACAGGCGCTTTGGGTACGGCCAGCGCGGCTACCAGGGGTTTGGGGCGTGCTGTCGGATCAGAAGGACTGCAGAAATTGGGTGAGGTCGGCGGCCAGTGGCGTCAGGATGTTTTGGGCGCCAGGAGAAAAGCGCGCATCGCTAAATTAAGCAAAGTCATGGGCAAGATGGGGTTGGGTAGTGATGAAGTCAAGAAAAAGTGGGGGGAATTCACCGATACTGATTTGGCCAAAAGGACAAAGGCGGCTGCTCTTGGACTTGGTTCTGTGGGTGCGACAGTTGGTACGGCGATACTTACTGGTGGCGCTGGTTTAGCACCCGGCCTGGCAATTGCGGCGGCCGGTTATCTTAGTGGTGGTGGGCGATTAGCGGAGTTAGGTTTGGGCCAATGGGGCATCCGCCGGGCTAAAGGCAGGGAAGAAAAACAAAAGAAAATTGATGAGGCGAAAAAGGCGACGGCGCAAATAGTTGCTGATTCGGAAGCGGGGAGGGATGCGGAAGTAGTCACTAATACCGAAGCTTATAAGAAGGCAGCTGATGATAAATTGAGTGATGAAAAGAAAGATTTAGCCGAGGAACGTGATGAAAAATTGAATCGGGCTCAAGAACATTTTGATTCCAGTATTCCTAAACAATTACGTGATGAATACTATGGAATAAAAAATACCACTCTAAATAATGATCCATATAGTTTGCAAGGGTATAATCCAGAAATTATTAAAAGTTTGCAATCAGGCGGATGGAAGAATGGTCAAAAAGTAACAAATAAAGCATTGAATAATGCTAAGGAATTATTATTAAAAAATACAAAATATGATAGTGTGCATGCGGGTGAAACTGCTTTAAAATTGTTGACCGACCAAGCTAATCAAGAATACCAGCAAGGAATTCAGGCGCCTGAAAGTGCACATGCGGCCTCGTATTCGAAGCTCGATGCGGTTAAAAAACAATTTGAAAACGAAGCTGAAAATTCTCATCATGATAATGTTGTTAATAAGTTGAAAAATCAATATAGTAAAGCTACTAATCCGGAGGAAAAGAAAATTCTTGATGTGGAGAGAAAGAGATTTGAGACAGAATACGACGCTAAGGTTACATCAAATTTGCACACTGAAAGGATTCAGGCGGATTTGGATGCTAAATTGGATTTGATTAATAAATCAGCAGATCCGGAGTCCAAAAAAATCGAAGATAGAAGACGGGCGCAAAAAGAGTATGACGAGGAAAAATCAAGGATTAATAAATCCTATACCAATACTACAGATTCGGCGCAGCATCAAGAGCTCAAGCCGCGAGCCGTTGACAAATTACTAGAAGATTATAAGCCGTATGCGCATGAGAATTGGGTTTCTCAAGGTGTGGCCAAAGATGCTCAAAAGATAATGCAGACAGTAAAGGATTTGATTTCGTCGATGGAAGAGAATGGCAATGATCTTTTGGATGGTTTTTATCAAACAAGTAGAGGAAGTTTTTATTCTAATAACGGCCAAACCGAGACCCAATTCAAATCCATAAAGGCGATGACTGATTCAACTAAGGTCATTCAGAATCTGATTGATGCGTTATCAAAAGTTGAAATGAAAAATCCTACAGGAGAGTCGGCTCAATTAGTCAAGGAGTTGAAGCAAGGCATTGCTGCTTATCATAAGGCTGGTGGAGATACTTCCAAGTTGACTGCGGTAATTACTCTACTTGATCAAAAGAAGGGTACGGGGAAAAACGGCAAAGTGATTGACGATAAGACGGTTTCCGAGTATGAAGCCGATGTTAAACCTAAGAAATAATATGTTGATTTTAGAAGATGCTTTGCAAAAATTCGAGTTGCTAGATCCGGAGGTGGTGTTTACGGTCAACAGTGATAGATTCATCCGGAAAATTTCCGAGTTATCCAAGAAATACAGCGTTGATTTGAACGCCGCAGTTTTATTTTCTGTGGTCGGGGACTTAAAACCAGAGGATTTGGCTGGCTATTTGGCGCAAGAGCAAGGGGTTGATGAGGGTAAGGCCAAATTAGTCGCTAATGAATTGAAGAGTCAAGTTTTGAAGCCGATGGAAGCCCGTTTACTATTGCTTAATGCCGATCCGGATAAGGTTGGTATAACTTCAGAACAGGAGAAAGAGGCGTTGAAACAAATATTCTCCGAGGAGTTGGTTTGGGAAATGTCAGAATATGATTTGATCAAGAATGCCGTCAATTATCGTATTTTTGACATTCTGGAAAAAGATCTTAATTTCAAGCGCGAATTGGAAAGATCGCTGTATGAGAATAAAGAGTCCCTGACCGAAAATCCGCTAGTTATCGCCGGCAAGACGGTCGATCCGACTATTGATAATTGGCTGAAGGACTTTATTGAAAAAAAAGGCACTGACGATTTCAATACTGTCGCCCTGTCTGATTATTTGGCTAATTCGGCCAATGCCAAAAATCTTTCTCCGGAAGAAAAAAACAAGTTATCCGATTTGTTGAATTTGTATCGGAATATTAAGTTTTTTCCTGCCACTGTTGCCGGCAAGACAATTGATGAGTGGCAGATTATTCCATTCGATTTGGCTGCCGCCCAGGATCTCATCAAAAAGGAGAATAAAAAGCTTCCAACTGATGAAGAAATAGAGAGTGAAGAAACATTAGAACAGCCGTCTGCCGAGCCGACGGAATTGACGCTGGATCAGAAACTTTCCCAATACGACTGGAACAAGATCATCGGCATCGAGCGCCGGGCGCGGCTGGAGGAATTAGGCGTCGGATTGAAGGATTTCGTCAAGTGGCTGGCGGCGAAGAAGTAATTTTTTAAATTTTGTATGCCCAACGACTATATTTCAAAATTAAAATCACTTTCTCCCTCTCTGCAAGCCAAATTGGCGGCTGAGGAGATTTTGGCTGAATTGGATGAACTGGACGGCCAATACGGCATCAAAGCGGTGCTAATCCTTTTGGGTTTGCTTTCGGGCGAGCTTGATTATGCTGATCTGTCTGAAAAATTGAAAGCCGATTACGGTTTTAATGATTTTTTGGCGACTGAAGTCAAGAAAAAATTCGGCGATTTGATCAAGGAATTGGGCGAAGGAGAGACGGCGGCTGTAAAATCGTCCAATGGCGATGTGTCGGCTGATTATCCCATGACTTTTTCTCAGGCCGATGAAGTCGAAGTTAAAAAATATGTTAATTTATCCGCCGCGGTTCCAGCCGATTATTCCGGCGCCGCCAGCAAATTAGCGGCGGCTTTTGGCTATCCGAGCGCCGATGAAGTCATGCTTAAGCGGTTGGAAAACATCATTGTCGCCCGGCTTAAGGATGTCCGCGATGACTTGGAAACCAAAGAGAATCTGATGAAAAGCAAGAAAGTCGGCGGTTTGGAATTTTCTGAGGCCGAAGTTGATAAATTATTAAATTTGATTAAGAATCAAGGAAACTTTACCCACATTGAAGAATTGAATAAAAATACAAGAGATCCCTCCGCTCGGCCATTAGGCCTCGGTCGGGATGACAACTCTAGAGATAAAGTTAATGGCATAAATCAGCCGACAATCGAAATGGAAGACGGCTTGCCCGTTGTCCGTCTACCGGAATCATTGATGGTGAAAGCGCCGGCAGCCGTGGCGATTAAGGAGAATCTCATTATTCCGGTTGAAAAATTGCCCATCGCCGAGGTTAATGATAAAATTAAGCCAGCGATTGAAGAAAAATTCCCGTTGCCCGCGCCTCAGCCGTATCTGGCAACCAAAAAAATACCGGAGTCGGTGATTAATGCCAAGACCGCTTCCAAACCTAATTTGGACGATGTCAAACTGGGGAAGAAATTAATGGGGCCGATCGAAGAATTGGAAATGATGACGATTATTGATTTCCGCCGCTTGGCCGCCGACCCTCAGGCCGCCGTCAATAAGATTAAAGAGAAGATTGATTTATTGCAACAGGAGGGACTTGATCGCCGGGTGGCCGGCATCAACGCTT
>Ga0265297_10008000_pt1 | contig 14331 bp, 24 predicted proteins | sample Munlanlwell13791_FD_192502 | JGI IMG/M metagenome (GOLD analysis project Ga0265297, IMG submission 192502) | Leachate microbial communities from a municipal landfill in Southern Ontario, Canada - Leachate well 137-91 | ecosystem: Engineered > Solid waste > Landfill > Unclassified | place... | reverse complement strand
GTCCGCATACGGTAACGGCGGCCGGTGGTAGGCCTGTCACAGTACCTTTTGCGTAAAACAGTGATATTATTAGGCTTTTTGGTGTTGTTTTTTTGCAACACTTATCGGCGTGATAGATACCTGGCCATCGATTTTTCAAGCTCTTCATGATAGAACTGTGTTATTTTTGCAACAGTGAACTTGCGTATAGCGGAAGACATCCATGTGTGAGGACGTGTTATAGTGACCTGCTTTTCGACGTTATATATTTTCCTGACCTTGGCTCCTATAGGCCAACCGCGTTTTGTTTTGCGTCCGCCTTGTACACGATAGAAGCCTTGAAGATCCTTATCGTATGGCGAATTGAAAAAGAATGTCCTACGTGAACTGTTGACCGCTTCTCTCACTAACCACATGAGCTGTTTCCTGGTGGCCTTGACAGAATTGTTGGAGCGCATGCGAATACCGACCTTGTTGATTCGGATGTTGGCCAGGTAGTTTTTCCGCCGAATAGGCCGTGTTCTTTCCTGGCCTTGCTGGTCTGCTGCTGCTGCTGTAGGAATGGCTATTCCATGAGGTCCAGAGGCCTTTTCCTGAAATCCTTCTTCCTGCTTGGCCATGTAGTCCTGAGTTGAACCCATTTCGGAGTAAATCCGGGCGATTTTCCGGTGAGAAACTGCTTTGTTGACTTGAATCGAGCGGGTCGTGAAAGTGTTTCTGAGAGTGAAGGTGCCTTTTGTCACTCTGACGGCAACCTCTCGGTTGTAGAAAGCGGCTCTGTTGAGGGTGTTGACCACGGCCCGGGGAAGGGCGAACTCACCGAACTTGTCGAGGTTGTTTTCAAGCTGTTCAAGCCCGCGTCGGTCTATATGGATAGCAAACATGAGAAAACGATACCACGGAAAAGAGCCGAGGAGCAAGACGAAGATCGAAGAACGAATATGCCATCCCTCGCCCCCGCCCCCAGCGCCCCTCAATCCTATATGGGGCAGGGTGCTGAAGTCAAGGATTCAAGAGATCGTTTCGCTTCGCTTGCTGACCGCGGATTACTCTTCCGAGCCGGTCAACATGCTCGGCGTTCTTCGGACGGGAGAGGGCAAGCATCTGATTTCGCGATCCACGCCTCTGATGGCCACAACTCGCTTGGAATTACGGAGTATCTCTTTTTCGAGACGAAGCTTGCTGTCGTCAGACAGATTGCGGACATCGATCCGAAGCATCCTGCTCACTTCCCTGCGAAGTGCTCGCGCATGGCTGTCCGCGACGGCCGGACGATACCGAGAGGCTTCCTCGTCGGTCAAGATACGGATGCCCGCGCCTTCACACTTGGGAAGCATTGGCCTGTCTTCTTTGGCCGATTGCATTTCTATGAACGCGCACAGTTGAAGCTGCATCAGACGAAAATCGGGCGCGTCGAGATCAACGGAATATATCTCCGCAATCTCCTCGGGCTCGATGTAGTCGCCCTTTTCGATGTCCGCCACGTTCAGCGGATACCTCTTGGTTTCAGTTTCTGTAATCATTTTCCTTGCCTTTCGTTGTTGTTGCCTCGTTGAGGCCCTTTCCTGTCCCATCCTCTCCCATCCTGTCCACTCCCGTCCGCTCCTCTCCCTTCCTCTCCTTTCCGGTCCAGTCCTTTCCTCTCCTTTCCTCTCCAGTCCTCTCCGCTCCCGTCCGTTCCATTCCGATCCTCTACTTCTTGCCCTTCGGCTCGATGACCTCGAACTGAAATCGACCAAACTTAGGCCTGAAATCACCGAGACCCGTATTGCACCCACGGTCCAACATCTTCTTGATCTGGTCAGCCGTGATCGCATCGCTGAAGCATATCCGCCCCGATGCCGTCCAGTTCTTGAACACCGGCCTTGTCCGCATGACGCGATTTTTCTGAATTCGCACCGAACGAACATCCACGCAGTTCGGGTTCAAAAACCGCTCTTCCGGCGATTCCGGCCCGTCGTAGGAATCGAGATAGAACGGATACTCTACCGTAAGATCTGCGATGAGCGAGTTTTTGCCGATCTTGCAAACCGCGTTCGCATGAGACGCTATCATCATTTCTATTTGCTCCGATGGAATGTAATATCCCTTTTCGTCATGGTACAGCCCGGCCATGAATTCGAGTTTCGACAGATCCTCCAAGTCCTTGTCGGTCTTCTTACGTCGCCCTGTGATTTCCTTCATCTCCTTTGCGTATTTGTCCAAGGGATTACACGTCCGCTGATTGTGCATCAGCATTGGAGCCACGCCTATCAACTTCACATCCATTTTTTTCTCAAACATCTTCCACCTTTCCTTTTTTTCTGAACAAGCTCTCGGCTTCTCTTCAGACTGGACCCACCACGATCCAGTGACGGGCCGAAGCCCGTTTCGATTTCTCGAACCCTTTCCTTTCCACTCCGCTCCCATCCTGTCCGCTCCTGTCCAGTCCTTTCCAGTCCACTCCTCTCCAGTCCTCTACTGGGGCCACGGGGTTGAAGTGATCTCGCCCGTGGCTCCTCTCCTCTCCCGTCCGCTCCACTCCTGTCCTCTCCGCTCCGCTCCTCTCCAGTCCGTTCCTCTACTTATTCTTCCATAATCTTCTTACCCACATCATGATCCGATAAATCGCCCTTGCCCAAAATGGCATCATCGGATTACGATAGTATATAGCCATAGCCCAAAATGGCATTTCCGCCACCATTTCCGCCACCAGAACATCTATTTTTCGCTGAAGCTCTTCGCGCCGTTCGCCCAATGTCTGATTCATTCTCTCACCATCCCGGCCCCGAGATCGGTGAGCTCAAGACCGGTCCATGTCTCCGTCAGTGCGCCGAGGTCCAAGAGGAAAACCACGGCGACGGACACCGCCTCAATAGACAGCCCGGTTTGCTCGGCGATAACTGCCGAGGTCCAGGTGATGCCTGTGTCCCCGCGTCCGTATTGATACCGGTACAGAAGACGGAGGACGCACTTGACCGCGGCGATACGTGCCGTGTACTCTGCCCACTCGTCAGTAGAGGACGACAGCACAATTCCGTCGCTGTCACGCGATAGGCTCATCTGTCTCCGCCGGGATGGCCTGGAGCCGGACCCAGTGGCCGAGCGCGTCAAGGAGCCATAGCGAGCCATCCTGACAAATGACGAGGGACACGACGGCCGCGTGCTTGCCTTCACTCACTATCGGCATCAGATGGAACTCTGGAACGATCTGCGCGATTCGGCGATCCAGCGTGATCGGTGTTTTTTCGGTGAGATTCATTGGCCCTCCTCCTGTATGGCCGCGCGCTCTTCGTCCGCCTCGGTTGTGGATTTCTTGACCTTGATCTTCTTGCGGTTCTCGGCCGCGAGGTCTTTCAGGGTCGGCTTCGGGGCGGCTTGCTCCTCGGCGAAGACTTCCTCTATGGAAGTTTGCCCGTCGTGGATCGCCGTACCATACCCGATGAGCGCTGCCAGGTCGTCCGCCGTGATGTCTTCCACGTCGGCTCGCCCCACTTTGGCAAGGATGCGCTCGCGACAGACACCCATCTGGATCAATCGGTCCACGACCTTTTTTCGTCTCTCGCTGATGGCCCGAGTGTCCCCGACGGCGACGGCGCGAGCGTGCTCGTACAGCTCGTTTATGTACGCGCGAGGGATGACCCTGAGAATGGCGTTTCGGAGTGCGATGGAGCTCGCCGCGTTTTGAGTCACTATCACCATGTCGTCGGTGAAGCGATACCCGTTTTTCGTCGTGATGCGCCGGCGCTGCTCCACGCTGTACCGGACGTTTTTCTGGAGGTCCCAGGCGACCCCCTGGGATACGCAATCGGTGTCAGTGGGCGCAACGTCGAGGGGCCGGGCGCCGACATGGAGGTTGCCGTATGCACTCGCGGCGATCTCAGCCAAGCGGACGGACGGCCCCATGATGGATTTCGTTCGCCCGTCCTTGTCTTTGCGAGGCAACGTGTAGAAACACATCGACGCCACATCCTGGGAGATTGCAATCATGGTCCGGGCCTCGTCCATGAATGTGGCAATCTTCCTCGGGTACTTGTGAGCCGCGTCGAGCTGGCACTCGACCTCGGATCGGGCAATCGCCGCGAGGGCCGGAGAGCTCGTCGCCGGAAGCGTCGTGTTGGCCATCTCCACAATGGACACGTTTTCATCTTGTTCAAAATCCATGATTTCATCCTTTCTTCCGGCGCAATGTCCGGTAGGTGCTCGGCTCCACGACGCGGGTGTATCCCGCGCGGGCCGTGGTTTTCGCTGTGAGGAGCGTCCCGTCGGGGAGCATCCCGAAGGTGTTCGAGCCGAGGGCCGCGAGAAGCTTCGCTTGGGCCAAGTCCCGCGCGGCTTCCTCGGCTTTGATGGCCGCTTTCGCCCGCTCCCATTCGTTGGCGATTTCCTCGGCGTCGGCGTCCAGGTCCACCGTCGTACCCATGTCGAGGGGGTACAGCCTGCGGACGGCGTCCAGGTGGCGAGGCTCCGTCACCGGCGGCGGGTCGTCGTTGGCCAGCCGCTGACGGAACTCTTCGAGGATCGGAATCGTCGACTCCAGGAAGTCATCAGCGCGATCCAGGTCCCCAAGCCTGATGTGACTGCCGCCGATTACCCCGCAGTAGGCGCCCCAGGCCGACCCCCGGCACGCGATCTGGATCTGGAGTTGGATCTGCACCCACAACGGCGCCCCGTCCTCCCACTCGGTGAGCTTGTAGGCCCCGGCGTGCTTGAGTTCGAGCGGCGAACCCGGCGTCCCCTGGGGCTCGTCTCCTCGCCACGTCACGCGGTCCAGAGTCGCCGCGAGCCATGGGATGTCCGGGTGCACAGTGAGGAGCGTCCCCCCGAGGTCGTCTACCTCGCGGTCGGTCTTGGCCGCGTAGACGCGCGCGATGCCATCTTCCAGACACCGACCGAGGAGCATTGCGTCGCTGTCGGCGAGCTCGTCGGCTGTTTTTTTCCGCGCGTAGACGTCCAAAGCCGTGGCATACGGACTGTGACCAAGTATCGCCGCCACGTCACTGGCGGTAATATACTCTCTTCGTTTTGCGAGCCACTCAGCTCGCTCTATTACGTTGTCCATGTTGTCCTTTCTCTCGGCATCGCGCCGCCTCCACCTCGCACGCGGGGCAGGGGCGGGGCGACCCCGCCGGCGTCTACGGTCGGACATAGACGGTTCCGTCGTCCGTGACTATCACCGCACCACCACAGGCGCAATGGTTCGAGCAGTCGTGCTTTCGGAATTTTCTTCTCTGAGAGGGGGTCAGGGTGATTCCCTTGAGGCCTCGAACCTCCCAGGTTTGGACGTTTCTGAGTCTCGCGACCTCGTGGCCGCCATGGAAATCGTTAGTCTTGATTACTGCGTTCATGATTCCTCCTTCCACCGCTTCGCCGCGATCTTCTTCGCGACGGCGACCATTCCGGCGAATTCGGGCAGGGACTTGCCGAGTCCATATCTGTCGAGAACGTCGGTCACGGCGTGGACGATTTCCGAGGCAAATCCCCACATTGCCTTACTCTCGCTGTTATACTCGTCACGCAGTCGCGTTGTCATTTGGATCCAACTTTCAGATCGCCGTCCGTGACGCGGGCGATGAACGCCTGAGCTCCGGCCGCTTCGAGCTCCGACTCCAGAAGGGCGAGCTGTTCTTCGTCCAGGGCTTCGGCGCCGTCGACGATGACGGGCCGGAAGGGTTTGTCTTTGAGACGGAGAGTCGCCACGGTGACGGCCAGGCGGATGCGCTGGGCGGTGTTGAGCTGTTCCCACGGGACGCCATGGACCTTGATCTCGCCATTGGAAATGTCGAGTCCCTTGATGGGCAGGTTGTCGCACAGCCGGGTTTTGTAAATGTCAAGGCGCCCCAGGGCGTCGGTATATTGTCGAGACAACGCCCTCAGCTCGTCGGCCTCGCTCTCGTATTCGTCCGCCTGGTCGCGAAGGACGCGGAGCCCGATGGCCGCTTTTTCCTGCTCGCGGAGTCCGGCGATTTCCTCAGCGAGCACCTGGGCCGCTTCCGTCGCCGTCTCCAAAGCGGATGTCGTGAGGGCGAGCTCATCATCGGCGGACATGTACTCGGCGGCCGCTTTGGCTCGTGTCTCGTCCAGGGCGGTTTGGCTTTCGGCTCTCAGGGCGGTGAGGCGCTCGGCGACCTCGGCTCTCATGCGCTCCTCGGCGGCGTTGAGCTCGGCCTCGATTCGGGCGGAATGAGCATCAATCATCGCTTGGGCCGCGGTCTTCTTCGTCCGTGCCGTCGCCGTCGCCTGTTCCCGGCGGGATATGATGTTCTGTCTCATGGCGATTAGGTGGTCTTCTTTTTGCCCGACATCGAACGAGTCCGGTATCTCCGCCGGAATCTTGCGCCTGTTCTGGTCGGCGGCGCCCCGCTTTGCTTTCTCGTCCCGATTGATTCCGGTCCTCGCCTCGAAAATCGCGTCGTGAACGTGCGCCAGCTCTTTGAGGGGGTGGAGCCCGGTTGGCACTTTGAAGGCCTTCGGGTCGAGCTCGAGGAGCTTCCACAGCTCATCCGGGTCGTGTTCGAGAGGCAGCGCCTCCAGCAAGGTGTCGATGAGCTCCTTGTCTTTAGCCGTGAGGAGCTTGACCGGATTCGAGGCGCTACCGTCGAAGAGCGCGTCCAAAAATCGCTGGGGCGCGGGGACATCCTCCATGGCGGCAGAGTCGGCGACTTGCTTGCGGACGCGGAGCTTGGCGTTCTTTTTCTCGATGATGACCGTGCCGTGTTCGTCGCCGTCCAGAACGATAACGGCCTCGGGTGCCTCGTCTTCGGGCGCGTCGATGTTGCGGAGCGTGGCCAGGTTGCCGCCGCCGATGGCGGTACGGATACCGGCCAGGGCTGACGATTTGCCCGACCCGTTCCTTCCCTCGATTCGCGTGATTTGTCCGTGGCAATCCACGGCCAGCTCACGGAGCCCAAGGATGTTTTTGAGTTCGATTTTTGTGACTTTCATCGGTCCTCTCCTTCTCGCAATCCGAGTAGGTCTCGGATGCGGTTTTTCTCAGCCGCCTTGCCCGCGAGGTACGCGCGCTCCAACGCCTCATCGATGAGCTTGAGTATCTCAGTCATCGGTTTCGGGGCATCCCCATAGCGAGGAGCAAGCCGAAATTCCAATAATTCTGATTCTTTCTGCGTGTTGTATCTCATTTTACTCTCCCTTCAATCGCGGCGATGTCCGCCGCAGTCAGTAGCCGCGCCTCGAAATCCGTGACGCTGATTGGATGGTCATCGACGGCGGAGTTGACCAGCTCCACTATTTCGCGGATTGACAGCTCCGCGATTGACAGCCCATCGTGTTTCGAGATGATCGGACGGCTGGTCCCGGCCCTGAAAACGCACCACTTGTTTCCGCTGCTTCTCGCCGTCCACACGACGTCCCCGGCGGCATCCCGCGCCGCGTCCCCGGAGTCCCTGGCGGCATTCCGCCACGCATCCTTGTTTCTGTTCATATCGTCCTCCTTAGTGGCGGTCGCGGGAGTCGAACCCGCGCGGGAAAGGAGAGTAACCCGCACCTCGTCCGCCAAATGGTGGGCCTCTCACCCACCCGCCGCTGCTTTTCCGGTGTCAGACCTGCATAGTTACGGTCAACGCTGATCAGTCAAACCGGAGGGAGGTTATAACGTCGGATCCCTCACGACGGGGCAAGGGTGATCGGCCCTCGCCAAGTCAAAAAACCCGGGTGGGGAAACAGCCCGGGCCGGGCAGTATGCCCGTTAGTCCTTGTCTTTTATGATCCTGGCCTGCCAGCATGGACAGGCGGCTTCGGCGGCCTCATGTGAGTCGTATCTGTACGCCTCGGTTTTTTCGGGCGACCACCCGTAGCTATCGGTCCAGTATTCTCCTTGCCATTCGATAATGTACTTCATAATGTACTTCATGACTCTCTCCCTTTTCTCGGCCGTGGGGCCGCCTCCACCCTCAGCGAGGGCAGGGGCGGGCCCGCGCCCGCCAACCCGTAACGTGGGTCATTCGGCCGAGTCGCGGGGATGGCCAGCATGGCGTCGCTCGGCGGCGCATAGGCCCCTATTTCTATCGCCCCGGGGTGGGGGGCGATATTGTCTAGTCTTCCTCAACCCACAAGGGGGTCGTCCCCTTGTAGATCGCCACCAAGGGGACCACGTCCCCTGGTGACAAATCGCATCCGGCCCCGGACCGGATGAGGTTTACCCTCGCTGCGTCTCCGGCGGGGGTGGTCTCGTACCAGGAGCATGGCCCCTGATACGAGTTCTCATAGTCCGCCGTTTTGCGGACTATGAGCCCCTCTCTGACGAGAAGGGTTATAACTTCTTTTTTAGTCATGTCTCTCTCCTTTTTTGCCGCTCAATTGCGGACACCTAGAGCTATTGCACAGTCCGTGCCAACAAAAAAGCTAATGATTTCAACGGTTCAGCTTACCAAGTCTCGCCTAGAAGTGTAGCGTTATGCCACATATTGACAAAAGCCTATGTGATTTCAACCACTTATCGGTGTAGCGTTTTGCCACAAGCCGGTTTTAGTGTAGCGTTTTGCCACACTTTCGAGGCCTCGAAATAGGTGGTCCGCATGTCTAACTATGCGAAATTATTGAAAACACGCAACTTGGAGGACTGGCACGGTGATTGCAATGCTATCAGGCATCCCGCGATTGAGCGGCAGTAAAAAGGAGAGAGACATGATAGGCTATAAGGTTTTCACTCACGATTTGCGTCCGCCCGTCCATGGCGGCGATCCCGTGTGGGACGGGACAACCCCGTACCAGTTGCCCACCGTGGCGGTCGATACCGGCCCGGACGATTGTGGGGCCGGGTGGAATTTCTGCCGCTCGGCTGCAACCGCGCTCCGTATCGCAGGGCTGTGGCCGGACGGGCGGCCCTCGCGGCTCCTTCGTGTCGAGGCGGCAGAAGGCGCGCAGCTCGCCGACCCGGACGGCAGTCCTGTGATAAATATCCCCGCGCTGGTAGAGCGCGGCAATAAATGCCGCGCGGGGTCGCTCCTCATCGTCGAGGAGGTCACCGACCTGCAACCGGCTATCGAGGAGCTGTCTATTCCGTTCGGCGAGTTCGCCGCTGAAATGGTGGACGAGCAGCTCGCATGGCGCGAGGCGCTCGGTCGTCCGCTGTACGACCCGACCGTAGTCGAGGCAGGTCTACGCGAGGCGCTCCAGGCTCGCGGCCTGGACTGGGAGCTGCGCCGCTGTGAGAGTGCCAGGGAGGCCTGGGAGGCCATGGAGGTCTGGGCGGCCAGGGCGGCCTGGGCGGCCTGGGCGGCCTGGGAGGCCTGGGAGGCCAGGGCGGCCTGGGCGGCCAGGGAGGCCTGGGCGGCCTGGGCGGCCTGGGAGGCCTGGGAGGCCAGGGAGGCCTGGGAGGCCAGGAAGGTCTGGGCGGCCAGGGCGGCCAGGGCGGCCTGGGAGGCCAGGGAGGTCTGGGAGGTCTGGGCGGCCAAGGAGGCCAGGGCGGCGCTGACATTATACTACACAGCGCGGCGCGGGTGGGTATCCTATCCGGCGCATATGCTCTCGGTGGGTATCCGCGAGGCGTATCGCCACGGGCTGGGCGTGGCTGTCCCGGTTGCTCCCGGCGTGCTCGGCTGGGCGAGGACGGAAACCTTGACAGCCGCGGGCCAGTAGGTTAGGGTGTAACCATCAGGAGGTTACATTGACAATGGGATATACCAAATTGTTTTCGTCCATTATCCATTCTACAATCTGGCGTGAGCCGGACCACGTGAGAATTGTGTGGGTGACCATGCTCGCCATGACCGATCAATATGGCGTGGTTGAGTGTTCGGTCCCCGGACTCGCTGACGCGGCGCGCGTCAATCTCCAACAGTGTATTGAGGCAATTGACAGGCTGTCGGCTCCGGACCCATACAGCCGATGCCCCGATTACGACGGACGCCGAATCGAAAAAGTAGACGGCGGTTTCCAAATCCTCAACTATGAATACTACCGGCGCAAAGCATCGGAAGAGGAGAAGCGAGAGAAAAACGCTGATAAACAAAGGCGTTGGAGAGAGCGACAGAAGGCGTTGCAATCGGTTACTGAAATAACTGATAGTAACAAATCGTTACCATCCATAACCGACCGTAACCAAGCGTTACAGCCTGTTACCGAAAATAACCCCTCAGAACAGATCAGAACAGATCAGAACATACCAGATCAGATCAAAGACAAGAAGAATAAGAAGCGAGCAAGCTCGCCTGTCGTCAATGAGGAGGATAAAAAGTTGGCTTTGACCTTCCTCAAAATTTTCAACCAGGTTTTTGATCGTGACTGTGGCGACCTCAAGGGAACCACGAAGAGCATCCGCCACCGGATGACCGCCGACGATTATGCCGAGTGGCAAATTCTCATCTCGCCGATCATGGAGTGCGCCAGGGATCCGGGCGTGGCAGATCTCAAAAACTTCGGGCCAACGATGCTCCTTCGCGATGGACGCCACCCGAGGACCGGGCGGGATGGGCACACAACCGGCGCGGTAGACTGGCTTGAGCGCCTGTACTCGGTCGCCGATACGGTCCGCCTGGACGAGCGGTTGACGGCGATTGCGGAGCACTTCGGGCTGCTCGACGACATCAAGCGGACCGGGGCGAAGGTGTACCAGCGCATGGAGACAGCCGATGAAATGGCTTTTTAAGTTTTGGCTCCACCGCGCGGTGAAGAGGGTAGAGAAATGACACTGGATGACTTTATGCGGCGACTCGAAGGGGTGCGACCAAACGGCAAGGGATTCACCGCCAGGTGTCCAGGCCCGGCCCATGGCCACGGTGACAGGCACAACAGCCTATCCGTGACTCCCGGCGACGACGGGCGCATCCTCCTCAACTGCTTCACTGGGTGCTCCACCGATGACATCGTGTCGGCGCTCGGCCTGACCATGGCGGATCTCATGCCGCCGAAGGACAACCGGCCGCGCAACGAAACGGTCTACAAGCTGGTCATCGGCCCCGGTGATGTGGTAGAGCATGTCCGCGTCGAGAAGGCGGACGGGAGCAAGGATTTTTTCTGGAGGCGCAACGGACAATCCGGACTCCAGGGGCTCAAGGTCCGAGACCTGCCACTGTACCGGCCGGATCGAAATCGTATTTGGGAGGACGGCGACAGGATAACGATCTGCGAGGGCGAGAAAGCGGCAATCGCGGCTGAGGGGCTCGGTCTCGCTGCCTACGGCACGGTATGCGGGGCGGCCGCCTGTCCGTCCGTCTCAGTACTCAAGCCGGTATGTGCCGGCCGCCACGTGCTGCTATGGGCCGACAACGACGACCCCGGACGCGCGCACATGAAGTCCATCGCAGGGGCGCTGACGGGGCTCGCCGCAAGCGTGACGACGTTCTGGACTGGCGGCCCGAAGGACGACGCCGCCGACTACGAGGGTACGCTCGCCGACCTGAATCAGCTCATCGAATCTCAGAAACACGCCGGGCTCGTCCGGCTCGGCGAAGTCATCCACGCCACCCTCGACGACCTGGCCCGGTACTCGGCAGGGGATTATGGCGGCCGCGTCCAAACCGGCATCGACAAGCTCGACCAGGCCCTTCGGGGCGGGATGATGCCCGGCGCGGTGTACCTGCTGGGCGCTCCAAGCGGACATGGTAAAACAACCATCGTCCAGGAGTGGGCGTTCCGCGCGGCGGCGCATGGTCCTGTGCTCATCGTGTCGCCTGAGATGTCCACCGGCGAGCTCGCCGAGCGCGCTATCATTCGCAGGTCACTGACGCCACTGTGGAAGAGAGCTCCGTGGATGCCGGCGGACACACGCCGAGCCGCGACCCTTGCGCACATGGAAGCGGCTACCCTGCTACGACGCGAGAACCTGCCCGTGTACGTGCTCGACGATTCGGATGTAGACATGGGCAAGGTGATGGAGAAGGCCCGGGCGCTCGACGGCGTCCGCCTCGTGGTCATCGACTACGCGCAAGAGGTCGCCGACAAGACATCGGCTGTGCGGTATCGCGCCGTCGGCGAGGTGGCAAGCCAGGCCATCGCACTGGGGCGCGAGCTTGGATCAGCGATCCTGGTGGCGTCGCAGGTCAACATCGTGCAAGAATCGGACGGCTCGACTGGGTACAGATTCCGCGAGACTGCAGAGCTGGAGAGCAGGTCTCATTGCTCGATGATTTTCGAGATCAAGCGCAAGAAGCAGCCGAACGAACGCGGGTTCTGTGATGTCGACACGGCGCACCTCATCGCGCGCAAAAACAGATCCGGCCCGCTGTTTCGATTGCAAGTCGACTATCGTCCGGACATCTATTTTGTGAGCAACTACAAACCCGAGGAAGCAAAGCCGTGGGCTCCGCCCGATCGCGGCGAGATGGAGGAGGGATACTGAAATGTGTAAACCAGCGAGTATGATTGTGACTCGAACATCCGTGCTGATGTGCGGCACGGACAGACACTCGGACATCCGCGAGAAACACCACCTGCGGGACGACCTCCCCGCCGGGCGGCGCGATTGGGTGCCGGTGGAGATATACCCGGACGATGGAGACTACAGCCGCCCGGCGTCTGAGTGGCGTCTCCATACCGATCTGCCGCTCGGCGAATGGCCGGACTGGTACATCTACGATGAGGCCCAAGAGGCGTGCCGGGCGCGGATACCGGAGTGGTGGCGCTCGCGTGTAGAACTCGACCTCCGCGGGTGCACGGGGCTGACCAACGCGCCGATCCCGGCCGGTGTCAAGGGCACGGTGTACCGATGACAAAGAGAAAACGGCGCGAGATGGAGGAGGGATACTGATGACTCAAAGAAAAAGAACAGCATGTGCGATAACGGTGGAGCCGGACGGCAACGGCGGTGGTGGGCGGCTCGCGTACTACTGTATCAGCAATACATATCAGTGCGACTACCAAGAGGCACCTATCACTGGATCACGTTATACCTGTTTTCACGAGACCAACCGGTACGACGGAGGGGACAACGTGTGTATGTCTCGGCGGTGTCAGCGTGCGGCGCTGAGGTTTGCCCGGCGCGCGATTGAGGAGGCGAAGTGAAAAACAATCTGACAGTGGACGAGCACAAGATTCTATTTGCGGCTCAGGCGCGGATGATTGATCGTGTCATCGTTAACACAAAACGAAACTGGACATGCGGACTCTGCGGCGCGGCGATGACGTGGGCGTGGGTCGGCGGACGCCGCGAGGCGGTGTGCTGCAATCCGGAATGCGGGAGCAAGAAGATAGAGAGTATGGAAGCCGATGCTCGATAGAATAGCAGTGGTAATCATCACCGCATGGACAGTGTGGTGGGTGCTGGAGGTGATACATGGGTAACCGAATAGATGATCACAGATTGCGCATAGAGACGGCGTATCGTGGTGTAGCCCCCTTGCTCGCGGTGCATGGATTTGGAGGGGTGACGATGGAGGATGAAAAATGACTCTGACCGCTTTCATTCTGTCGCTGCTCGTCTTGAATCCGCGACACGAGCTTGTCCGCAACCATGAACTTCGGTATGAGGTTGCCGGATACTTCCAAGCGGCGGGCGAGAAGTACTACTTGCCGCCGGACCTCGTCGCCTGGCACATCTACAGTGAGTCGACGTTTCGTCACCGCGTGATCGGCAAGCGCGATAACCTCGGGTCGGTCGGATATGCACAAGTCCACGGGACCGCTCGCGAGCTGTGTGAAGCGGCAGGATACGACGTGGAGACGCGCAAGGGCGGGGCGTATTGCGCGGCGCACCTCATCCGCGCGGGTCTCACTGAGTGCAATGGGACGCTGATAGAGGCGTTCGAGTGGTACGCCACGGGCTCATGTCGCGGCTCCGACAAGGCTCGCCGAAAAATGAAACACCGCCTCGCCGAGTGGATGAGGCGCACAACAGGAGGAAAAAATGAATCCGAGAACAATCAAAATTGACGAAGTGGAGTATGTAAGAAAATCGGATGTAGAAAATGGACAACCGGCTATCGACGTAGACGGGTTGATCTATTCAATTGTCCGGTGCCATGACGCGGGAGTCCATGCCGGTTTCGTCAAGCAGATTGACGGCCGTCGCGTGACACTCCTCAAATCCCGGCGGCTATGGCGCTGGAATTCACACGACAACACGTTATCCGGCATATCTATCAAGGGTCCCTATAGTGCGGCCGAATGCAAATTCGGCGATGAGGTCGGTCATATCGACCTATTGGAGGCATGTGAGATAATCCACTGCACTCGCGAGGCGATGGACATAATCCGCGCTGTGCCCCAAAACAAATTCGGGGGTACAAAATGAAGGTAGAAAACCAAGACGGCTCCGGCTCCGGCTCCGGCTCCGGCTACGGCTCCGGCTCCGGCTCCGGCTCCGGCTACGGCTCCGGCGACGGCTACGGCTCCGGCTCCGGCGACGGCTACGGCTACGGCTTCGGCTTCGGCTACGGCTTCGGCTCCGGCTCCGGCGACGGCTTCGGCGACGGCTCC